>Ga0302325_10016794_pt1 | contig 15493 bp, 16 predicted proteins | sample Palsa_T0_2_FD_201948 | JGI IMG/M metagenome (GOLD analysis project Ga0302325, IMG submission 201948) | Peat permafrost microbial communities from Stordalen Mire near Abisko, Sweden - Palsa_T0_2 | ecosystem: Environmental > Terrestrial > Soil > Palsa > Peat permafrost | place: Sweden: Abisko...
GAACGCATGGGGCCGCAGCTCCGTCGTTGGTCGCCCGCGGCCGCGGGCAGCCGCAGGCTGCTCGTCGATCAGCGAGATCTCGCGAAGGCGTCCGATCAGCTCGGTTGCCGTGCCACTGTTGAGGCCCAGCCGCCGAGCCGCAGCTGCCCGAGTGATCTCCGGCTCGCGGCGCAGGAGAGCGAGGAGCTGCTCAGCGCCGCGCCAGCGCGCTCCGGTCCGACGCGCTTGCGGTTGAGACGAAGACGATGCGCTAATATCCTCGCTCATCCAGTTTATTATAGGCGGGGCTGATCCTGTTGCGTGACATTTGCGCCGTGCTGCTCGATATGGATGGGACGCTCGTCGACTCCGACGCCGCGGTCGAGCGGTCATGGCGCGTCTGGGCGGACGAATACGGATGCGAGGAGAGCGCCGTGCTCGCCGACGTTCACGGCCACCCGGCGGCGAGCACTGTGCGGCGGTTGTTTCCGGCGTTCGATGACGCTGAGATCGAGCGTGCCGCGCGCCGCCAGCACGAACTGCAGTACGACGACCTTGTCGACGTGACGGCCGCCAGCGGCGCCGACGAGCTGATCCACACGCTTGAGCAAATACGAACGGCATGGGCGGTCGTGACCAGCGCCGATCGCCGGCTTGCGCGTAACCGCCTCGCGGCGGCGAGGATAGAGCCGCCGCTCCTGGTCACGGTCGACGACGTCCGCGCGGGCAAACCGGCGCCGGACGGATATCTGCTCGCAGCGGGGCGCCTGGGTGTCGCTATCGAGCGCTGTCTCGTAGTCGAGGACTCCGAACCCGGACTCGAGGCAGGACGCGCCGCGGGCGCCATGACTGCCGCGCTGCGGGGTCTTGCCGGCGATCTGCAGGTCGATGGACTGAGTGACCTCGCACGCCGGCTGGCCGGTTGCGCCCCAATCCCGCGGATCTGGTCTGAGTTGTCGCTGTCGGCCGACGCGGCAACGGCCAAGGGTGCAAGGTGAGGTTCGAGAGCGTCCTCGTCGGCGCGGCAAGCGCGTCACGGCCGACTGCGCTGGCCACCGAAAGACCGGCGGCCGCGTGATCGAGGCGCTCGGCATCCTGTCGGGCTGTCTGACCACCCTGAGCTGGGTGCCTCAGCTGCTGCGGACATGGAGACGCGGTCACGCCGACGACATCTCTGGCCCCTACCTCTTGTCGTTCGGCACCGGCGTAGCGGGATGGATCGCCTACGGGGTGCTGAAGCAAGACATCGCGGTGATCTTTGCTAATGCCCTGACACTCGCATTGCTGGTTGGTCTGCTGTGGATGAAGTACGGGCGCATGATCGCTCCGGGGGATCACTCCGCGGTCGGCCCCCCCGCCAGTTAAGACTGGCCCCAGAGCGAACGACCGGGTGGCAGCGTGCGGTGGGTCACCGGGTAGGCCCGACCCGGGCATACACTGCCGCCGGGCGACTATCGGGCACGCGTGTGCTTCGCTGAGTCCAATTGTTATGAATGCCGAGCCCAACCCAGTTCACGCGGTCGATTCTCTTGGCGTCGTTGCGGACGCCGCGGCGCGCGCGGGCGAGGCCCTTGACCTGGCCGCGCGCCATCTCGATCCATCGCTTGTCGACGTACTGAGGATTGTCGGCTTCGACGAGGAGTATGTGTCGGCGCAGGGGTCCTATCTCTTTGATGTCGATGGTCGTGCGTATCTCGATTTCCATACCGGCGAGGGCTTCGCGAGCTTGGGTCACAACCATCCCGACGTACGCGAAGTGCTTTGCGCCACGCTCGCCGCAGACCTGATCGACGGTGTGCAGATCCATTACTCGCCGCTGGCGGGAATGCTCGCCGAAGCGCTCTCCGAGCGCTTGCCGCCCGGACTCGATGCCGTGTTCTTCGCGAGCACCGGCGCTGAGGCTGTGGACTCGGCGATGAAGTTCGCGCGCGCGGCGACGCGGCGCCCGCGGTTGATCTCCTGTGACAGCAGCTTCCATGGGGTGACGCTAGGACCCCTCTCGCTCGTGGGAGACGATTTCTTCAAGGAAGGCTTCGGACCACTGCTACCGGGCTGCGACCGCGTTCCATTCGGCGACCTCGCGCGGCTGGAAGCCGAGTTGCGCGACAAGGACGTCGCGGCGTTTATCGTCGAACCGATCCAGGGTCGGATGGTGACGCCGGCCCCGGCGGACTATCTCCAATCTGCGCAGGCGCTCTGTCGGCACTACGGCACGCTGTTCGTCATCGACGAGATCCAGACCGGCCTGGGACGTACAGGAAAGTGGTTCGCACTGGAGCACTGGGGCCTCGAGCCCGACTTCGTGCTTGTCGGCAAGGCGCTCAGCGGCGGCTATATGCCGGTTGCGGCGATGGTCACGCGCCGCGAGATATACGACAAGGCCGTGGGCACGCTCGAGCGCTGCTACGTGCATCAGTCGACATACGGGCGCAACCGCCTGTCGATGGCCGCGGGGCTGGCGACGCTGCGCATCATCGAGCGCGACAGCTTGCTCGAGCGCGCTGCGAGCGTTGGCACGTTGCTGTTCGATGGGCTCGCGGCACTCCAGCAGCGCTACGAGATGATCAAGGAGGTTCGCGGCCGCGGGCTGATGATCGGAATCGAACTGGGGGCGCCGAAATCCCGCGTCGCGCGCATGAACTGGCGCTTGATTCATATGGCGAGCGAGGGGCTCTTCCCGCAGCTGATCGTGATTCCACTGCACCGCGACCATGGTGTGATCACCATGGCGGCGGGCAAGAACGACGTCATCAAGTTGCTGCCGCCGCTGACTCTCTCAGAAGCGGAGGCGCAGACCTTTCTTGACGCCTTTGACGCTGTGCTCGCCGACTGTCACGGCGCCGCGAGAAAGAACTGGTCGGTGGTGCGCGACATCGCCACCGCGACGCTCACTCGGCGCGCACGCGCGGGCTTTCGGTGATCGCGGAAGGTCCGCTTCGCGGCGAGCCCATCACCGCTTCGCGCGAAGATGTTTGCCTGATAACCGGCGCGACCGGCTTCATCGGCAGTCACCTGGCGCGGCGGCTCGTGGAGGATGGCTACCAGGTCCGCTGCCTCGCGCGGTCCAGCAGCGACACTTCACCGCTCGACGCGCTAGATGTCGAAATCGTCATTGGCGACCTGGCGAGCGCGCCGTCGCTCGCCGGTGCAGCTGCCGGTTGCCGCTACGTGTTTCACTGCGGTGCCCTGGTATCCGACTGGGCCACCGTGGCGGAGATCACGCGCGTCAACGTGGAGGGGACGCGCAACATCCTCGCGGTCTCGCTCGACGCAGCGGTAGAACGCTTCATTCACTTCAGCACGACGGACATCTACGGCCACCCCGGCCGGCAAGCGGTCGACGAGACCTATGTCGCAGAGCGCTTTCGGAACTGGTACGCGCAGACCAAGCTTGATGCCGAGGCCGAGGTTCGCCGGGCGGCTGACGCGCACGAGCTGGAGGCTGTCATTCTGCGTCCGGCGACCGTCTACGGACCCGGTTCCAAGGAGGTCATCGGCGAGATCGCGCGCGCGCTGCGCAACGGCACGATGCTCCTGATCGACCGCGGTCGCGCGATCGCCGGCCTCTGCTACATCGAAAACGTCATCGACGCCGCAGTACTTGCGCTCACCAGCAGGTCCGCTTCCGGTCAGGCGTTCACCATCAGTGACGGCCTTCAGATCACCTGGAAGGGCTTCACCGATGACCTCTCCGCGGGCCTCTGCTGCTCGCCCGCCCGGTGGAGCTTGCCCTATTCGGTCGCGAACGCCATTGGCTTCTCGCTTGAGCACGGCTACCGCGCGTTGCGCAGGACCACGCATTTACGCACACTGCCCCTGCTCTCGCGGCAAGCCGTCCAAGTACTGGGCAGGAACCAGGATTTCAGCACTCGAAAAGCACGCGAGTTGCTCGGCTGGGAATCACGGATCGATTACGCGACCGGCCTCGAGGCAACGATCGCCTGGCTTCTGGCCGAGTACCTCAAGTAGTGGCGCTCGATGACGTCGAGGTAGTAGAGACCGGCTCACGATCCCGGGGAACGGCGGGATTAGACCGTGCGGAGCGCCTCGGTTGGCGACATCCGGGCGGCGCGCACCGCGGGGAGCAGGCCGGCGATAGCGCCGATTGCGATTGCGGCGGCGAGCCCGCCGCCCCACGCAAGGGGCGGGATCACGACTGCCCAGTCTTTGGTCGAGGCGTAGATCGCGGTCGCGAGGATGCCCGCAAGGACACCGACGATGCCGCCGAGTAGCGCGAGCAGGATCGCCTCGCTGAGGAACTGGGTGCGGATGTTCGCTTTGGTCGCGCCCAGCGCGCGCCGCAAGCCGATCTCCGAGCGGCGCTCGAGGACGCCGATGATCATGATGTTCGCGACGCCGACGGCCCCGACGAGCAGCGCCACGGCGGCGAGCCCGAGGAAGAGGTCGTTGAACGCTCCCTGCGCGTCCGCGCGCGCGACGAGTGCGGCCGAAGGCTGGCTGACGTCGACGTTGCTTGGCGCCTCCGGGTCGGCGGTCGCGGCGAGGATGTCGTCGACCGCATCGACCTGGCTGTTCTGTGCGCGGACGTAGATCTCGGAGGGGTGGCCGTCGAAGTCGAGGTAGCGTTCGGCGGCGGGAAAGCCTACGAGCACGCTGCTGTCGATCTCCGGCGCGAGCGCGGCGGAGTTGAGGATCCCGGCGACGTAGAACCACATCCCGCCCAGCCAGATCCGCTCGCCGGCGAACACGCGGTCGATCCCGAGGCGCTGGGCGGCGGCGGCACCGAGCACGACGACGGGCTCGCGCTCGGTCGCGGCGTTTAGATAGCTGCCCTGCCGGACGGTGGTCCCGACGGCGTGTGGCAGGCCGAGGCTCGCGGCGCTGATCGAGATCGCGTTGGTGTCGATTGCGGGGATCAGCGGGCTACGGAAGACGTCGCCGTTGACCGAGCCGGTGTACTGCACCTGGGTGATCGGGCCGATCCGCGCGATCATTGCCGGCGCGGCGTCGGGCAACTCGGCAGTCTGGCCGAACAGCGTCTGGCCGTTGGTCACGTCGAGCAGGTTCGTCCCGAGGCGGTCGATCTCCGAGAGCAGCCCGGCCTGTGAGGACGCCGACAGCCCGAGCACCGCGACGATCGCAGCTACCCCGATCGCGATCCCGAGTGCCGAAAGCGCCGCCCGCACGCGTCGCGTACGCAGACCAACGCTCGCGAGCCGCGCGAGGTCGCCGAGGCGTAACTTCGACGGCGCGAGCGCGGCCGCAGTGCTCATCGCGCGCTGAGCGTCGTGTCGGCAACCACCCGGCCATCGAGCATCTCGATGCGCCGCGGCAGCCGCGCCGCGATCTCCCGGTCATGCGTGATGACAACGATCGTCGCCCCATCTCTGTTGAGCGCTTCGAGCAGGTCGAGCACGCCGGCGCCGGAAGCACTGTCGAGGTTTCCGGTCGGTTCATCGGCGAGCACGATCGCCGGCGAGCCGACAAGCGCGCGTGCGATCGCGACGCGCTGGCGCTCGCCACCGGAGAGCTGCGTCGGGCGAAAGCTCGCTCGCGGGCTGAGCCCAACCCGCGCGAGGGCAGTTGCTGCCGCAGCGCGCCGGCGTGCCGGTTCGACGCCGGCGTAGAGCAGACCGTCGGCGACGTTCTCAAGCGCCGTCTCGTGCTCGGCGAGAAAGAATTGCTGGAAGACGAAGCCGATCCGCGTTGCACGCAGCGCTGCGAGCTCGCGATCGTCGAGGCCGACGACGTCGAATCCATCGATCCGCACGGTCCCGCTGCTCGGAAGGTCCAGCGTTCCCATCAAGTGAAGCAGCGTCGTCTTGCCTGACCCCGACGGACCGACCACAGCCAACAGCTCGCCCGCGCCGACAGTGAATGTCACCCGATCGAGCGCGGTGACGGGCGGCTCGGTCGCGTACACCTTGCTCACCTCTTCCAGCTCGAGCACCGGCGCACCCCCGGCCTCGGGCGCGCCGCGCTCGACCGCCGGCGCCGCAGCACCTGGCGAGGTCACAGCGACGGCACCACGACGCGCTGACCGACCGCGAGTCCGGGGCCGCTCACCTGCACCATCCCGCTGGCGTCGTCGAACAGGCCGAGCGAAACGCCGACGAGCTGATGGCGCCCATCGGCTGAGACCTCCTCGATCGCATAGCCGCCGCCTGAAAGCGCGAGCAGCGCGTCGACCGGGACGACCAGCACATTGTTGACGCTCGCGGTCGTGATCGCGACATCGACCGGCGCCTGGTCGATCGATCCGGTCGCCGACGGGTCGAGCGGGCGCACTGTAACAGGGACCGTCGGTGAGCCTCCATTCTGCCCGGTGCTCGCCACGGTCCCGATCGACGTCACGACACCCGGCGTGTTTGCATTGTCGGGCAGTGTGATCGTCACGCGGTCGCCGACCGTGACGTCGGCCTGCTCGGCCGCGTCGAGCTGAAGCGACACGACGCGTTGTGCCGAACTGCCGGTCAGCAGCGGTGCGCCTTGACCGGCGCCGCCGCCGAGCGTTCCACTGACATTCGTGATCCGCAGGCGTTCCACCGGCAGAAAGACCGCCTGCCCAGGCGCGAGCCTGCCGGTCTCGGTCACGCCCAGGTGATCCTGGAGCGCCTCGAGCGCGTCAACCGTCGCGCCGCTGAAGTAGTCGGAAGTGGGGCTCAGCTCGGCGCCCGTCGCGTAGCCGAGCACGACGAGAGCGCGGTTCAGCTGCTCGACGTCGGCGCCGCTCATCCCGTCCGAGAGCGCGCGGTAGAACGGCAGCTTGCCGGTAAGCAGGATCACCGGCGCCCCATCCACGCGGTAGAGCACGTCTCCCTGCGGGATGACCTGACCGACCGACGGCAACGAGGTCAACGTCCCCGAGGTGTCGTTGATCACCGAGTAGCTGCCGGCGAAGCCGAGCGTCCCGGACGTCTGCGTCTGCGATGAGACTGGCTCGCGCAGGATCGCCTGGAGACTTGTGCCGCCGTCGTTCACCTCGCTGCCGCCGGCGCCGCCGCTGCCAAACGGATCAGTGACCGCGACACCCACCACCGCGACCACGACGATCAGCGCCGCGACGACAGCAAGGCGACGACGGGAGAAGCGCGACACCGGCGGCTTGTCTGCCCCCGCCGGCTGCGCGCTCGAGGAGCTGCTAGCCGCGCTCACGGCCCGGCCCCCGCGCCGCCGGGCTGCAGACTCGCGCAGGCTGATTGCGCACGCTGGAAGACTGGGGACAGCGGGTTGACGCTACCGGACAAGTTCACCCGGAGGCCGACGCGGCCGCCGCTGTCCGTCGGGTCCGGGAAGCTCGTTACGCCGTGTGAGCGCATGCACTGCGAGTATTTGAGCAGCTGCGCGAGCATCTTTGCCGACTGGGCAGCGGTCGGCGGCCCGCCGCCTAGGTGCAGCAGGGTGCGACAGGCGCTTGATGCGCTCTGAAACTGAGACGACTGCGGCAGCGAGGCATCCGAGCCGCTGAGCGAGAACACGCCGTCCGCGTTTGGGTCGGGGAAGTTCGGCACACCGTGCGCGCGGATGCAGGCAGAGAACTTGACCGCGTTCGCGCCAGCGAGGCCGACCATCCTGATCGAGGCCTGCGCATGCGCGCCGCCTCCCGGGCTACCGCTCGACGAGGATCCACTGAGGGAGCTGCTCGAACCTGGGCTCGACAAAGAGGACTGGCTCGGCTTCTTGGCGCTCAGATGCGCTACCGACGGGCTGCTAGAGCCGCAGGCGGCGAGCGCCAGCAGCGCGAAGCCGATGAGCGGTAAGGCGATCAGGCGGCGAGTTGATCGGACGTCCATTTCACTCCTGGCCTGTGGTTGAGGCTCTCGCACATCCATGACTCATGGCGCTTTGGTCGGCCCGCCAACGGAGAGGGGTGGGAGGTTGCCCTGACAGGCCTTCTGTGCAGCCTGGAAGATCGGCGCGGAGGGATCGAGGCCACTGTTCGCGCTGATTCGGATCCCGATATGAGCGCCGCCGCCGCTGCTCTGCGGGTCAGGGAAGTTGGTGACGCCGTGCGAGCGCATGCACTGCGAGAACTTCAGCGCGTTCGCGAGTGCTTGGGCCTGCTGTGCCGGGCTCGGCGCCACCTTGCCGAGCGACAGCAGCTTGCCGCAGATGTCCTGCGCCTTCTGGACCTGCGCCGACTGCGGGTTGACACCGGTGCTCGAGCTGATCGAGATCGAGCCGTTGGCGCTCGGATCGGGGAAGTTGGGCACGCCGTGCGCGCGCATGCATTCGGAGTACTTGAGCAGCTTGGCGCCGCCGCCGCCGCCGAGGACCGCCGTCGCCGCGGCACCGCCCGAGCCGCCGCCGCTCGACGAGCTGAAGCTCGGTCCGCCGCTCGTGCTCGTCACCGACTGCTTATGCGAATTCGCCGACGAGTTGAGGTGCGCGACCGAAGGGTTGCTCGAACCACAAGCCGCGAGTGCGAGTGCGATCGCGATCGGGAGCGCCAGCTTTTTAGCGCTGGAGAAGGTGGGCATGCGACAGTGATAGTCGGTGTGGGGTTACTGGGCGGGAACGAGTGCTGTTACCTGGCTGTAACCGCGGGTCCGCCACGATCGGCGGTCGGACAATGCGCGTACTGATCGTCGAAGACCACGAGGAGCTCGCTGCGACGCTCGCGCTCGGCCTGCGCCGCGAGGGGATGGCGGTCGATGTTGCGCACGACGGTGCCGGAGCGCTGTCGCGGACTGCCCTGCACGACTACGACGTCGTCGTGCTCGACCGTGATCTGCCCGGGATGCGCGGCGACGATGTCTGCCGCGCGCTCGTCGAGCGCGGCACGCGAACGTGCGTGCTCATGCTGACGGCGGCCGGCGCGATCGAGGACCGTGTCGAGGGCCTGACGCTCGGTGCCGACGACTACATGCCCAAGCCATTCGCTTTCGCCGAGCTCGTCGCACGCGTGCGGGCGCTCGTGCGGCGCGCGCAGCCGGGTCTGCCGCCGGTACTCGCAGCCGGCGACCTACGGCTCGACTGCGCCCAGCGGATCGCGCGCCGCGGGGGCCATCGCCTTGAGCTGAGTCCGAAGGAGCTCGCCGTGTTGGAGCTGCTGCTTACCGCCGAGGGCGCCGTTGTCTCGCCCGAGGAGTTGCTCGAGCGTGTCTGGGACGAGGCCGCCGACCCGTTCAGCAACGTCGTCAAGGTGACCGTCAGTCGCCTGCGACGCAAGCTCGGCGACCCCCCGCTGATCGAGACGGTTCCGCATGCCGGGTACCGCATCTAGCCGCGGGCCGCTGCGGCGAGCTGCGATGCGCTGGCTGCCGCGGCGGACCGTGCGGCTGCGCCTGACGCTGCTCTACGGCGCGCTCTTCCTGCTAGCCGGAGCTGCCCTGCTCGGAATCACATATGTCCTCGCGGCGGGGCAGCTGGAAACCAAGCAGGTCACCATCTCCGGAACCGTGCCAACGCACACGCTCGCGACGGTTGGCGCCGCAGGCGCGTTGCAGATGCATTTCAGCTCGACGGGCCCCGACGCGGTCCCGACCAGCGGGACAGCGAGTGGTGCGGGTCCGGCGCCGAGCCCGCAGGAGCTACAGGCCGCCGCGCGTGTACTGCTTGGCGGCGTGCCGTCGAAGGGCGACCCAACGTTCATCTTGACGCAGCTAGCGAAGGACGGCCACGCGATCGTGGCGGAGCAGCTCGACACGCAGCGCAGCAACGAGCTGCGGTCGCTGTTGACCGTCTCCGGCATTGCGCTCGCGATCATGGCGCTCGTCTCGGTTGGGCTCGGCTGGTTGATGGCTGGGCGCGTGCTGGCGCCGCTCGGCACGATGGCAGCGCGGGCGCAGCGGATCTCCGAGCGCAACCTGCACGAGCGCCTTGCGCTCGAGGGTCCCGACGACGAGCTGCGCGAGCTAGCCGACACCTTCGATGGGCTCCTCGATCGACTCGAGCACGCGTTCGAGGCCCAGCGCCGCTTCGTCGCCAATGCCTCGCACGAGCTGCGGACACCGCTGACCCTCGAGCGTGCGATGGTCGAGGTCGCGCTCGCCGATCCGGCGGCCGACGTCGCCTCGCTACGCAAGATCTGCGAGCGCGTGATCGCGACCGGCGAGGAGCAGGAGCGCCTGATCGAAGCGCTGCTGACGCTCGCCCGCAGCCAGCGCGGGATCGCCGAGCGCGAGTCGTTCGATCTCGCGGACCTCACCAGAAGAGTCCTCGCCAGCCGGCGCGCCGACATCAGGCGCCGCCGGCTGCATCTCGACCTGAGACTCGAGCCGGCGCCGACTTCCGGCGAGCCGCGCCTCGCCGAGCGGCTGATCGCGAACCTCGTCGACAACGCGATCCGCCACAACCACCGCGCCGGCCTCGTCCAAGTTGCGACGCGGACTGCCGCGGGCGCCGCCACTATCTCCGTCGCCAATAGCGGACCGATCGTGCCGCCCGAAGAGGTAGCGCGCCTGCTCGAGCCATTCGAGCGGCTGACCGGCGCTCGACGCGCGACAGCTGATGGCAGCGGGCTCGGCCTGTCAATCGCCGCCGCGATCGCGCGCGCCCACGGTGGCGCTCTCGTCGTCGAGGCTCAGCCCGAGGGCGGTCTCGCGGTCAGGGCGGACTTCCCGGCCCCACAGCGCACCCCACGCCCGCTTGCCGGGTGACCCCGGGTTCCCGCGCGATCTCCGCCAGAGACATCCCGTCGCCTTTGCGTGTAGGAGGACAATTTCCGCGATGAGTGGCGCTGAGATTGGGCTCGCGGTGTCGGTGTTTCTGGCCTGTGCCGTGGAGGCGGTGGAGGCGCTGACGATTGTGCTCGCAGTGGGAATGACGCGTAGCTGGCCGTCCGCGATGAGCGGGGCTGGGACTGCTGGGGTGGTGCTCGCGGCGATGGTTGCGATTCTGGGCGCTGCTGTTGCGCGCTTGCCGTTGGATGGGTTGCGGGTGGTGGTCGGCGGTCTGCTCTTGATGTTTGGCTTGCAGTGGCTGCGCAAGGCGATCCTGCGCTCGGCTGGGCTGAAGGCCAAGCACGACGAGCGGCTGATCTATCGGCGGGAGCTCGATGCGGCGCGCGACGCCGGGGTCGGCGGGTCTGGCTTCGACCGCTACGCGTTCGTAGTGTCTTTCAAGGGGGTGTTGTTGGAGGGTGTCGAGGTCGCGTTCATAGTGGTCACCTTCGGCGCCAACCAGCATCGAGTGCCGTTGGCCGCTGCGGCCGCTGGGATCGCGGTGTTGCTCGTGATCGCTGCGGGTGTTGCGGCCAGAGCCCCGCTCGCGAGGGTGCCCGAGAACGCGATGAAATTCTCTGTCGGGGTGCTACTCACCTCGTTCGGGATGTTCTGGGGAGCCGAGGGTGACGGCGCCCGCTGGCCCGGTGGCGAGGCGTCTTTGCCCGCGATCGTCGTCGGTGTGCTTCTGGTTGCCGCCGTCTTGGCTTGGCGCGTAGGTGCCGTAACGATGACGGCCCCGCGCGTCGAGGAGGCCCACATGGAGTACGCCCGCGCGCCGACCCGGAGGGCGCAGCTGAACTGGGCAGTCGAAAAGCTAGTGGTCGTTTGGGAGTTTGTCGCGGGCGACGACTGGCAGACAGCGGTAGGCGTCGTCGTGGCCCTAGCGCTTACCGCTCTACTCGCGGACGCGATGGGATCCGTTTGGTGGGTTATCGCGGTCGCGGTGATCGGCTTGCTTGCGCGCTCGATCCGATGCGCAGCGCTTTCCGCTCAGCTCTCGGAGAGACGATGATCCAAACTGAAATCACGCCCGCTGATACCAATGCTGGACCCGTGCCGCATCGGCGCGACGTAAAGCGAGAGCTCAGGCGATGCCGACAAAGTTTTTGCCGTCGCTGAGCGATTTGGACGCTTGACCGGTAGCGTGCGTCCATGTCGTCGGACTGGTCGACCCTCTCCTACGAGGAGTGGAGCGCAACATGCGACACGTTGCACGCGCATACCCAGCTCCTTGGCAAGCTGGCCGTGGCGCTCGCGCCACCAGAGCCCCAGTTGCAGCACGCGGCGCTGCGTCTGACAGCGCGAGGGTGGGAGACCGGCCTGTTGCCCGCAGCCGACGGCTCGGGGGCGCTCGTCGTCGCGCTCGATCTACGAAGTCACGAGGCGATCGTCGAGCACAGTGGCGGGCCTGTGCGTCGCGTCGCGCTCACCCCCGACCGACCGGTCGGCGAGGTCACTCGTGAGGTCATTGAGGCGGTCCGACACGTTGCGGGCTCCGTCGAGATCAACCCGACGCCGCAGGAGGTGCCATGGAGCGTGCCGCTTGACGAGGACTACGAGCACACACGCTATGACCCTGGTCAGGTCGCTTCCTACTTTGCTGCGGCAACGCGCGCCGCGCTGATCCTCGCCGCGTTCCGGGCGCCGTACCGCGGGCGGTCGACACCCGTCAACGCATGGTGGGGCTCGTTCGACCTCGCGGTGAACCTCTTCTCCGGGTCGCCCGCCGATCCGCCCTCGGACGACTTCATTATGCGCAACGCGATGAACGCACAAGAGGTCGCCGTCGGATGGTGGCCCGGCGATCCGCGATACAACAACGCGGCGTTCTACGCCTACGCGCACCCAGCGCCGGCGGGATTCGCGACCGCAACGCTTTCCCCAGCGGCCGCGCACTGGAACGCGGAGATCGGCGAGTACATCCTGGACTGGGAGGATGTCTGCCGCAGTCCCAACCCGCATCGGGCCGGGCTCGAGTTTGCCCGTTCCGCCTTCCGCCATGCGTGCGCGGTGTGCGATTGGGATCCTGCGCTGGCTGCCAGTGCGGAGGGGAAGCCACCGCCCGTCGTGTGAAACGGCAGAGAGACGCCTGTGCGCACGCGTCGGCACGACGCCACTGCGCGCCGTGCTCGCCTCCGCTTCAAGACGCGACACGATGTCCGAGCGAATCGGCGAGCGCCCGAAGCCGAAAACATCGTCGCAAGAGTCCGACTTTTCCGGATCGAAGGTCAGGTCATCACGCGCACGCCGTCGTCGAACGAGCGCACCGAAGCGGCGGCCAGTTCCACCGCCCGGCGACCCGAGCGGGCGTGAATCGGTGGCTCCTCACCGGCGCGCAGCGCGGTGAGGATGTCCTCGACGTGGCGGTCGAACGTGTTGGTGAACGTACGGCCGAGGTCGTTGAAGTACCCGGGGCGCCACACCCGGTGCGTCTCCTCGCCAGCCGTCGAGAGCATAAGCTCCTGCACGGTGTCTCGGATCACGGCGCGTCGGCGAGACGACGCGTGTCAGCCATCCCCGCCTCATCCATCACCACAACCGTCCGCTCGTCCAGCTGGAGACGATCGTGCTCGACGCGGTGGATCAGCGAGTCCGCGGTCATCGTCTCTTTGATCCCGGCGTCCGCGCCGAGTCGTTGCGCGGTCGCACCGGCGATCGCCGTGCCGATAACGCGGTTGCCTTCGTGCTCCCACGCGACCCTGGCGGCCTCAAGGACCGCGCCCTTGCCGGTGCCCGCCTCACCGACCAGCACGACGACACCGCCCCAGCTTGTGAGCCCATCGATCGCCTCGCGCTGCTCGAAGGTGAGCGAGTGACCGCGACGCTCCAGCGCCGAAAAGAACGCCACATCCCGAGACCTGATCGTCGCGGTCCCAACACGCTCCTCGGACCGCTCGAACGCCGTCGCGAGCGCGCGCTGCTCAAGCTCGCGTAGCTCGCGAGTCGTCCAAAAGCCGCCCTCCAACCGGACCAGCTCGCCGGAACGGGCCAACTCCTCGAGCTGCTCGCGGACTGCCTCGGGTCGCGCAACGCCGGCGGACAGCTCGAACGCTCTCGCCTCGAGCTCCCTGGTTTCGACCATCGAACGTTCACACGTGACGTCTGCGAGCAGCTCCGCTGTGATGTCGCGCTCAGGTTCTGGCTCAAGTGCCCGCTCGTTGAACAGTTGCTCGACTCGGTCGCGAGACATGCCGTACTCCTCGCCGACCGTCCGCCACGCCGTGGACACATCCATGGCGGCGGTCATGGTCTTAGTGCCCCTGGTCGCGACCGCGATCGACCCGAGCTCACCCCTGTTCGGTGAGCGCCCGTACCGGTCACGGAACTCCCGGGCGGCCTTCTCGATCACCTCCCGGCGTCGCGACCAACGCTTCGACAACTCCTCCGGTACACCCCGCAGCTCAAAGAACCGCCCGTCACGCCCAGTCCCCGAGCGGATCTCTAGACCGAGGCCGCGCAGTTCGTGCGCGAGCTCCGCGCGGTACCAGGCGCCATTGGCCCGTTGCGACCTGAACAACTCCCGGGAGTCGACCGCGGCGAACCGGCCGTCCTCACGCTCCGCCGCAAGGATCACCACATGGCTGTGAAGCTGCGGGTCGGGCACGCCGTCGCGCTCCTGATCGCGCGTCAGGCGCGAGGAGGTGTGAACGAACTCGGCCGCGACCAAGCTCCGCGCTTTCTCCCAACGAAGCTCGCCGTGCTCGCGCCGACGCACCAGCTCCACGTCACGCTCGATCCGACCGATCGCGCTCGCGACCGCCTTGTGATGAGCGACCTCGATCTGCGCTCGACGATACGAGTCCGACACCGCCCACAACGCCGACACCGACTTCGGCGCGCTGAACGTCGCGTCAATCCCAGCCACCCGGGACCCGTCACCACCAACACGGCGGACCGGCTCACCCGACGCCGGCGAACGACCCTCCATCAGCGTCACAAGATCCGCCTTGCGGACTGGCTGGGACGGATCAAGGCCGAGGCCGTCGAGCGCTTGAGGGGACCCGTGCCACGCGCCGCCGTCGCCCTCGATCTCGCCGCCGACGTAGTAATCACCCCGGCTGGCCGACGTCGTCAGATACGCGGCGAACCCGGCGGCGGCGCTGCCCGCGATCTTGTGCGTCGACTGCATGCAACGAACGTAGAAACGCCCGCAACGTCCCGCAAGGGCACCCCGATCTGAGCGTAGTTGAGAGAACCTGAGCGCACCTCAGCGCACCACTCTTAACATTCGCCGAAACGTCCACGGCTCCAGGCACTGTCCCAGTGCGTCACGTGTGCTTGGCTTTGGCGGCCTACAAGCGGTCGGAAGGGTGACCGCCGGCCGATGCGATCGAGTGACCGCTACGGCAGGAGTGGCAGCCTTCGGATACGGATCCGGTCCGGTTCGATCACGGCAACACTGCCGGCATCGAGGTCGGCAGCGAGCACCTCGAGGTTGCCCAGGAGCAGCGCGACCTGCTCGGCGGATCGCCGCTCGGTGCCGCGGCGGAACAGGACAACCGACGGCGACGGTGCGCGCCCGCCGGCAAGGAGCGTCCCGAAGTCGGTATCGGCGGAGACGAGCACGCGTTCCTCGGCGGCCGCTCGGTCGAAGATCACGGCATCCTGCGCCGCCTGCAAGCCGTAGTCGCGAACGTGAACTGCGTCGTGACCGGCCGCCGTCAGCTGCTCGGCAACCAGCGGCGATAGCGCGTTGTCGATCAGGAACTTCAACCGGCCGCGGCAAGCGGCAGCTCGCGCTCACGCACGGCCTCGGCCGCGTAGCGCAACGCCTCGGCGAGATCGTCAGCCTCCAGGTCAGGGAAGGCCTCGAGGATCTCCGCGTCGGCCATCCCGTCGGCGAGCATGCCAACGACCGTCGCGACCGGGATCCGCAACCCTCGAAT
>Ga0302325_10016795_pt1 | contig 15493 bp, 14 predicted proteins | sample Palsa_T0_2_FD_201948 | JGI IMG/M metagenome (GOLD analysis project Ga0302325, IMG submission 201948) | Peat permafrost microbial communities from Stordalen Mire near Abisko, Sweden - Palsa_T0_2 | ecosystem: Environmental > Terrestrial > Soil > Palsa > Peat permafrost | place: Sweden: Abisko...
ATAGGCAGCCAGCAATGCGATGAAAACGGAAATAGAGACCAGGCGATAGTCGTAAATGCCTGTCAAAGTGACGGCATGGTCCATGTACACCTCTGACCGAGAAATAGACAGTAATCCATTACCTTAGACATATAGTATGGGTTACTGTGACCGAAAATTCAGACACGAAAGCTGAAAAGCGATCAACGTATTCCCCGGTGTTCCCGATTTGGAGAGTTGAAGGAACGCACGGAGGACAGACTCAACTGGCGGGCAGTTGCTGTGGTGTGGACCATCGATTATGCGTCCGCGTAGGAGAATCTCATAATTAAGGGCCGATGAGCAGATGCTTCAGGGCTATCATTGGCGGTTAATCCATTCCGATCAGGGTCAATTACAGGCTGATGAGGAAAGATCACGAGGACTGCTCAAGTTCTGCGCTTAGTTGGCCGAGTCAGTTTTCGTTTATTTATTAATGGAGCCCGCTGAGCTTCCAGCCGCATGGAGTGAAGGGGAATATCATGGCTTGTGTACGAACCCTGCTTGCAAAGCAGAATTGGCAATGGATACTGCTCTTTTCGTTCGCTTTTAGAGGGGTTGGGATCATCGGCCTGCGCTCGACGCACTTGGATTATTCTCATGGTGCCGGCAATCGACAAAGTAGCTACCGCTGCCAGGTAGGAATGAGAGAAGTTACCCATAATCTGGGTGGCAATGTTGCGTGTCGCTTCTAATGCGGTTATCACTGACTGCCTCTAAGGTTGGAATGAGTACACTACCTTAAAGCAATTGACGTGCCAATCGTGTAATGTGCCCTAATCTTTGTTTACTTCACTACGTGGCGCCTTGAAGCTACTCGTCTATTAAGAATTCGTGAGCGGTCGCGGCCGTGCTCCCAGGGCAGCGGGAGCTGTCTCGAGGGACTCATGCGGCCAGGCTCGAGGAGACTGAGGGGCGGGACTCGTTTAGGAGGGCGGTGGAAGTCTTCGCGCTTCGCACGAATAAGGCCCAGGTCTCAATAGCGAAACCTGGGGGAACCCGCCGGGCATTTGTGGTATCCCACCCTTGATAGCAAAGGACGCTGTCAAGAATGGGGCACCCAGAGTTGTTGTGCGTTCGGATGAAAACACAGGCTTGGGCACTCGGCGTTCGGCCATTTTCAGGTCATCGAATTCGAGGTTTTAGTGGACCATTTCTGCGGCTGCGGTGCGTTTGGCTGGGCGCTTCATCAGGAACGGGAGTGGGATGAGGCAGCCGGTCAGGGCTACTAATATCCAGATCACGTCTACGTAGGCTAAGGTTCTGGCCTGGGATTGGATCATGCCGTAGATTTGTGCGCCGGCGTGGAAGGTCGAGTCGGGCCCGTGCCAGCCGTTGTGGCTCCACATGCCGGCCATGCCGGATTTCATGCGTTCGAAGGGGCCGTTGCCGTCTACGGTGTGGCGGATGAGCATAGCCTGATGGCGCTGGCTGAATCGCGAAAGCAATGTGGTGACGAAGCTGATGCCGACGCTGCCGCCGAGGTTGCGGCTGAGCGAGGTGAGGCCTGAGACTTCGTTGTTCTTTTGCTGCGGAACTCCGGCGTAGCAAAGGGTGTTGATGGGGATGAAGAGGAAGGGCAGTCCGATGGCGATGACGGCGCGCCAGCTTACGGCGAGGCCGAAGTTGATTTGCTGGTTGATGTTAGTCATTCGGAAGAGGCCGTAGGTGGTGATGATGAATCCGACGGCGACCAGCTTGCGTGGGTCGAATTTGGGCGCGAGCGCTCCTGCGATTGGGAAGAGGACCATGAGAACGAGGCCGCCGGTGGAGATGGCCATGCCGGCCTGGCGAGCGGAGTAGCCCATGACTTCCTGGAGGTATTGCGGGATGAGGACGGTGGTGGAGTAGAGGGATGCTCCGACCATGAACATGACGAGCTGGGTCATGGCAATGTTGCGGCGCTTGAAGAGGCGCAGGTCGACGATGGGGTGGTCGACGTGGAGTTCGCGCCAGAGGAAGATGGCGAATGCGATGGCGGCGAGAATGGCGGCAGTGACGATAAAGCTGGAGCTGAACCAGTCATCTTCCTGGCCCTTGTCGAGCATGATCTGGAGGGCGCCGATGAAGACGACGAGCAGGCCGAGTCCCCAGTAGTCGATGCCTTCGCGGCGCTTACGGACTTCTGCCATGTAGGGCGGGTCTTCGACGAGGCGCTGGGTGAGGATGAGCGAAAGGATGCCGACCGGGATATTGAGGAAGAAGAGCCAGCGCCAGCTTGCGTTGTCGACGATCCAGCCACCGACGGTGGGGCCGAGCGCGGGGGCGAGGACGACGGCCATTCCGTAGACGGCGAAGGCCATGCTGCGTTTTTCGGGCGGGAAGGTGTCGGCGAGGATGGCCTGTTCGCTGGGCTGGAGGCCTCCGCCGGCGAGGCCCTGGAGGACGCGGAGGAAGACGAGCAGGGGCAGAGTGGGGGCGAGTCCGCAGAGGAGCGAGGCGAGAGTGAAGAGGAAGACGCAGCTCATGTAGAAGCGCTTACGGCCGATGCGGTTGGCGATCCAGCCGCTGATGGGGAGGACGATGGCGTTGGCGACGAGGTAGCTGGTGAGAACCCAGGTAGCTTCGCTGATGCTGGCGCCGAGGGAGCCGGCCATGTGGGGCATGGCGACATTGACGATGGAGGTGTCGAGCGCCTCCATGAAGGTGGCGAGGGTGACGGTGATGGCGATGACCCAGGGATTGGCTTTGGGCCGCCATGTATCGTGGAAAGTGAGAGTTGCTGCCGCCAGGAGTATTGCCTCGTTGCGTTAAGAAAAATGGAAGGTTTCGAGTGTCAGAGTATCAGTTTCCTGGCTGATTCGAGGATTCGCAAGGGGAACTTTGCAGGATCTGCGTGTCTGTTGCGGGAGCATTTGAGGTCAATGGAGATCGGCGGAATTCAAGAGACTCTTGGGCTAGATGAGAAGGTAGTGCTTGACCATCTGGGGATTGCTGTGCGGTCGATTGAGGCTTCGCTGGGGTTGTATGAGGCCCTGGGGATGAGGGCTTCAGGGATTGAGGAAGTGACGCATGAGCGGGTGCGGGTGGCGATGCTGGCGGCTGGCGATAGCCGGATCGAGTTGTTGGAGGGGATGGATGCGGAGTCGGTGATCGGGCGGTTTGTGGCGCGGCGCGGTGAGGGACTGCATCACATTGCGCTGAGATTGCCGGATCTGGATTCGGCGGTGGAGAAGCTGAAGATGCGAGGCGTGACGCTGGTTTCGGAGGTGGTGCAGGTGGGTGCGGGCGGGTATCGCTATGTTTTTGTGCATCCGACGAGCGCGAATGGGGTCCTGGTGGAACTGGTTGAGTTGGGTTCAGAGGGAGTTGGGTGTTGAAGGAAGGCGGATTGTTGCTTGGGGTGGATACCTGCGGCGTCTCCGGTTCGATTGCATTGGCGCGTTTGCGTGGTGACGGCCAGGTAGATTTGATTGCCGAGCAGTGGATTCCGGGTGGGGAGCTATCGGTTTTGCTGGTGCAGGGGATTGCCGATCTGCTGGCTGCGGGCGAGGTTGGGCTTGGCGATCTGGATGGGATTGTTGCGGTGGCGGGGCCAGGGAGCTTTACAGGGATTCGGATTGGGCTGGCGGCGGTAAAGGCGATCGCCGAGTCGACCGGGCTGCCGGTGGTCACGGTTTCGCGGCTGGTGCTGCTGGCGGAGCTGGGGCAGGCTCCGTGCGCGGCGCTGGATGCGCACCGGGGGCAGTTTTATTGCGGGATGTATGGTGTCGGGGCTGGCGGGACGGAGTCGCGTGAGATGCTGCTGACGGCGGGCGAGATCAACACTATGGGTGGGCTGACGGGGCGCGTGGCGGTCTGCGAGGAGACGGTGGCGCAGTTGTTGGAGGAGCTTTTCGGTGAGCCTGAGATTGTTCGCGTGGTGGCGCCCACGGCGGGCATGGCGATTGCGCATTCGCTGACGAAATGGCGGGTCGGAAATCTCGCTGACGTGGCGGTGCTGGATGGGTACTATCTGCGCGGGGCGGATGCCAAAGTCAGCTCGAGGCTGGGCTAAGGGATGGCGTACCTCGATCCGGGAAAGGGGCTCTCAATAAGGGCGATGGTTGAGTCCGATATCGATCGGGTGATGGCGATTGCGGCGTCGCTTCCGACCGCTCCGCAGTGGGGTCGTGCTTCGTATGAAATGGCTGTCTCGTTTGGAGATGGGCCAGGGAGGATCGCCCTGGTTGCGGAGCATTCCGGGGGATTGAAAGGGTTTGTGATTGCGCAGTTTCTCGATTCGCTGGCGGAGGTCGAGACGCTTGGTGTGGACGTGAGTTCGCAGGGGAACGGCGTTGGTGCTTCACTTCTACTGGCTGCTGTTGAAGCGTTGCGACTCGCTCAAGTCAACGAGGTTGAGCTGGAAGTGCGGCCTTCCAATGAGCGAGCCTGGCGTCTGTACGAGCGGCTTGGTTTTCGTGAGGTTGGGAGGCGGCGGGGGTATTACCGGGAGCCGGTTGAAGATGCGGTGTTGTTGCGGCTCGCGTTGGAGGGGTGGGTTTTCCCTCAGGACTGAACAGGCTGCGGAAAAACACCGAGTTTTGGGGGAATTCGGCAGAAAGCATACCTCCGGGGCTGAAGCCCGCGTTGATTCCGTGGGAGTTATGCCGGCGATAAATGGGTGGGTTGAAACCCACCCTGACCAACCCCGGCCTATCTTAAACCCGAATTTTTCCGCAAGCTGGAAAGCCCTCATTCGTTTTGGCTATATGTACGGGCTGAAGCCGTACCCTTCGCGTATGCTATTGTCCGCCAGTTTCGACTTGGGTTTCTGGATTGACCTGATTCTTCTAGGGTTGCGGGAATTGGGGGGCGGGTTATCCACATCGCGGCGCAATTAATTGTCGCCAGTGCCTTGCCGCTCGTTATTCATCGGGCGTATACATAAGTGGTTCCACTAAATACGAGGTGCCCCTATGGTTGAATTACTCGAATCGCAAGTAAGCGCAGAGATTCAGCGCCTAATGACCGAGCATCAGCGGTATTCTCTGCGCCTTAACGAGTTACTTACGAAGCCATATCTTTCCTCAGAAGAACAGCTGGAAGAAGTTCGGCTGAAGAAGCTAAAGCTTCATGCCAAGGATCTCATTACTGCGATCGAGCATCGCGCGGCAGCCACGGCTACTGCGTAGAGGGCTCTGAAGACCCGAGTGGTGTGGGTTACGCTCTACTCGGGTTTGAAAACTGGAACAAGTTGGCAGGCGAGAGCCCTGTATGCCTGCCTCGTGGTCTTTTCGCTCGTATAATCGTCAGAAGTCATGGTTAGAGACGGTTATTACTACGGTGTGGGACTGCTGGCTGCAGCTGGGCTCCTTTTGTGGCTGACAGGCTGGCCTTTTGCGCTGGTCGCGATCTTACTGGCGGCCTTTTTCCTTTGGTTTTTTCGAGATCCGGAACGGGCGATTCCAACGGAGCGGGGGCTAATTGTGTCTCCGGGCGATGGTTTGGTAACGGAGACGATCCGGCTGGAGACTCCGGATGGTCCGCGGCAAAGGATCAGCATCTTTTTGAGCGTGTTTGATGTCCATGTGAACCGCTCTCCGATTGCCGGTACAATCTCGGCGGTGCGATATCAGAAAGGCAAGTATCTGAACGCGATGAATCCCGCCTCAGCAGACCAGAATGAGCAGAATATAGTCACTGTGCGTGGAGATGGAGTTGAAGTCGTCTTCAAGCAGATTGCCGGGTTGCTGGCGCGCAGGATTGTCTTTGTGCCCGCGATTGGGAGCGTCATCGGGCGTGGCGAAAGGGTTGGGCTGATCAAGTTCGGCTCGCGTGTGGATGTTGTGGTTCCCGCTGAGGCTGAGCTGCGCGTGAAGCCGGGCGTGCGCGTCAAGGGTGGAGCTTCGATTCTGGCTGCCATGCCGGGTGCGGGCGAGGCCCGATCGTGAGTTCTCCGTTTGCGGGACGAACGGCTGGGGATGGCCGAACTGTCGGCCGGGCAGGCCGTGCCGCAAGGGTGCGCCGCGGGATGTTCCTTCTGCCTTCGCTTTTTACCGCGGGAAGCATCGGGGCCGGTTATTTCGCGATTACGCAGACGATTGACTCTCTCACAGCGCCGGGTAACGGCGGCGGCGCAAATCACCTGGATTGGGCGGCGATAGCGATTTGCTTTGCGATTCCGTTTGATGCCCTTGATGGCCGCATCGCCCGGATGACCAACACGACGAGCGATTTTGGCAAGGAACTGGATTCGCTGGCTGACGCGATCACATTTGGGGTGGCCCCTTGTCTGCTGGCCTGGGTGTGGGGATTTCATTCGCTGCCGGAGGCGATGAATCCGCAGCTCAGGCAGACGATACTTCAGATCGGGTCATTCGTTTGCTTCCTGTATCTGCTTTGCGGGGCGTCACGACTGGCGCGATTTAATATCAGCCACGATCCGCAGCCGCAAAACCCTGGGAGGATGGACCGGAAGTATTTTGTCGGAATGCCGATTCCGGCTGCCGCTGGAATGATCGCGTCCACGGTTCATTTCTGCTACGGGTTTGCGATTCCCTACTGGTGGCTGGCTGTGCTTTGGATCGGGCTGGTGGGGCTGCTCGGGTTCCTGATGGTGAGCACGTGGCGATTCTGGTCGGGCAAAGAGATCAATTTTGGCCGGAGGCAGCCGTTCCAACTGCTGATGGTGCTTGCGATCATATTGTTCGTGCTGGTCCGCTTCTCAAGCGGGGTGCTGTTTTTTGTGGCGCTGTTGTACATGTTCTCGGGAATCTGGGCGCGCGCGGCATATTCATGGTCGCGGCGGAGGCGGCATATGCCGCAGGCTGAAGCGAACGTCAGAACGGCTCCCGCTTTTACCGCCGAGTATGCGCAACAGACAGCGGAGACGACCGCCGCTGAGCAGGAATATGCGAAGTTGCACTCTCGCTCCCTCAGAGATGATGAGAATATTGGAGAGGCTGGGCAGGGCCTGAGACAGGATACGAGACAGGATACGAGGCCGGATGGCTACTGAGTACAGGATTGCGCTGGTTGGAGCTTCGTCGCTTCTGGCCAAGGAACTGAAGGAATGTCTGACTGAGTCGCCGCTGGCCGGGGCGAGTTTTGTGCTGCTGGATGTTGAGGAAGCGCAGGGACAACTGGAGCAGGTGGGGGACGAAGTCACTGTGGTTCAGGTGATCGGCGAGCACTCCTTTGAAGAGATAGACTTCACCTTCTTTGCGGGCAGCGAGGAGATGACGCGGAAGTACTGGCGCAATGCACTGGCTGCCGGATCGACTGTATTGGATCTGACAGGTGCGCTGGACGAAGAGCCGGGAGTACTGGTGCGTGCTCCGTGGATCAGTTCAGGGGACGCTTCACCGGACTTGTTGACGAAAGCTGTGGTTCCGGCAAACGCCGCGGCGCTTGCGTTGGCGCTGATGCTGGACCGGCTGCAGGAGATTGCTGAAATTCGTTTTGTGGCAGCGACGGTGCTTCAGCCTGCTTCAGAATACGGCAAGGAAGGGCTGGATGAGCTGCATCAGCAGACGGTCAGTTTGCTGAGCTTTCAGAATATGCCGCGCGCTGTGTTTGACACGCAGGTGGCGTACAACACGCTGTCGAGCTTTGGAGAGAGCGCTACGGCCAATCTGGCACGGGCAGAGGATCGCATTCGCCGTCATTATGCGGTGTTGGCTGGAGACCGGCTGCCGAAGCTGCGTCTACAGGTATTGCATGCGCCGGTCTTTCATGGGCATACATTTTCGATCTGCATTGAACTCGATCGCGCGGTGCCGTTGTCGATCATTGAAGACGCGCTGGGCGGGGAGCATCTGGACCTGGTGCTGGAGGAGACGGATTCGCCGTCGAATCTGGCAGCGGCGGGACAGAATGATGTGCTGGTGTGGCTGAAGCCTGAGCCTCCGGTAGACCGACTGAGCGGCGAGACGAGTCAGTTCTGGCTTTGGGCGGCTAGCGATAATCTGCGCATGACGGCGCAGAATGCGGTGGAGTGTGCGCTGGATATGCGGCGGTTGCGGCCGCATGGGCAGGTGCAGTAAAGACTTGGATATTTGTCTCGATTAAAAGATCCCAGGTCTCAAAGTCGAGACCTGGGGCACCAAGCACCCAGCAGATTCTCTTCGAGAATGACAGAAAGAAAGGCAAGGGCAACGGCAAGAACAGGGCTGGCTTTTGTGGTTTCCCACCCTTGATGCAAAGTGCGCGTCAAGAATGGGGCACACGGCGTTGCTGGTGGTTCTGCCAGGCTTGTTCGATGTAGGCGTCGGTCATTCCGGCGATGTAGTCGGCAACGGTGCGGGGCACTCCCTCTTCTGCGATTCGAGCCTGGTGATCGAACGGAAGCAATTGCGGGTCCTGCGTCCACGCTTCGTAAAGCGATTTCACGATATGATCGGCGCGTTCATGTTCAGCTTCGAGGGCGGGCGACTGATAGAGCCACGCATACAGGTATTTCTTAGCCTGGGCGCGTTGTTCTTCCATTTCATCGCTGAGGCGAGCGATTCGATGTGGTGCACGTCTTAAGTCATCAAGGGTTTGAATACCGAGGCTGCGCGCCTGTTTTACGACTTCCTTCATCAGATCGGTGACCAGCGTATTGAGCATCTGCTTCAAGGCTTCGTTTGAGAGGAGATGGGATTCAGCCGCTGGATACTCGCGCGCTGCGGATTCGTAAAAACCTGCGACGAAGGGGATGTGATTGCGGACATGGTCGAGGTCGAGAATGCCCGAGCCGAGACCGTCTTCGAAGTCGGCGCTCAGGTATGCTATCTCGTCGGCAAGGTCGATGAGCTGGGCCTCGAGCGGAGGGAACTGTTCCAGGAAGTATTCGGCGAGTTCCGGATAGCGCTCCGCAGGATAATCGCGGGAGTGCTTGATGATGCCTTCACGGACACCAAGGGTAAGATTGAGTCCGCGAAAGGCCGCATAGCGCTCTTCGAAGCTCGTGACGATGCGAAGGGCATGGAGATTGTGATCGAAGGTCAGATGATGGACACGAAGGGCCTGGTCGAGAGCGTGTTCGCCGGCGTGGCCAAATGGCGGATGACCGATGTCATGGACGAGCGCGAGAGCCTCGGCGAGGGGCGCGTTGAGGCCGAGTGTGGTGGCTGTGGTACGGGCGATCTGGGCTACTTCAAGGGTGTGGGTAAGGCGGCTTCGAGAGTGATCGCTCTCTGCGCCCCGTCGGGTGAATACCTGGGTCTTGCCCGCAAGACGACGAAAGGCCTTGGCATGGAGGATGCGCCCAATGTCGCGAACGAAAGGAGCTCGGTATGGATGGTCGGGTTCGTGAAATGTGCGGTGCGAGAGTTCGCTGGCCGCAAAATCAGATACGGCAATCGTTTTAAGTTCTGCGGGAGACGGAAGTGCGGTATAGAGTTCTTCCATGGCTTGAGTCAGTAACAGAGTAATTCGTTTGCTATGACTCTGTTGATCTTTGTTGGACAAGACAGACGAAGCGGAGTAAACTTCCGGGTACTTTTGGGAAGGGTTGGCGAACGACGCGAGACATGCGGAAGTTGACGTCGTCCTCGAGTTCGCCGGGCGGTAACACTCTTGAACACTCACTAACGGAGGATTTAGACATGCCATCGGTCAGGAAACTCGTTGCACTTGCGCTTGCGCCCACGCTTATGCTGCTCACGAGCTGTGGACGGCACTCACAATCCGAAGTTTATTATCTGGTTGCAGCGAACATCAGCTTGCCGTATTGGAAGACCGCAGTCTCCGGATTTAACGCTGCTGCCGCGCGTTACAAGGTGACGGCGAAGGTTGCCGGGCCTGATAACTACGATGCACAGGCAGAGTTGCAGGAACTGAACCATGCGGTGGCGGCAAAGCCGGCCGGGATTCTGATTTCGGTGGCCGATGAGGCGCTTTTGAAGCCGGGTATCGATGCGGCCGTGGAAGCGGGAATCCCCGTGATTACGATTGACTCGGACGCGCCGAGCAGTCGCAGGCTCTTTTTTATCGGAACGAATAACGTAGCCGCCGGGCGTCTAGGGGGACAGAGGATCGTAGAAAAGCTGGGTGGACGAGGCAATGTGGTTTTCTTTTCAATGCCCGGGCAGCCCAATCTGGATGAACGCCTCCAAGGGTTCAAGGATGTCTTTGCAACGCACCCGGATATCAAGATTCTGGACGTGGTCAACATCAAGGGCGATGCCCGCAATGCCTTCGACAACACGCAGCAGTACCTCACTCAGACAGGAGTTGCGCGGGTGGCTGCTTTTATCTGCCTGGAAGCTTCTTCCGGCAAGACGGTGGCGGATGCTGTGCGACGGCAGAAGGCGACGGATCGCGTTGTGCTGGCCTGGGACGTGGAGCAGGATACGATGGCGGAGATCAAGGATGGGACGATCGAGGCGACAATCTCACAGAAGCCTTACACAATGGCATTTGTGGGGCTGAAGGAATTGGACGAGATATTCCACAACAAACCTGCTTCTCTGACCAAAGACTACAGCGTCGACGCTTTCTCTGAGTATCCGGTGTTCATCGATACAGGGACCGCGCTAGTGGATAAAGCAAACGTGGATATCTACGCCAAGTCTGCTGCGGAACACCAACCGTAGAGGCTGCCCGGTCGCATCGGGCAGGATTCGGGAGCCGCGGAGGGATGGCCCTTCGCGGCTTGCTGTCGATGGTTACATATGATGCTAAGTTAAGAGGCTGGCTCCGCGGCGCTGAGTTCTTCGATCAATCGGAGAAGGTTTCTGTGCACGGTTGGCTCGATTACAGAGAACTCGAATCCGGCTCCGACTCCGGATGTCGCACCTGCGATCCGAGCCAACAGGCTGAAGTGATCGCCATTCACGGTAAAACGCAGCTCTACATCGGCGGACCGGCTTATGTTGAGGCGGGCGCGGGTCTTGATATAGCAGCCTGATTCGCTGAGATCGGTGATCTCGCCGCGAAACAGGAAGCCGATGTACGGGACGACCACTTCTGCGAAGCCTTCACAGGAAAAGCGTTTTGCCGTCCTGTGCTCGGGCCCGCGGTCCTTCTCTGGATTGTCCAAGTATTGAGGGTCGCGGCTCTGCTCCACCATCACTTCGATTTTCCATTCCCAACGCTACGCGCCACGCGTTGTCGTGATGCTTCCTGTATCGGCCATGGAATGCGGAGCATGAGTGCGATGGGCTTGAAGACGGGCAGGCTGAAAGAGAAAGGGCGAACCGGAAGCACCCGGTTCGCCCTGATTTTGTCAGATTGTGTGATCGCAGGATTACGGCTGCTTCTCGTCTCCCAGATGGCTTTCCTGTTTCGCCAGTCTGACACGCGCGCCTTCGAGCTTCTTTTGCACTTTGGCGACTTCTGCCGGTTCTACATCGGCAGTGGCGGACTTGGAGAACTCGCTGAGTGAAATCTCCCACTGGGCGGCAGCGAGGCGAATACGGCCTGTCTTCTCGTAGAGATCGCCGAGATGGTCGTGAACGGTGGGATCGGTCGAGGTGCGCTCAACGGCTTTGCGGAGGTTATCTTCGGCAGGTTCGTACTGACCGAGCTTCAAATAAACCCAGCCAAGCGAGTCGAGATAGGCGCCGTTCATCGGCTCGAGTTCGACAGCCTTGCGGATGTACTTCAGAGCATCCGCGTAGCGGCTTGTCTTGTCGGCGAGCATGTAGCCGAGATTGTTGAGAGTGATGGCGTTGTTCGGGTCGATCTCCAGCACCTTATGGAAGAGCTGCTCGGCCTGGTCGTAGTGCTTTTCACGCTCAGCCAGCGAGCCCTTCTGGAAGAAGAGATTAGCCTTGTCTTCATCCTTGATCGCGAAAGGTTCGGCCTTTGCGAGTGCGTCTTCAGCTTCTTTCCAGTGCTTGAGGCGAAGCTGGATCTGGGAGATCTGCAGATAGACTTCGCGATCGCCGGCTTTGCCGGTCAGCATACTATTTGCCAGCGTCAGACCTTCATCGAGCTTGCCGGTATCTGCGAGTTCCCAAGCCAGAAGCAACTTGAGGTCATGATCGTCGGGATTGGCTGCGACGGCTTTGCGGCATACCGCCGTTGCCTGATCGAACATCTTGGCATCGCGATAGGTATCGACTTCACCCTGATAGCCCTGCTTGGCTGCATCGCCGCCGAGGTCGATCATCTTCTGGTAGGTTGCGATGGCGTCGGTAGTCTTGTTCTCTTCGTGGTACACGGCTGCGAGACGGGCGAGGAATATGCTGCGGTTGGCCTTTTCTTCCTGTGTGTAAGCGCCATTGGCATGAGTGGTGAGCTCGACCATCTTCTGGTAGGTGGCAATGGCTTCATCGTAGCGGCCGAGAACATCCAGGAGCAAGCCTTCGTTGTAACCGGATTCGAGGGAATCCGGATTCTTGGCGAGAGCCTTGCGAACGGTCACGAGCGCTTCGTTGTATTTTCCCTGACGGCGCTGGATTTCAGAGATGCGATCAAGAGACGCGGTATCCTCCGGGTCGGCTTCCGATAATTGCTGGTACTGTTTCAATGCCTCGTCGAGCTGGTTGTCGGCCAGAAGCGCCTGAGCCAGGGAATGCTGGGCGTCGAGGTTTTCCGGTTCCATGTCGACTGAACGCTGATAGGCGGCAATCGCGTCTTTCAGATCCTTGAGTTGTTCATAGGCGGCGCCGAGTGCGAATTCTTCCTTAGTGGTCCGGTCGGCGACAGGGACCGATTCAAGAAGCTCTGCAGCGCGTTTCACATCGCCGGACTCCGCGTGCAGGCGGGCAAGATTGAGCAGGACATCCTCGGAAGCTGGTTCGATGGCCTGAGCGGCTTTAAACTGGGCTTCAGCCTTGGCTGCGTCGTGCTTTACCGTGTAAAGCTGACCGAGAAGCAGACGGTCTTCCAAGTTTTTCGGCTCCAAGGAGACGATCTTGGTGAATTCGGCGATGGCTTTGTCGAGAACGTCGCTGGCCGGGCTGGGCTGGCTGCTCGCTCCCTGATTCTGGTCCTGATTCTGGCCGAGTGAGCGGAGGTAAATGCGGCCCAGGAGTTTGTGCGCGTCAACGTTGTTGTCGTCTTTCTTGATGAGTTCCCGCGCTGTCTGCACGGCTTCTCCGATGCGCCCGGCGCGGAAGTAAAGCTCGGCGAGGCCGATTGCCAGATCAGAGGAGTTGGGGTCGGCGTTCAGCGCGAGCTTGTACTCCTCGACGGCGCGGGTTACGAACTCCTGGCGGCCGTAGTTGGTGGCCATGTCTTCATAGGTGTCGGCGAGGGCCGCGTGGTAATAGGCCGTGGCGCGATCGGGGGGCGGTCCGACAGGTACCGGGGAAGTCGAAGGAGTGACTGCCGGCTTCACCTCGGCCGCAGGTTTAGCCGCGGGAATCGGGGCGACGTCAACCGGGGAAGTTGGCTGGGAAGTTGGCGGCGAAAGGGGCGGGGGAGTGGCCGGAGTTTGCGCCATGGACGAAATCGGCAGAACGCAGCCGAAGGCGGCAATGGCAGCGAGCATTTTTGAAGCGCCAATTTTGGAGCTCAGACGAGGGTTGTATTGGTGCGATTCCGTCATATTCGGCTTTCCCACGCTCTCTTTCCCTTGCGCATTGTTGCGCTTACGGGGATGGATGGGCTGCCAGAATCGTCCGGGATGCCGATTGCAGGCATCTCCAACTCGCAAACGTTGCGTTTGCCCGATGACCGGTCAGGGTTCTGGGCAGTTCCATCAACTTATTGGACGATTGTATCTTGCAAAAGGTTCTGATAACAGAAAAGGCTGCGACTCGTCCGCATTTGAACTACTTCTGCAGCATCCCAAAACGGGCGAATGGTGTTTGCTCAGTCGGAGGTGATGAGACTGCACCTGGATTATGCCGGAACCGACCTGAGACTGGATCGAGACTGGATCGAGACTGGCCCGGGGTTCGGTCGCAGTCTCGGGCAGGTTGGTCTTTTTAATGGCGGAAATGGCGGATTCCAGTGAAGACCATCGCAATGCCCAGACGGTCAGCGGCGGCTATGACGTCTGCGTCCTTGACGGAGCCGCCGGGCTGGATGACGGCGGTTGCTCCGGCGTGGACTACGGTTTCAAGGCCGTCCGGAAACGGGAAAAAGGCGTCTGACGCTGCGACGCAGCCGGCGAGAGGGAGGACGGCTTTCATGGCTCCGAAGCGGGCGGCATCGACGCGGCTCATCTGGCCTGCTCCGACGCCGATGGTCTGACCGTCTTTGGCGTAGACGATGGCGTTGGATTTGACGTGCTTGCAGATGCGCCAGGCGAAAAGCAGGCTGGCAAGTTCTTCCGGGGAGGGCTGGCGGGTGGTGACGATCTTCAAGGCTGCTTCGGTGATGTGGCCAGTGTCTGCGTCCTGCAGGAGCATGCCGCCGGAGACTTGTTTGGCGACCGGCTGTGGCGGAGCTGATTTGACCTCGACGAGGCGGAGATTTTTCTTGGCGGCGAAAATGGCCTGCGCTTCGGGAGTGAAGGATGGCGCAGCGATGGCTTCGACGAAGAGCTTTGCAATGGTGGCAGCGGCGGCAGCGTCCACTTCGCGATTGATGCCGATGACGCCTCCGAAGGCGGAAACGGGATCGGCTGCGAGCGCCTTTTCGTAGGCTTCGAGGACGGTGGCACCGGTGGCAGCGCCGCATGGATTGGTGTGTTTGATGATAGCGACGGCGGTTTCCGGAAATTCTTCAGCCAGCGCCCAACAGGCATCGAGGTCGACCAGGTTGTTATAGCTGAGCTCCTTACCCTGGAGCTGGCGGGCGTTTGCGATGCCAAGGCCGGTGCCGTCGGCGTAGAGTGCGGCGCGTTGATGGGGATTCTCGCCATAGCGCAGGCTGGCCGCCTGTGGCAGATTGATACGAAGGGTGGGCGGAAGGGATTCGGTATCGAAAGTGGCTGGGAGTGCTGGTTCCGGTGCATCCCGGATCTTATCCAAGGCATTGGCGATAGCGGTGTCGTAGGCAGCGGTAGTGGCAAAGGCCTGTTTGGCAAGCCTCCACCGAGTGGCGCGGCTGAGGCTGCCTTGGTTGGAATGCAGTTCTTCGGCGATGGTGGCGTAATCGGCGGCCTTGGTGACGATGGCGACGTCTTCGAAGTTCTTGGCGGCGGAACGGACCATGGATGGGCCGCCGATATCGATGTTTTCGATGAGGTGGCCGAAGGGAACACCGGGCTGCGCTGCTGTCTTTTCAAAGGCGTAGAGGTTGACGACAACCATGTCGATGGGCAGGATTCCGTGTTCGGCGACGGCGGATTCGTGGTCGGCCTTGCCGCGGATGTAGAGCAGGCCTCCGTGAACGCGAGGGTGGAGGGTCTTGACGCGGCCGTCGAGCATTTCGGGGAAGCCTGTGAGTTCGCTGATGTCTTTGACGGGCAGTCCGGCGTCACGAAGGGTGCGCGCGGTGCCGCCGGTGGAAACGAGTTCCACGCCAAAGGCGGTGAGCGTCTGGGCGAATTCTACGAGGCCGGATTTGTCTGTGACGCTGAGAAGGGCGCGGCGAATCTGCTTCAAGTCTGGGGTTGCGGACAAGTTCATTACTCTCTTGTTTGAGATTTGTGTCGCTGTTCGTTCCGCGCCATTCTCGGGCGTAGTCGAACGCTCGCAGCGCACTCTTCAGGGTACATCGTATGGAT
>Ga0302325_10016796_pt1 | contig 15493 bp, 20 predicted proteins | sample Palsa_T0_2_FD_201948 | JGI IMG/M metagenome (GOLD analysis project Ga0302325, IMG submission 201948) | Peat permafrost microbial communities from Stordalen Mire near Abisko, Sweden - Palsa_T0_2 | ecosystem: Environmental > Terrestrial > Soil > Palsa > Peat permafrost | place: Sweden: Abisko...
AGGGAGAGGACTCAGGGGAGTGGGTTGTGGGTGCGAAGGCGTAGGGGAGGAGGTATGCGGGTATGGGTGGTTTGTGTCTGTGTCTGTGTATGCGGTTCATTTTAGGGGTTTGGTTGGCGTTGTTTGACATGTTTTGGTTGGGAAATGTGGAATCAATCCGGGTTGATGAGAGTGGGTAATGAGGTGTCAAGGGGAAAGGAGAGGTGGGCTTTTATAGTGCTAGGGGAGTTGGTGAATAACTCCTGTAAGAGTTATGATAATCATGATTCTTCTTTGAAAGAAAGAAATCAGGTCTTCTAATCATAATACTAATTTGTTTTTGATGAATCTATAGGCAATCAGCTCCTGAGTTAAGTTGGAAGAATAAGGGGTTTTTTTCTGTTAATATCAAGCGAGGTGAAATCCAGACAGGTGCCGGTTGGATGAGGAAATGAACATTAGCAGTGATATTTTATCTAGCTCTTCGGGTCAAAGTCTTCTTCCAACCTAGATGAGGGTTGGAGGAGAGGGGTCTTGCTTTGTGGTTTGGTCACTAGAGCTGCACATCTTTGATTTCGACATCTGTGTTTACAAGTGCAGTAAGCGGAAACAGAAAGTATTTTGTAGTGATATTCAAGTCACATTACTTCGGTTCTACGTTTCCTGTGGAATTTTCAATCATAAGAAGCACTATCTCCCTTAAAACCAACAGCGACCTCAAAGTAAATGCCAAGAATTTCTGGTGCAAATTATGCGTCTTCTCTCTATCAACCTCTGCACATAGAGAGGTTCAGCACCTCTACACACTTGCAAATGGTAGATCCTTGGATCAGCACTGATCAGTCTTCGTCGAATTGGCTTTCTCCTCCATGCCTAATTCAGTATTAAGCTCTTTCCTAGGCGGTATTCCTTTTTCCATAATTAATAGAAAAAAAACTAATGCTGCAAAAGTGATGGAACCAAACCACACTGTCTTGAGCCAATCGATATTTAAAGACACAACCTTTGCACGTATGACTGAATCCACAAAGCTTTCTGTAGCATACTCATATCTCGAGGATGGAGCTTGACGCACTAGTGAATCATAGTCCTGTGCGGAGTGAGACCATCCGCACTGGAGCACACGTGTATCTAAGGCACATAGAAGCGCCCCAATCGGAATCCTGCTGTGACTGTCAAACGACCCAACGGACCTCATGTAGTGCTTATTAAACATACTTCCTACTCGCTAGTCCTCATACATTCTGAACAAAAAAGCCAGGTGACGATCTTAAAGTTATCTAAAGTGGGGTCAGCGGCGAAGCAGGAGTTGTTAAATATTATCACACCCTCGCTGCTCTGGACATGGGGCATTGCAGTATCGCATCCACGTAGCATCTTCCCTTCTTCGCAAAGTTTTCCTTGTTGTAATATTTCGATGGCTCAAGAAAATATAGATCAGTCCGGATCCACCAAGGCTCACCCTAACGCTGCTGGGACTATTCTGCCAGAGATCATTTGGAAAGCAGATGATGTTCATATACTCATTGGCATAGACTTCGATGGAGTCCCCCATCTCTCCAGCACCTTGCCTCCGGGCTATAACTCAAAAATTCTCACTTCAAAACATTTCGCATCATCTTCCCTTCCCTTGGCCCAAGTTCGGCTCGTGGGAGAGGGCAACAGCATTTACAAATCTTCCAAGACACTGATAGGAAGTTATGTTTCGGCACGTTTAAAATATGTATCGCATGCCGAGAAGAAAGATGATCAACAACAATCTTTGGAAATTGCTTGTCACGATGAAACCTCTGGCATCTTGGTCACCACACATTTTGTGTTATTTACTGGTATTCCAGTTCTCAGATCTTGGACAACTGTAACCAATACCTCCGAAAAAGACGTCATTCTTTCTCAGGTTAGCTCGCTCACACTTGGGGGCTTGAGCAACTCTGAAGAATGGTGGGACGACTACACTCTCTCAACAGCAACCAATACTTGGTTTCGAGAAGCACAGTGGCGCGATCACACTCTTCCGAGTATCGGGCTTGACAACAACGGGATTTACAAGCTTCATGATGGCCATGTGGCATCCATGGCCAATTTCTCGCTCTCAAACCGTGGCTCGTTTTCCACTGGAACGCACTTACCTATGGGGATGTTGAAGAAGAACGATAACACCGACACGTGGTTATGGCAAGTGGAGAATAATGGTTCATGGAGATGGGAGATTGGAGATTACAAGGATAACGTCTACTTGGCAGCAGGCGGCCCCACGTCAATTGATCATGACTGGAGACAGACACTTGCCCCAGGTGAAACCTTCACCAGCGTACCGACAGCTTTGTGCCATGTTCTTCGTGGTCCGGAAACCGCATTTGGTATGTTAACGCAATATCGTCGCCGATTGAGGAGAAGACACGCCGATAACGACGAGCTTCCGATTATCTTCAATGACTACATGAATTGCTTGATGGGCGATCCCACAGAAGATAAAATCAAGTCTCTACTCCCAGCAGTTGCCGCTTGTGGGGCAGAATACTTTGTTATTGATGCTGGCTGGTATGCCGACGACAACGGATGGTGGGACGACGTTGGGTTATGGGAACCTTCCAAGGTGCGGTTTCCGAGTGGCTTTAAATCTCTTCTCGATACCATCCGATCGCATGGGATGATTCCGGGACTTTGGCTTGAGCCAGAAGTTATTGGCATACGAAGCGTGGTGGCCAATCAATTGCCTCTAGACGCAGTCTTCCAAGAACGAGGAGAAAGGATCGTTGAAAAGGGCCGCTATCAGCTTGACTACAGACATCCAGCAGTACAAGAGAGGATGGACAAAGTCGTCGATAATCTCATTCTTAATTACGGGGTTGGATATTTCAAGTTCGACTACAACATTGAAGTTGTCCAAGGCACGGACGTGAATTCCTGCAGTACGGGAGCAGGACAACTAGGCCACAGTCGCGCCTATCTTGACTGGGTGAACAAGATCTATGACAGGCATCCCTCCCTAATTATTGAGAGCTGTTCAAGTGGTGCTCAGAGAATGGACTACGCAATGCTCGCTGTGCATTCTCTGCAGTCCACAAGCGATCAGCAAGATCCTGTGCTGTATGCTGCCATCGCTGCCGCAGCACCTACAGCTGTAACCCCTGAGCAAAGCGCTACCTGGGCATATCCACAGCCTAGCTGGGATCTAGAGATAAATGCCTTGACGGTAGTCAATTCACTCCTCGGACGTGTCCATCTCAGCGGGAAGCTCGACGAGTTAGATGCAGAAACCTTGGACCTTGTTAAGCAAGGTATGGACGTGTACAGGACTATCAGATCCGAGATCAAGACTGCATTGCCGTTTTGGCCTCTGGGACTGCCAAAATGGCATGATGAGTGGGTGGTTTTAGGAATATTCGCCGAATCCGGCAATATTTACTTGAGTGTGTGGCGTCGTGGTGGACCTTCTTCGGCCACTCTGCGTATTGCGAACTTGACCGAAAACGTGAACGTAGAGGTAGAGTCACTGTATCCCGGCGGCTTCCCGGCAGATGTGAAATGGGATGCGGAGAGCTCGTCTTTGGCAGTGGAGCTTATATCTGCCCCCTCCGCTCACCTCTTCCGATTACGACCAAAGTAAGGTTTGACGCTCCGGGGATTTAACAACCCAACACCAAGGCAAGGAACTGCATTTAGTTCAAGAGAAATTGTATTCAAGCTGTTTGCACTAGAATCCATTCTTTTCATAAATTGTTAAGTTCTTCCTTGAAATGTCAACGGTGACACTAGCATGTGGCTGTATTCACCTGAGCTGTATATCTTTCACCCCCATCGGCGGTCTAGTATACCGAAATCCCCAGTTTGCCAAGCCTAAAATGATGTGTTTACTGGGGAAGCCGTGAGTACGAAGCTCGACTGAAAGTTAAGCGACTATGTCCAAACACATGCTCGGCTATCTCGCCCGGCTAAGCCCCTTTTCTACCTGCAAGAATCACGTGTAGTATTGTCTTTGATTCCGAAACATTATAGATGTAAATGAAATCCAACTGTTATGTTATCAGCCGCACTTGGAAGGATCAATCAAGGCACAACGTGCCAGCTCAGAGGCTCCCCGCTCTCGCCCTCTGATTAGGTGCAACTCCCTCTTCTACCGGCTCCTCTTTCCTAAACTGAACTCTAATTTTCACCTCCGCGTGCTTACGATTATCAAAATTCGTTCCCCAATCTGGTACCGTTTCGCCCGGTATCGTGTACGACTGTATCAAAAACTTATCCCGATAACCCGGATGCTCCGAGCTCTTTAGTTCCTGGCCTGCCTTGGGCAGCCCCTCGAGCCGAATATTGACAGTCAAGAATTCGCCAGGTTCGATGCGGCCTACAGTACGTGGTCCTACGGAATATCGCTTCGGCGCCGTTGTTTTTATCTTGAAGAGGATGGGCCGGTCGTTTGGGTTGTACAAGAAGACGTTCGTGTTTTGATTAGCGTGGGTATGCTTGTTAAATTTGATGATGCTGGGCGTGGGCTTTACGGGCAGACCGGGCGAAGCGTCGGGAGTGGATTTAAATTTTGAGAAAGAAGAGACATGTGGGGTTCCAAGCGGACGAGAGGGTCGGTGGGGAGGCCAACTCGTAGGTCTGGGACCATTGAAATTCTTGGTAATGCGCTCAGTCGGCCTTAGTTGTGGGGAGAGAACAGTCATCCCACTACTGGGTTTTTCGGTGAGTGCGAACTCCGGGGGTTTATCAAGTGTTGTTTGAGACATGACTTCTGACAGTCCCCACGAATTCTCCAGGGAAGGCGCGATGTTTACTGCTTGCGCAACGTCCGAGTCGAAGTTAAGATCAATTAGATCAAAATCAATTATTTGCTCAGACAATGATCTCTCAAGGGAAGGGTTTTGTCCTTCCTCCCGCTGCTCAGCATTAGTCTCCACCCTTGGACTGCTTGAGTCGGCGTTGGACTTCTCCGCTTTCAGATCGGCTTGGATGGATGGTTCACTTGAAGATGATTTGAATCGAGCCACTGCTAAAGCTCGCCGATAAGCCTTGGAGTTGATGATTGTATCGTCAAACTCAAATTCTGCGGCTGTGAAAATCGTTGACGTCTCTCCATAAATGCTTGGGGCATAGTTTGAGTCTCCAAATATTGACTCAGGGATGTTGATCTCCGAGTGCGCAGCACGAAGTGATTTAGTGATCATTGACTGCCTTTGCAGCATTGTTCTATTTCCGACTAGTTTCTGGTGGATTTCATCAATTGACCGCCTTGACTGGTTAGCCGTGGTCAGAAACAGGGAAGGCAGGACTTACATATTGATGAGCTGTATTAGGAAAGATAATGCAGCTTGCTGGCCGCGGATTTGGGACAAATACTCTTTCATGCTATCTTCATTCCATGCAAACCGCGCTTTGGACCTCCATGTAAGTTTCGAAGGTCCAGCTTCTGAGATCTTCTGCACCTCCTGGTCGAGACAGGAGAATATGACCATGCATCCAGTAAGTGCCATGTCAAACGTCGTTCTGAGCTCAGGTCTCGTATGCATGCCGGGATTCTGAAGAACATATGTTTGGACTTCGGTTAGCGATGCCGTAATCAGAGTACATTCTGAACAGAGAGCTGATATTGTAAGGCTGGCATTTTGGTACCTGGATCGCAAGTGATCGAGTAACAGTGCAGTCTTTAGACACACACCAGTAATGTTAGCGACGGTCGAGGCAATGGACAGAGGATCCATGATGTACAATTTGATCGAACCTTGAGCGATCATACATCGTAAGTTGAGGTCTTCTCACAGCCTCGAGATATTGGAATAGATTCAGCGGGTGGAGGTTAGGCGGCCTTGAAGCAATGGTGCCTCACTAGGCACCCTTGCTTCTGGCACACTTGCAAGGCTGACTTCCCGCTCGCCCAAGCAACTCAGAGCCGGTGCAACATTGAGTGGAGGGTTTTACCTTGCCAATCATAAGAAGCGTAAGTAGCTATTAGGAGAAATGACCAGGGCTTGAAGTTTTGCCGATTGGACGGCTGAGTCAGCACTACTACACCTATTGGTGCCGTTTTTCGCCCTATTACAAGGGGCGGCTGCCGGGGCCCATGTGGATCAAACAGATCTACGCAGATCACGGTATAAAGTGTCGGGGTTACGGGCCTATCTGTGCTGTATATTGACTACAGGGTCTGCCTCTAGCGAGCCAGTCCCCTAAACTGCCCTGTAACTTTATCTTTTCAAGGCTCTAGCCCTAAGAGGGAAGCTGTATGCCACGGACATGGGGTACCACACCTTTTCAGGCTTTAGTCCCTGATCTACAGGGACTGTTTCGGCAAATAAGCCTATAGTGACTGCCTACCAGGAGTCTCAGCGCTATCGTTTCCCTGCCAAGAGCGCTTTAGCCCTGTAATGTCTTACAGAGCCTTTTAGGGTCCGTTTAGGGAATAGTGGCTATAATTACAGGGATTTGTAGTGGGTACAATCACTAATATCTCCAGCTAGAGGGTGCAAATCGCGCAAAGGCCCTGTAATCCCGTCACTTTATGCCGTGATCTGCGTATTGTGATAGGTTTCGTCGCATGTGTCAGCTTACCTACGATTAAGCAGTCCCACCGATGATAGCTAAGCTTTTATATAATATCTCAGAGGTCTTCGAAAGTTTCTATCCTCTCAAACGAATTCTTACTCGAAACAAAAGACTTGATTTGCGGAGTTCGGAAACCAACCCCCGCGGAAGTTGAAGAGCTCGCTCAGCTATGGTGTTCTCTCCCACTAGATATGAAGAGGTTCCGAATGTGGATTTGCTCTCATGGACCTTTGGTGGTCTTGAGTATGACGAAGATAAAGATGTGAGACTCTCCTTGCTCTGTTAACCTCGAATTCCCCACTACATGCAATTTAACTAAAAACGCCCCTTAGATATACATCGATGCCCTTGACAATACTCGACGTCTTACCTTTCGCCAAGCACGAAGTACTGTCAGGAAATTAGTAAGTGGTTTCAAACTGCATGGAATCAAACCTGGAGACAGCGTGCTAGTCCATTCATTTAGCGACGTAAGCTTTTACACCCCTTAACAAGTATCTAGTTTTCAAGCTGGCAGAGACTAAATGAGATAGATAATATATCCCATCCTCTATCTGGGGATAATAGGAGCCGGCGCTTCTTTTGTTGGCTCCAATCCCGGTAACACTTCGCTCGAATTAGCCCACATCTTCTCTCACACATCAGTACAATACATCATAACATCACCCGAACAACTTTCCACTATCATGTTCGCAAGTAGCAACCTTTCAGTTCCAATATCCAACACCAATATATTAATCTTCAACACACCACACAACCCCTCCATCCCGTCCGGATTCCAATCCTGGGAAACACTCCTTCAACATGGAGAAAGCCCGTGGGAAAACTTCACCGATGAAAAAGCCTCAAAAGAAGCCATCGCTTCATTATTCTCGACAAGCGGCACAACTGGAACACCAAAATTAGCAGCAGTATCCCATCATGCAACGATCGCACGGTGTATTGCATCCTATGACCCGCATCCCAAGCCTTACCCCGTCTCCCGGCTTCTCTGTCTTCCCATGTTCCATGGCGTCGCCGCCACTGCGTCACACATGGACCCTCTCCGCTACGGAATCCCAACCTACATCCTTCCCCGCTTCTCTCTTTCCCCCTTCTTGGACACGATTCAGAGATACAAGGTTACCGAAACGTCTATGGTTCCAACAATCATGAGCATGATCTTACAGGGTGAGGCAGGAACAGAGGAAGATACAAAAGAAAAGTTGAGCAGTTTGAGATTAGTGAGGTGTGCTGGTGCACCGTTGGATGTTGGTGTGCAGAAAAGGTTTCAAGGGCGGTTGGATGTGAGTGCAAGGATTCAGAGGGCGTGGGGATTGACGGAGTTCGGGACTGTGACGAGCTTTCTTCAGGGAGAAAAGGATGAAACTGGAAGCTGTGGACGCTTGTTGGCCAATGTTAGAGCGAAGTAAGGTTCCCCCCTCAATATTTATGTTGGTGTAGTATGTTAGAGATGCTGATGAGAGGTAGGATTGTTGACGCGAGTGGAATGGAGATATTCGAGGAAAATGTACATGGGGAAGTTTTGGTGAGAGGACCGTCAATGTTGACACGGTATCTTGGGAATGAGGAAGCGACAACAGGGGCGTTTGTAGATGGGTGGTTGAAGACTGGGGACATTGCTTACTGCAAGACGGGAAAGTGGTACCTCGTTGGCCGCTCCAAAGTAAGCTCAACCTGCTCTCAAAGAGGAGACCAAAGGAACAACTGACTCAAAGTAGGACATGATCAAAGTGCGAGGATGGCAAGTTGCTCCAGCCGAGCTGGAAGCATGCTTGATGCAGCATCCACATGTCATTGATGTTGCCGTTATTGGCATCAAATCACCAAGTCAGGAAACTGAACTGCCGCGAGCTTACGTGGTCTGTAAGCAGATTTCTGATGCTGAATTAGCAGTGACACTGCCAACAGAAGACGAATTAAAGTCGTTTCTGGGATCTCGATTAGCGAAGTATAAAGCGCTGGATGGCGGGGTCAAGTTTGTAGAGTCGCTCCCAAAAACTGCTTCCGGAAAAACTATAAAAATGGTTTTACAGGAGGCGGCATTGAGAGAAGTGGGGAACAGATAATTTGGCCGATAGATATACTAGCAGTGAATACTTTTATACTTGCAGGCCTCGTTCCGTTTAAGCAGCTCCATATTTCAATTCCGCATCCATCTTCTCCCAAACTAAATCAACCAATTCCTCTAGCAACAACCCCTTCTCCAAAATCTTGAGAAAGGGCACATCTGCACTGAACTCCTTCCACGCCAGCGCCCGCACATCACTACTGACCATGCTATCCATACCAAGATCTGCTAATGGCTTTGACATGCTCTCTTCCAACCTTTCCGTCGGGATTAACAACAACTTCGAGAACCATTTTAAGACAATCTCTTTGACTGAATTCTTTACAGAAGCCTGTCCTCCAGATTTTAAAGCGCCTTTAAGAATTGTGATTGTGCTCGAGTTTTCAGCTGCGGAGGTGGTGGTTAAGAGTATGCTTCCAATTGCCAAATTTTGGAACCGTCTATCGTTGAGCCACACTGTCTCGAGGGCTGGAGCGAGATTCCAGCGATTTATCTCCAAACCAGTAATGATATGCGCGTTCGAATACGGATCGAAGTTTAAGACCGAGATAGCAGGAGACCTGAGATCACGTGCTTGGCAGGCAAGTTCCATCATAGACAGGAATTCCGCTTCCGCAATACCATATAAGCCGTTCTGGAGCATTGCAGTTTCGATTTCTGAGTAAGTGAGCTAGGGAAAGAGTGGGTTGGACGAAGAGCTATTTACCAGGATGCTCTTCTACGTGCCCAATCTCTTGGACCATGCCTAACGATAGAGACGTAGCCTGCATTCCAAGTCTCCGACGATGTCTCGCCATAGAATCCATGAAAGCATTTGCAGCTGCGTAGCTGCTTTGTGTTGCTGTGCCTTTGATGCCGAGTGAAGAGCTAGTCATGACGAAGAAGTCTAAAGGTTCGTTGAAGAGTGCTTGGTGCAGGTTGATGGTACCTTGCACCTTTGGGTCGAGGACCTCGTGAAATTTTTCTACTGTCATGTTCTCAAAGAGACAGGCCTTTTATAAAATGTTAGCTGTGAGCTTATACCAGTAGTAAGGAAGATATGTGCCTGAAATACTGCTGCCGCATGGATGACCCCTTTGATTGGCATTTTAGCAGCCGCTACGGCTTTGTCCACATCTCCACGTACAGAGACGTCTCCGCGAACAACTTGGACTGTTATATCGGCATCACGCTTCTGAGAATATAACTCAAGCTCGTTCAAAAGTATCAGAGCTTCTGGCTTTTCTGCGCCAGATCGAGATAGAAATACGAAGTGCCGAGCACCTCTGTGGGCCATCCAAGAGCTGGGCAGATAGAATAATCAGTTTCCAAGAAATTTAGAGTACTAGCACAGAATGGATAAGAAAACTCACGTAATGCTTCGCCCTAGCCCTCCAAGACATCCTATCATGAGAAATGTTACAGATGAATCAAATGACAATGGGGTATGAGTTATTCGACACTAAGAAAGTACTTAAATCAGACATTTTCCAGATTATATGGGGTAGAAGTCTAACCGGGATTGTAGAATCTGGACTACACTCAAGTATAACTCTACCATAATTTTCCAAGCTAGAAACAGCCGAAACAGCATCCGGGAGCTTTGAAATATCAAAAAGGAATTTCGAAGGGCGCGGAACAAGATGTCCGGAGCGATACAACCCGAAAGCTTCTTGAAGCAAGCTAAGAAGAGTCAGAACATCTATTCCTCATAAAGAAAAAGGGAGTTCCTACTCTTTGACATCTTCATCTCCTTCTCGAAGCATGTCCAATATATCAAATGTGATGAAGCTGGCGCCTCCGGCAAAGACGGACTTATCAAATGTAGTTAGATTAGGAACGTTAGAACCTCCACCGAGGAGCAAATATTTCCCATTCTTCTTAAGGCGCTTCCACAAATCTTGGTGATTATTTGCTGCAGCTGATGCAATGACAGCACCTATTCCTCGTCCTCCTGCTAAACTCATAAAGCTCTTCGCCCAGGTAGGCGTATTTGCTGGTACGAGACGATCTGCATGCAAGTTTTCTGTCTGCAGGAAGTGTTCTTTCTCAGATTCAGACGTATAGGTTATAAACAGCTGATTCCATTAGTAGAGGGTCATCTGGAATCGATGAATATCATACCTCAAGGTTTCTGTGGTGGCCTATCTGTATGAACATCGAAGCCAATAAATGATCACCAGGCAAGTGAACAAGAATGGGCTGAGCGAGATCAGCTTTATGTCAGAACATATCTTGTGCCGTTGAGACTTACTTCCCGTTTTCTGGGCCGAATGAAGTTATTTAGTGCGTGTAGTGCAGAACACACCGGTAAAAATAATCCAGCTAAATCTTCCATCTTCTCGTCAGGGAGTAATTTATGGCACAAATTTTGGCTAACAACGAACGAGTTATCAAATTTCCCAGGTGTAAGAGCCAGAACACGATCATTTAGTTGGAAATCAGCGACCTTAGATCCAATAGAGCGAACTATAGCAACGGATTCATAACTGAAAAACTCGGATTCTTGCTGACCCTTGAGTATCGTGGCTTCCTGTTCACAAATTAACTTCAGGCAAACCAGCAACCGAAATGATCGCGAACCATTGCACTTAGAGAATACCCTGAAGCTTCCACGAACATGTCCTTTGGCTGCAAATTGGCGCTCACTTCATCACCTCCCTTCTGCTTATAGTAGAAGCTATCAATCTGACCCACGCTCTGGAAGTCTAGTTCCAATGAGGAACCGCGTTGAAATTTCCGCCGTTCCACAATGGGGTTAGTCCTTCGTTCAAATGTGGAATTTTCAACATCGTCCGGGAGAAAGCGACTGATATAGACAAGCCCATTCTTTTCCGCCAAGTACATCTCAATTTCCGAGTTTTTCTCATCCTGAAGCCTAATATGCTGATCAAGAATAAAAGCAGCCGATCTGGCGAGATTTGTTCCCAGGGGATCGATGTCGAAACATGACAATCGAAACGATGGTTGCTCGTTCATGAGGGTCTTTGAGAACCCCGAAGCAAGTGACTTTTCGGGGTCAAAGCCATCAAGGAGTCCTCCATTAGTGACCCAAACCGCGGATGATGCGTGCTTGACTAAGTATTGAACTGCTGCTAGCTCATCGCTGTTCATTCGAGTTAGCAGCGGGCCTTCCATCTCAGCGGTCACTATTATTTTCGAGCACTTGGGGATCTCTGCAACACGTAATAGCGACACCGTCGATGTTAATATTCCGCATTGCCTTGCTATTATAGCAATCTCTTCATGAAGATGATGCGGATTTTCTTTGTAAACCTGAACTTTTTAGTATCTTCAGACGAGAGATGACGGGATTTGAATTCTTTACCAGCCATAGCTTTTCATGATCTTGAGATACTCCGTTGAATGTTTGTATGGGCTCGCACAATATGATGTTCTGGGATTGAGCTATTCTTACCGGGCTATATGAGAACCCGGCTGCTGCTAGGTTCGTTGCCCAGGTAGTTCGCGGAAGGTCTGCAGAAACACCGAGGTCTATCAAGAGTTTGCCGTTGGACTTCAACATATCCTTGTAAGTTTTCAACTGTTGGATGGTACTATTCGTGATATCACGAGTCTGTGGTTCGTCAGTACCAATGCCCCCTTTAACAAGTCGAGCTTTTCACCAACCTCTGAAAGAATGGCTAGGTCGTAAGATTGAGCATCGAGTGTCTGCTCAGCGATAGAACCTTCAACATCGAAGGAGCAAAACTCCATATTTTTGAATCCTTGAAAGGTCTTCTTCGCCTCCTCAAAAGTCGAAGTACTTTTGCTCGCGACCATGTATTGACTGTAAAGTGGTTGGGAGGAGTCCCCGTGCAGGGCCTTCACAGTGCTTTCCAGCGAACCACACCCCATTTGGAGAATTCTCAAAGACCGACCTTTATGAACCAATAAGTCTATGAAATCCGCAAGATGGAACTTCTCAGACTCTGGCAGAGAAGCCGTAGCATATTGGTAATAATCGAGGTAGTTGGCAAGGGTTCCCAATCTATCCACATCCGGTTTCCATACAAGGCGTGAGTATGGCTGTCGTGGGACAGTGGCTTTCGAATTTGTCAAACTGCCCTCAAGAGATAGAAATGACACTCTACCATTTACGAGCAACTTTCCATTCTTGGAGAAGACCTTAGCTATACCGTGGACTGACCTGAGCCCACGTAGCTTGCCCTGAGCATATACCAACGCATCTTCGGGAGTCGGATCAGATACTGAAGGCGTCCACAATGTCAGATCTTCAACAGAGACAGGTAGAAAGGCTTTGGAAACAGATTTCGTGGTGCCATGAGCAGCCAGGACCGACATCTGGAGACATCCATCCAGGGTTGTAGGATGAATGACATAGCGTGATTCCGCGGTCATGACATTCTTCGTGCTGTGTAGCGCAATGTTTGCAATAGCTTCGTTCTTTTCTGAGACCAAGCTGATATCTGATAGTGTTTGAAAGGTTGGCCCAAATTCCACCCCTACGGTTGACAAAGCCGCATACCAATTCCTAGCGTTGGAGACTTTGCTACGTCGGATCAGAGGCTTCTCCTCTGGAGGATCTCCATTCGGCTCTACCACACCAATCATGCCTGCTCCATGTTCGGCCCATTTTCCATCTTCTGTGACCGAGCTTACACGGAAATCAAACCATTTAACACTGTCTCTCGTACACCCGCGTAACTCCAGTACATTGACCAGAGTCTCTATCGACCCTTCAGGCGGAATTATTAAGGCCGAAGTGATGTTGAGTGCTTGTATGGTATACCCTTGTAGAGGCTTCAGAAGGCATTGGTTATCAGCCACTTGCATAAGGGCTTCGACAGCCATAGCGATGTATCCAGCGGCAGGAAAGATGAAGTCATTGCCAATCTGTACCGGTTAGCCAGGGTAAATTAGTCGAACAAACTGGATATTGATACCTTGTGATCTCGTAGCCACGGCACAAATGCGATTTGAAGATGGTTCCGCCACAAGTAAGAGTTCTGTGATCCACCCGGTTCACGACTACCCAGGATATCGTGGTGGCAGTGCTTCCGGAAATAAAGCTCCCGAGCCCACCGTTTATCTTTCCACAAGAGACCACCGTAGTTCCATTGATAGTTCGGAATATCTACCAAAAGCTTTCCAGACTTGTAGATAATCTCCTTATTTACATCTCTATCAATTATTTCAATTGCATTAACTCGGACCAAATTGACAGGTTTGCCTAGAGTGAACAAGGTCCCTGCCAGATGTAGCATATTGTCTACTCCATCCTGTCCTCTGATCAATGAAGGCAAATAACTCAGTCTTGCTTGATCAAAATCCAAGCTCGCGGCAATTTGTCTAATCGGGCCAGCGAGAGCACTGTGCGGTCCAATTTCAACAAAATAGTTGATTGCCGGTTGAGAAACGAGGAGAAGGCGAGATACCTGATCGAACAGAACTGGCAGTTCCAGGTTCGCGCGCCAATGGCTGAATGGTATTTCGTCAAACTCAAATAGTTCGCCAGTGATACATGAATACAGAGGTACTCTTGGGACTGTAACCTTCCTTGTCGGCGAGTGGACCATCTCGGTATAGACTCCCTCGAACAATCTCGTAAATTCTTTCGCTGCAGATTTCATTAAGTGAGAGTGGTATGCGTTGCCAGACGTGTTAACCTTTCGAGCGAAGATACCCCTTTCAACCAAAAGCCTTCTGACCTCGTCGATTGCATGCTCTCCTCCACTCAAAGTAACACTCTGAGGAGAGTTATAGCACCCAATGATCACATCAGGCCTACCCTCGAGATATGGTCGGACTTCTTCGGCACCAAGACCAACTGCCAACATTGCACCTTCCACTTTGCAATTCAGAACGGCAACGCCTCTGTAATAAGCAATCGCAACCGCTTCTGCTCCTGTAATAAAGCCTGCAGCAAACGCGGATGCAATCTCACCTTCATACAATTAGCTGTCTTACACTTGCTTCTATCTTATACTGATTGGCAAGCATACCAGCAGAGTGACCAAATACGGCTTTCGGACAAATACCCCAAGATTGAAGCAGGACGGTTAATGCAATCTGTACTGCGGTACAACATACTGGCGATCGAACGGAATGATATAACGTGGTTGATTCTTTCGGCGCGGATAGAACTTCTGATTACTTGTCAGCGGACGACAATGGTGCAATCATGGAATTCTTTACCTATGATGCTAAAGTTTGGAGGGGTCGGCAAAATACTGAGGGTGGCTTCAAGCTGCTCGAAGGTTCGTCGCACGGATGGGAAGTGCTCAATCAATGAGTAACACATTTGAGCCCATTGTGCCCCTTGTCCTGTCGTTGCTTTAGTAGAAGATATCACCCAAAGCAAAGAAGAGTATATTCACCAGTAAATACAAACGCTATGTTGGTAGCGATATTTCTCGATACACCAAGTTCGAATTTGCTGGCCTGAACCTCTGTTGATGAGCGATCGTTATTCCAGATACTGAACCCTCGATGCTGAAACCTGCTACGATGTGCAGCAAGAGTGTAAGCAAGATCTGAGATTTCATGCTTGGAAGCAACCGATGAAATGGCATCTCGATTTTGGACTAGAGTCGCTTGATCGTGAGCGGAGAACACAAGGAGGTACTTCTTGGCGTTGCTAGGTCTAAGGCTATGACCATTCACAACTGTAGACGAATGTGTTGCTCGGCGAAGAAAGGAGTCTGTGGCATCAAGTATGACATGGGCGTTTGCCCCTCCATAGCCAAAACCATTAACACTAACTCGACGGTATTTGCTAGTCTTTGGCCAAGGTGTCAGAGAGCAAACAACCCTCAAGCGGCCGTTTTTGAAGTCGACTGTTCGCAAAATCTCTGTTAATCTTCTATTTCGATTAGTTCAGCCAAAGGGATATTATGCTTACTGTTCGGATTCAACTTTTTAACTCCAATAGTGGCTGGAATACAAGCCTTTTCA
>Ga0302325_10016797_pt1 | contig 15492 bp, 16 predicted proteins | sample Palsa_T0_2_FD_201948 | JGI IMG/M metagenome (GOLD analysis project Ga0302325, IMG submission 201948) | Peat permafrost microbial communities from Stordalen Mire near Abisko, Sweden - Palsa_T0_2 | ecosystem: Environmental > Terrestrial > Soil > Palsa > Peat permafrost | place: Sweden: Abisko...
AGTGCCGCCCTTTTTTCTGCTCACCCGCTATTGCGGCCCCGGCAGATTGCCAAGAAAGTCCCCCAACTCCTTCGCGGTGGGACTCAGCGCCGTCCTCACATAAAACCCACTCGTCCCCACCCCCGCGCACAAACTCTCCTCCAAACTCAATCCCAGAATACGCCCGAGGCAAAACCCCGCGTTGAAATGATCGCCCGCCCCCGTGCTGATTTTCGGCTGCTGCACAAACGGCCCCAAAAACGCCGCCGATTCCCGCTCCGTCGCCGCCGCCGCTCCTTTGCGCGGGTGGATCACCACGCACGACACGCCCAGTTTCCCCCGGATCGCGCCAGCCGTCCGCTCGATCGCAGCTTCCGGATCGCCCGCGACATCGATTCCCAGCACCAGCGCGATTTCGCTCGATTCCTTCAGGTTCAATCCCAAAATCACGTTCATCGACGACTGAAAGCCCGACAGAATCTTCAGCGCCGCCGAAATGTCCCCGTGGGTCCGCTTTTCCGGATCGGCCAGATCGACAAAAAGGGTCCGCTCCCGCGGCGGGCATTTGGAAATAATCTCGCTCTGAAGCCTGCTCCAGATATCCGACATGAACGGAAGCATCGTCCAGTTCACCATCCCGATCAGTTTCGCGTCCGAAAACAACTTCACCAGTTGATCCTTCCCAACACGCTGAAGAAGATTGTCCCAGTTGATGTCCCCCAGGCTCTGATGTTTGCCGAGCATCACCTTTCCATCTTCAAATTCCAGGGCATCGGTGTGGCCGGGCTCGGCGATGCTGAAAACCCTGGCGTGTTTGGCGAAATCGGCGAACACCGGATGCAGCGCCGGATATCCCAGACATCCGATGTACGTCACCGCCAATCCCGCCGACGCCAGCGCGTTGGCCATGATCGGCCCATTGCCGCCCAGCTTGGTTTGCGTGACCAGAAGCTCGTAATTGCTCGACTGTCCCGCCGCTTTCAGGATCTTCTCCCCCAGCACGCCGATGGTTCTCATCGGCTCATAACGCAGCAGATCAATTCGCTTATCCACGACCGCGATGATCTCATCGACAAAACCATCCAGACCAATCAGCGCCGGCACCGACCCCAGCGTTGACGAAGCCGCCAGAACTTTCCGGCCGGCGGACTGGCAAATCTGTTCGCGCGTCAGACCCATGATTTGAAATCAGAAGGTTGGACAGGACTCCGCCCCATCCGGCAGCGGCGGCATGAGCGTATAGCTCGCAGGAGCCGAGATTGACTTGTTGACTTCAAATTCCCACGGAAACTTAATAATCATCCCCACGGGAATATAAACGACGTCGCCCAAAAACAGGATCGGTTCAAGGATTGCGTTCCCATCATATTTCAACCGGTCCGGCTGCAACGGGGAATATGTCGGATGAGCCAAAACCGCGTCGTTGGCATAACTCGCAACGGACAAGTCCCATTGCCGCACTTCCATCGCCTGATCCGTCGTGATCGGCGTGCTGCTCAACGGCGCCGGTCCGAAATCGTGCGGCTTCATCTCAACCTGGCAGCCAGCCAGCATCCCCATCCCGATAATCAATGCCGTTATCGCCGGCTTACGGATCGAGAACATGGTTCATATCCTTGTTGAATGCATCCTTGTGGAAATCGGTCAGTCCGCCGCCGGAGATATCCTCATCCCCGTGAGGGGAATAGTTCATCGGATCGTTCAGGGCCCGTGTCGTGGGATCATCCTGCTTCGCCGAGGTTGCACACCCCGCCGCCAGCGTCAAAGCGCCTGCCAACGCCAGCAACAAGAATCGCGCCGCCATAAGCACCATCATATCTTATCGTCCGTCATCCGAATATTCGACGGTGTAATTCGGCGATTCCTTGGTGATCGTGATGTCGTGCGGATGGCTCTCCGCCATGCTGGCCGCGGAAACCCGGCAAAACCGCGCTTCCTTCCGAAGCTCTTCGATATTTTTTGTCCCGCAATATCCCATTCCTGCCCGCAGTCCGCCGACCATCTGATACACAAAATCTCCCAGCGACCCGCGATACGGCACCCGCCCTTCAACCCCCTCCGGAACCAGCTTGCTCGATTCCTTCACGCGCGCCTGCCCATACCTGTCCTTCGATCCGCTGATCATCGCCCCCATGCTCCCCATCCCGCGGTAGGTTTTGTACCGACGACCCTGATGAATCACCAATTCCCCCGGCGACTCATCCAGACCGGCGAATAAACTTCCCATCATGACGCTGCTCGCCCCGGCGGCGATCGCCTTGGTAATATCGCCGCTGTGCCGAATACCCCCATCGGCAATCACCGGCACGCCCGCCACATCGGCAATGCCCGCGACATTCATGATCGCCGTAATTTGCGGAACCCCCACCCCGCTGATAATCCGCGTCGTGCAGATTGCCCCCGGCCCAATGCCCACCTTCACCCCATCCGCCCCGGCGTCAATTAAATCCTTCGCCCCGCCCGCCGTGGCCACATTCCCCGCCACCACGTCAATATCCCACCGCTTCTTGATCTCCCTGACCGTATCCAAAACATTCTGGCTATGGCCATGCGCGGTATCGACGATCACCACGTCGACATCCGCCGCGATAAGCGCCTCGACCCGCGCCATATCGTGGACCCCCGTCGCCGCCCCGACACGCAATCGCCCACGCGAGTCTTTACACGAGTTGGGAAACTGATGCATCTTGTCGATATCCCGCATGGTGATCAGCCCCATGAGCCGGTTGTCCCGATCCACCAGCAGCAGCTTTTCAACCTTGGCTCTATAAAGAATCCGTTCCGCCTCATCGAGCGTGGTATTTTCCGGCGCAGTAATGAGCTTCTCGCGTGTCATCACCTCGCCGATTTTCCTTGCATCATCTTCCTGAAATTTCAAATCCCGCCGCGTCATGATCCCCACCAGCCGCAGCGGCTTGGCACTCCCATTGCCCGACCGTCGCCGCTTTTGCGGATCGACAAGATCAGGCCCGCCCTCGACGATCGGAATCCCGCTGACGTTATATTCCCGCATAATCTTCCGCGCCGTCGCCACCGTCGCCGCGGGCGACAGCGTAATAGGATCAACAATGATCCCATTCTCGCTCCGCTTCACCTTCTCAACTTCCCGCGCTTGGTTTTCGACCGAAAGATTTTTATGAATGATGCCGATCCCCCCCTCTTGCGCCAGCGCGATCGCCAGCGCCGCCTCGGTGACAGTATCCATTGGCGCTGAAATCAGCGGAATATTCAATTCGATTTTGCGCGTCAGCCGGGTATGGGTGTCCGCATCCGCCGGAACAAACGAACTCTTGGCCGGGATCAGCAAAACATCGTCAAACGTGATTCCGTCATGAACGATTTTTGGCTGTTCCATGGGATACTGCTACCCCAGCGATGCATTTGTGTCAAGAAAAACCGGAACTCGGCGATCGCAAAGTTTATCCGGCATTTTATCCGTCGACGCTGAAGAGGGGTGGGACTTACACTATGCGTACACATTTGTTCTGAAAGGAAATCTATGAACGCTATATGGCATCGAATAATGGTGGGTGCGATTGGTCTTTCGGGCTTGGGACTAGCGGCGGGTTGCGTCGTGGCCCCGCCGCCGCCAGGGCCATTCCCAATGGTCGATTTCGTCGATGTGCAGGGCTATCACCACCACGGATACTACGACGACCATCATCAATGGCATGGTGGATACGACGATGCAAACCATCAACATCACGATGATCCCCCCGATTGGCATCATTAGCCGCAATAATTGAACCGCCAAGACGCCAAGATCAAAGGCACGACAACAGGCCTAATTCAATTCTTGGCGTCTTGGCGTGCTTGGCGGTTCAATTCCAATCCCACTTGATTCCGCCTCGCGGGTGAACTAGGGTTTTCTCATGCCCGTCACCCAACTCAATACCGAGCAAATCAACCGCTACAAGCGTCATCTCATCCTTCCCGAAGTCGGAATGAGCGGCCAGCTCAAGCTCGTCAACGCCAAAGTGTTATGCATCGGCGCCGGCGGACTCGGCTGCCCCATCAGCCTCTATCTCGCCGCCGCAGGCGTCGGGACGATCGGACTGGCCGATGTCGACGTCGTCAGCCCGAGCAATCTTCAGCGTCAGGTCCTCTTCGGCGTTTCCACTATCGGCGAGGACAAAGTAAAAGCCGCCGGCAAACGCCTCAAAGACCTGAACCCCGACATCAAAATCATCGAGCACAAGACCGTCGTTAACAGCTCCAACGTTCTCGACCTGGTGAAGGATTACGACATCATCATCGACGGCACGGACAATTTCCCCACGCGATATTGCGTCAATGACGCATGCGTCATTCTCAAAAAGCCGAATGTCTATGGATCGATCTTCCGATTCGAAGGCATGCTGACCGTCTTCGCGCCGCATTTGCCGAATCCCGACCGCCCCGGCGAGATGGGCCCCTGCTATCGCTGCATGTATCCCGAGCCTCCCGATCCCGGCTCGGTGCCGAGCTGTGCCGAAGGCGGCGTCGTGGGCGTGCTGCCCGGAATCATCGGAACCCTGCAGGCCAACGAAGTCATCAAACTGATCCTGGGCATCGGCCGCCCGGCAATCGGCCGGCTCACGACCTTTAGCGCCCTGGACCTGGAATTCCGCACCTTCAAGCTTCGTCGCGATCCCTCCTGCCCGGTTTGCGGCGAACATCCCACCATCACCAAGCCGATCGACTACGAAGAATTCTGCGGCGTCCCGACCCTCGACCCTCAAAGTCTCGCCGAAACCGAAGCCGAGGTCCGCGTTGCCAAATCCGGCGCCAGCGCCCGGCCAAAACCCGACCCATCCCTCGATCCCCGCGGCCTGCCGCCCGGCTACCCGTTCAAACCCGATTGGGAAATCACCCCGCGCGAAGTGAAATCGCTCCTCGATCAAAAGTCCGATTTCGTTTTCATCGATTGCCGCCTCCCCAGCGAGCAGGCCATCACAGCAATCCCCCCCGCAAAACTCATCCCCCTGCAGCAACTGGCCCAGCGCATCGGCGAGCTCAAGGGCCACGAAAAGGAAAAAATCATCGTTCACTGCAAGAGCGGCGGCCGATCGATGCAGTTCACTCAAATTCTCCGCCAGCAAGGTTTCAAAGACGTCAAAAGCATGGCAGGCGGCATCCTGCTATGGAACAAAGACATCAACCCCGGCGGTCCGCAATACTGAAAACCCAGCGACTTGCACTCCCAACTTGCACTTGCAACTTCGCATATAGACATTCCCCCCCAAAATCGCCACAATGCCCACACTAAACAACAGGAGCTTCATGGCAGAGGACATTCCATCCATTCAATCCGACAGTTCCAATCCGGCGGTTCAGGTTCTTTTGGACGAGCGCGAGTTGCGGCAAATTTACAGCAACTCCTATCGGATCCACGCCACCAACGATGAAGTGATTATCGATCTCGGCTTCAACATGCCCAATCCCAATCCGCAGACCGGCCAGCAGCAATTGCTGCTGAAAATCACCGATCGCGTGGTCATGTCCTATGTGAACGCCAAGCGTCTGTCGCAATCGCTCGGTCAGCTCATCAAGCGTTACGAGCAGCAATTCGGCGAACTGGTCCCACCCGGCCAGCGCCCCCGCTGATCGAAAATCTGGTTGGCCGCCCCGCTGGCGGGCGCGTTTTTCATCACGACGCCAGCCGCGCCACCGATTTTTCCCGCTGGCTCAGCGCATCCGCCAAACGCTCCGTCGTCAGCGGTTGATTCCCAACCTGCTGGATTTCGATCCCCGCCGCCAGCGAGCCCAGATATGCCGCCGCCTGCAATGATGCCCCGCACGCCATCGCCAGGCTCGCCGTCGCCAGCAGGGCATCCCCGCATCCCAGCGAATCCACAACCCGGTTGGAGAATGCGGGCAGATATTCGCTGGAAAGCCGCCCCATCTCCGCATCCGCCGCCCGCGGCGGCGGGGTGAACGTCACCAGCCCCTGTTTGCCCAGCGTAATGATCGCCTGCCGCGCCTCGGTTTCGCTCAGCAGCCTCCACACCAGCGCGCCCAATCCGCTGGAGAAATCATGCAGAGTTTCCCGCACCTCACGCTCCGTCGGACAGAGCAGGTCCACCGATTTGAACCTGAGCAAACTGCTTTGCCGCCCGCTGACATCGGCTGTAATTATCGGAACCGCGCTGCGCAGCGCCGGCATGATCCGATCCAAAAGCGATTCTGTGATCAATCCATACCCGAAATCCGCGAACACCACCGCCGCCGCATCCCGCGACGCCGTCATTATCTTCTCCGCCACGATTTGCTCGCATTGCGAATCGATCGGATCGATCGTTCCCTGGTCCACCTTAAAAAGCTTGGTTTCGTCCGCGAGGTATCGGCTCTTGATGACAATCTCCCTGCGATGGCCGGAGGATTCGACCGCCAATCCGGCGCCGCTCAGCCGCATGGCGATCTCGCGCGAAACCCGATCTTCGCTCAAGCCCGTCACGAGCGTCGCCCGCGCGCCAAGCCCGGCCAGGTGCAACGCGACGACCGCCGCCCCGCCGTCATAGTCGCGGCCCTGAATCTGCCGCAGCGCCATGATCGGCGCTTCGCCCGCGATTCCCGCCGCCTCACAGAAATGATATCGATCCAAAATATAATCCCCGACCACCACCACCTTTTGCCCCGAAAATCTGCCGATCAGCCCGTGCAGGGATGCCGCTCCGAGATCGAATTTCCGCCGAAAGCGCGCGACTTTTTCATCCGCCAGCGTCTCCCGGCCCTCCATCAAGCCGATCAGCGAAGTCGATGAATAAACCACGTCCCCGCTGGAGAAAACCACCCTCCCGCCGTGTTGGACCACCGCATCCCGCTCGGCCAGGAATCGCGGATCATGATTCCGCTCGTATTCCTTCCCCTTGATGTAAATATCCGGCTGAATCTCCTCGAGCAGTTCCACCGCCGTCGGATGAGGATTGACATAAACCCAGTCCACGCATTCCAGCGCCGCCAGGCTGAGCGCCCGAAGATCATCAGGAATCAGCGGCCGATCCGCGCCCTTATTTACCTGCGAATCCGCGCTGACCGTGACCAACAGCTCATCCCCAAGCGATTTCGCATACTGCAAATGCTGAATATGCCCCGGATGAACGATGTCAAAACATCCATGGCAATGCACCAAAACTCTGCCCGCCGAACGGGCGTCGCGCCGCACCTCGACCAGCCGCTGCCGGCTGCAAATCTTCCTGCCGCAAGCCATTTCACTATTTATCGGACGAATGCCTGATGGAACTAAACCCCCACCCCCGGCCAGTCCGATAAGGTCCATGGACATGCGACTCAGCTATCTCCTCACCCAAAACGATCGCCGGCCGGCGATTCGCGGAACCATCGTCCGGTTACGCGGGATCACCGCGCTCCCCTCCGATCAGTGGGAAATCTGTCTCGCGGGCGCCTCGACTTCCACGTTGAAATACCTGCGCGGCGAATTCCCGACCACTCGGATCGTGCAAGGCTCGAAGTTGTCGGCCGTTTCCGGCCGATACGTCATACCCCTCGGGCAAGACACATTTCCCGCCGACGGCCTCACCATCACCTCCATGATCTCGCACCTCGACGCCAGCGCCGAGACCGGCGCTATCGTTGGAAAAACCGCCGGCGGCGCATCCCCACCCGCGCTGCCAACCCTGGTGAAATTCGGAGCCTCCGCCCTGAGAAAATCCCTGCTGGAGCGCATTGGCGGACTGTCGCCGTTCCACGGACCGGCCGCCGACTATGATCTAACCTTCCGTATCCTCAGCGCCGGCTCCCGTATCGATCATCGAGCAGACATTATCTTTCAATCTCCGGCATCCGAACAAAAAGCCCCCGGCGTCCGCGAAATCGCCGATCTGCTGTCCATCGCCCGACTTTTTCTTCCCGACCATCTATCGCGAATCTATTGGAAGGATTGGACGACAAAATACCAGGCGCTGGCCGCCGATGCCGGTAGAAAACGCGACGGGCATCTGGCGATTCTCCTCGCCCGGCTGCGATCCATCACACAATACATCGTCGCGCCCCCGCCCGCTTCTCCGGAAGTGATCGAGTCGATATTCGGCCTTCGCCGCCACGCCGCCATGATCGGGGACTGGGCCCGCCGCGGCAGCGTCTGGCGCGTCACCCTCGCCGACTTCAGCGACAATCTCTGGGCCACCTACAACGCCTGCCGATCCAGCGGACTGCAAATCCGCTGCATCGCCGACAACAATAAAGCGTTTGAAAATCTCTCCTATCGAGACCTCCCCATCGTCACCGCCGCCCGCGCCTTTGAAGGCGGCGGAATCGACGGCGTAATCCTCACCGGCACCGACCCATCAACGATCGGAGCAAATTTCAAATCCGTCCGCAACCACTTCCACGGCCCCATCCTCCGCCTCTGTCAAACTCCTCGCGAGGCGACGCATGCACAAGCCGTCGCGGCGTAACCCGACCGCGCTTCGAATAGATCGTGAAAATACGATTACCCCGCCTTCTTCATCGAAATCCCCGCCGCCTTTGCCAGTGCATCCGCCTTATCCGTTTTTTCCCAGCTAAATCCCCCGTCCTTGCCGGGGATGCGGCCGAAATGGCCGTGGCGGGCGGTCTGTTTGTAAATGGGGCGAAGCAGATCGAGATGCTTGATGATGCCCCGCGGCGTGAGAGAAAAATGCTCCTTGATCAACTCCGCGATCTGATCCTCCGGCAGCGCGGCCGTCCCTTCCGTGCTGACGGTCACTGAAACCGGATGCGCCACGCCGATCGCGTACGCCAATTGCACTTCCGCGCTTCGCGCCAGCCCGGCCGCCACGATGTTCTTGGCAATATACCGGCCCATGTAGCAGGCGCTGCGATCAACCTTTGACGGGTCCTTTCCGCTGAACGCCCCGCCGCCGTGCGCGCCACGCCCGCCGTAGCTGTCGACGATGATCTTACGGCCGGTCAGGCCCGTGTCTCCGTGCGGGCCGCCAACCACAAATTTCCCGGTCGGATTGATATGGAAAATAATCTCATCGTTCCAGAGCTTCTTCGGAATCACCGGCTTGATCACATGCTCGATAATCTGCTTCATGGCCTTCTCGCTCATGCGATCACTTTTCTTATCCACAACAGACTCGTCGTGCTGGGTGGAAACGACAACGGTGTGAACGCCGATGGGACGTTCATTTTCATACGCGATCGTTACCTGGCTCTTGCCATCGGGCCGGAGCCAGCCGAGTTTTCCCTTGAACCGCACCTCGGCAAGCCGCTCGACAATGCGATGTGCCAGGTGAATCGGCAGCGGCATAAGCTCCGGAGTTTCATCGCAGGCATATCCAAACATCAGCCCCTGATCCCCGGCGCCCTGTTCCTTGGAATCATCTTCGGCGCGATCCACCCCTCTGGCGATGTCGGGCGATTGCGAATGAATGGCCGTCAGGACGCCGCAGCTTTGATAATCAAAGCCGATCTCCGGATGCGTGTATCCAATTTCCCGAATGGTGTCCCGCGCCACCTGGGCCGCATCGACATATGCAGTGGTGGTAATTTCACCGGCCAGAACAACCTGCCCCGTCGTCACCAGCGTCTCGCAGGCGACCCTGCTGGTGGGATCTTCAGCGAGGATAGCGTCTAAAATAGCATCACTGATCTGGTCGGCCACCTTATCAGGATGACCCATGGTGACTGATTCACTGGTGAATAAATGACTGCTGCGGCGGAATTCCGGGGGCATTGAGCTTTCTCCAATCTGCTAAATTGACGCTGCAATTGAGAGGAAAACTTTACAGGCTGGTCTTCCCCCGAGCAAGCAAAACGCAAAACCTCCGCAAAAGCGAGGATTTAGCCTGACGCTCCCCCGGGTTTTTCCAGCCACCTTGACAAATAACTATGTATTACATAGTATTCGATGTCAGGCATGGAAAACAAATCCCAATTCCTCAAGGGCTGCGCCAGAACACTGGTTCTGCAACTTCTGGTCGAGCGGCCCATGTACGGCTATGAACTTGCGGCCGAACTGGACCGCCGCAGCGCCGGTATCTTCGCCCTCGGGCAAGGTACGCTGTATCCGCTGCTGTACTCACTGGAAACCAAGGGCCAGATCCGCGTGACCCGTGAAGAGCTTTCGCTCGATCAGGGCCGAAAGCGGCGATATTACGCCTTGACCCCCCGCGGCCGGACAGAGCTCGAAGCCAACCTCGGCACGTGGAAAGAAATCGTCCGTGGAATGCGCCTCGTCCTGGAAAGCGCCCATGCGTGACCCAATCGACAGATATCTCGAGGACGTCCTTTGCCATGCCGACCTCGCGGCCGACGACGAGCGAAACGTGCGCGCGGAATTGGCCGAGCATCTGCACGCGATGGCAAACCCCACCGATCCTGCAAATCCAACGGAGGTCTACGCCATGTTAAAAGATCAATTCGGAAATCCGAAGCGCCTGGGCCGCGGCATCGCCGCCGCAAAGGGTCGCACGCGGACATATTTCAAAAAGATGGCTCGAAAGCTCCCGCTTCGCGTCGGGATTGCCTTGATTCTGGCGTTCGCCGTGCGATATGCGGTTGCCGAGGAATTTTATATTGCCGGAAACGGCGTCGCGCCCATCATTCCGCTCGGAAGCCGCGTCTTCGTTTATAAACTCGCCAAATCCTTCAATCCCGCCGACGTCGTCGTTTACAGCATTCCCAACGGCCAGTACCGCGTCGGAACAATTGTCCATGAAAGTCCCACGGGCGGATGGTTGATCGAACGCAATAAGGCCGGGAAGAAAGAGGTGCAGGACATCCCGCGCCAAAACATCGTTGGTCGGGTGTTTCTCAACACCCGCTAGCGGCGACCATGCTTTCGCTCCCCACTATTCAAACAGCGCCATCTGCCGCGAATCCTGAACGATTGATTCCGTCTGCCCATCGGCAAATCGCGTGAGCAACCGATCGCCGGCCTTGGCAATGGTTGAATCCCGCAGAATTTCACCGGTTTTCTTCAGCGTGGTGATCGTGTATCCCCTGCTCAGCACCGCCTGGGGTGAGAGCGCCTCAAGCTGCCGATCCAACGCCTCCATGCGCGCGCTGCGGATTTGCAAATACGACCGAGCGGCCGCCGGAAGCCGCGGACCGAGCGCCATCAGCCGATCCTGATAACGCCCGAGCCGCGCCCGCAGCGCCAGATTGATCGCCTTTTGCCGGTCGTCCAGAAGCTGCCGAAACAATTGAATGCGATCCATCGGCCTACGGAAAAATTCATGACGATAGATCGCATCCAGTCGATTGCGGTAATCCGCCGACATTTGCCGAACGAGCTGACGCGCGCGCATCTCCACTTGCGCCAAAGAGTCTTCCGCCCGTTTCCAGTTTTGCGAGAGTACTTGCGCCGCCTCGGTGGGCGTGTGGGCATGATAGTCGGCCACCAGGTCGCTGATGCTGCAATCGACCTCGTGTCCGATGCCGGTGATAATGGGGATGCGTGAAGCCGCGATGGCACGGGCGACGATTTCCTCGTTGAAGGACCAAAGGTCCTCCAGCGAACCGCCGCCGCGGGCCAGCAGGATCACGTCCACACCGCCGATGTCCGCGGCCCGGCCGCTCAGATGATCGATCGCCTCGGCGATCTTCGCGGCGCTTCCCTCGCCCTGAACCGGCACATGATAGACCATCAGCCGCAGCCACGGAAATCGCCGCAAAACTTTAAGGATATCCTGCAGCGCCGCCGTCGCCCTGCTGGTGAGCAACACGATCCGCATCGGATACCGTGGAATCGCCTTTTTTCGATCCGCCTCAAAAAGCCCCTCTGCCGAGAGCCGCGCCTGCAATTGCCGAAACGCCAGTTCCAGCGCCCCGCGCCCGGCCGGCTGAACCCGCTGGACGGTCAATTGATACCTTCCCTGCGGCGCGTACACCGTCACCCGGCCGCCGGCGATGATCTCCATCCCATCTTCCAGCCGAAACGGCAATCGCGCGGCATTGTCCCGCCACATGACGCAGTTGATGCACGCGCCCGAATCCTTCATCGTGAAATAAAGATGCCCCGAGGCCTGCCGATCGCTGACATTGCTCACCTCGCCGCGGACCGTGATCGACGCCGGCACCCCGGTTTTGATGGCCTTCTCAATCGTCGCCGTCAGCTCGCTGACGGTGACCGCTTCCGTCTGCCGGGCTGAAGCCTGTGCGGCTTTCCGCTCCGCCATCCGCTCACGAAAATCGAAGAAATTCTCAGCCATCGGGCAATGCCATAACGGCCAACTCCGCGGCATCGAACAGATCGTTTGATCTATCGCGCCAGTTCCGCCATCAATCGGAATTTCAGCTCGTTGTGCTCGTACGCAACCTCGTGCTTGTGGTAGGGATAAACTTCGATCTGCTTTTCCGCCGTAATGTGGTTATATACGCCGTAAATGGTGCTCGGCGGGCAGATGTCATCACACAGCGCGTTGGAAATAACGGTGCGGCATTTGATCCACGGCGCGAGGTTCAGACAGTCGAAATAGCTGAGCGTGCGAATCGTCTGCTCATATAAATCCGGGAACGTCTTGAGAAACCCCACAATTTCAGGATACGGCCCTGCCGGCGTGATTTGAATCGACCGGCGATAATCACATAAAAATGGAATGTCGGCCAGCGCAAGCGCCGGCCTCCGGGATAGCGCCGCCACCGCCAGCGTGAGGCCGCCCCCCTGGCTGCCGCCCGTGACCGCCAGACGACCCGCATTGACCTCTTCGCGATGCGCCAAGACCTCCAGCGCGCGGACAGAATCGGCATAAGTATTGCGATAATAGTAAGTCCATGGATTCCGGATGCCCGCCGTCATCCACCCGGAATGATGACCTTCCGGATAAACCGCGGCGTCCTGCGACTGGCCGTTTTGTCCGCGACAATCCACGCTCAAAACACAAATCCCCTGTGCGGCCAGATGAATCATGTCCAGCGGCCGCGGCCCCCGCCCGCTGTAGCCGTGATAGATGCACACGCCGGGAAATTTTCCTCGCGAATCCGGCCGCACATACCATCCAGCCAGCCGGCCCCCCCCAAAACCGTCAAACCGCAACGCAAAACACTCCAGACCGCGCGCTGGAAAATCGTAGGGAATCAATTCCGGGTTCAGCGGCTGTTTTTCCGACGCCGAGAGCGTTGTCTCCCAAAAGGATTGGAAATCCTCCTGCCGATACAGCGTCGGTTTGTACTGCCGCAACTGCTCGAGCGGCATATCAATCGAGGGCATACGAAATGCTCCGAGGGGAAAAATGGATTACCGCACAATCGGCCAACCGCAACGAGCGCATTTTGTTTGCGCTTCAATTGAAAGTCAAAAAACCGACGATGGGACGATTTGGTCTATCCGCCACTTTATGCCCGATTTCGCATGCTTTGAATCGGACAAATACTGAGGAATTCCGCTACCACGGTAAACCGCCCGTCTCTCAGACCCAGGCACCGCATAATCCGGCAGCGGATCGTAACTGGCATCGGGTCATCTCCAGCGCTCACCGGAATGCTGAGAATTATATTGGAATTCGGCATCATCGCCCGTGGTGAGATCAGCCCCACCGTCTCCGTCGAAATGTCGCTCAACGTGACCGGAAACGGATCATCGAACACATCTTCATGTACTGGAGAGATCGTAGCGCTCGTCTGGACCTCCACCCGCCCCAAAGCACGCTGATGTCCCGACCCGGAAAAATGGGCCACCGGATGACCGATGATGCGCTGGAGAAGCTGAGTAGGTAGACGCATGGAAGCTCCCTCCCACTATCGGGCGGGCAATAACGGCGGCTGAATCACCGATTCATGGGTCCAAACGACCATCGGCGTCGCCGATAACCAAGGGACCAGGGAAAATCGTAAATTTCTTGACCTGAACGCTATCGCGGCGTTAAATTACCTGTAAGTCCATGCGGGCGGCGGAAAACCACTACCTTTTCCCAAACTGGCGAGGTTCAACGCCGGTTTTGCGTGACTGATGATTCCTTCGCCGTTGCGATGATTTGGAGGTCTGTATGCCAGCGGTTGGGCCACAAGGCTCGCGGGGCGGCTTGATTGCCGCCGTCGTGGTTTTCACCATTCTTTTTGTCACGGCCACGATCTTCGCCATTTATTTCGGCGTTGATGACAGCAAGAAGACCGAGTTGTTGCAAACCCAGGTGGACCGGACCAGGTTGATCTATTCAACCCAGGACCTTTCAAGTCCGCGATATGCCGAGCTGTCCCGAACGCCCAGCGGCGGCACGGTCCTGAAGTCGTCCTTCCAGGATTCGCAGAATCTGGCTGAAGTCATCGCCGGGAAAAATTCTGATTTCGCCAAGAGCCCAAACTTGGCTGCGCAACAGGCTAATGATGCCCTCACCGCCGCCGCCAAAGCCCTGCCAACCTTGAACATTACCCCCGAAATGGACCTGCTGTCGGTTCTGAACAAGCTCGTGTTGTACAGTCAGGAGCAGCAGGATCAGAACACCGCCCTGCGGACGGCCCAAACCGAAGCCGCAGGCTCAGCGGCTCAACAAATCGCAACCGCCCAGGAACTCGCGCAGAAGGCCGTTGACGATTCCACCGCCGCCGTCAAAGAAAAAGATGCTGAACTGGAACGCACCCAAGCTGCGGAGAATGGCTATCTGCTCAAGGTCCAGCAGATGTCCGCCGCGATGGACGGCGAGCGGCAACAGATGAACACCGAACTCCAAAGGGCCCAGACGTCGATGCAGGAAAAGGACCGCGAGCTCGAACAGGAAAAGCTCGTCTCATCCAAACTGGTGGATAAACTTTCCAAGCGGCGCGTTTCCCCCCTCGATCCCCTGTTGTCCCAAACCGATGGCTACATCGATTCGGTAGCTTCGCCCGATATCGTTTACATCAATCTGGGAAATGGCGATCACATCGTCCCCGGCATGACCTTTGAAGTGTACAGCCGCCGTGAAGGGATTCCCAAGCAGGATGACCTGATGTCCGAGGACAACATGCCCGTGGGAATCGGGTCCATTGAGGTGGAGCAGGTTTTGAGCGGCGTCAGCCAATGCCGCGTCCTCAGGACGGAGATTGGCCAGCACCTCGCCGTGGGAGATTTGATTGCCAACCTGGTGTACGACCGCAATACCAAATACAACCTGATGGTTTACGGAGACTTCGATCTCTCGCAGGCTGGAAAGCCTAAAGCCTCCGACGCCCAGAAGATCAAGGCCTTGATCACGGAATGGGGCGGCCAGGTGCAGAACAACATCGATGTTGACACCGATTTCGTGGTCATGGGCGCCGAGCCGAAGATCGAGCAGTTCACCGCCGATGAATTGAACGATCCCCTCAACAAGCAAATCCAGGACGACCAAAAAGCGGCTTACGATGCCTACCAGGATCAACTGGAAAAAGCCGAGAAGCTTGGAATTCCGATCATGAATCAGAATCGGTTCCTGTATTTTTGCGGCTACTACAACAGCGCCCAACAATAACGCGGCCGTCATAAACTGACATGCAAAGCCCACGGACAGCCGTCCGTGGGCTTTTATTTCCCGCCGGGAGTCCGAGAACCCTGGGCTTACCGTCTCCCCGCGAAGTTCTCACGTCCAAAACCCGAAAGGACGATGTTTCCGTTAATGTTGACGCGGGGAA
>Ga0302325_10016799_pt1 | contig 15492 bp, 6 predicted proteins | sample Palsa_T0_2_FD_201948 | JGI IMG/M metagenome (GOLD analysis project Ga0302325, IMG submission 201948) | Peat permafrost microbial communities from Stordalen Mire near Abisko, Sweden - Palsa_T0_2 | ecosystem: Environmental > Terrestrial > Soil > Palsa > Peat permafrost | place: Sweden: Abisko...
CGAGCGCCGAGTAAGAGAAGCTGCCGCTGAAGGTGACCTTGGGGAAGAGATCGCCGATGGCGACGCCAACTAAGGCGGTGGAGGCGGCCAGCTGGCGCTCGGCGATGCGCACGTCGGGCCGGCGGCGCAGCAGCCCGGCCGGATCCCCGACCGCTGTGATCTGCGGCAGCTGCGGCAGCTCACGCGCCGGCGCCAGCAGATCGTTGAGCGCGTTGGGTTCGCGACCGGTGAGAACGCCGAGCCGGTGGATCGAGCGCGCGACGGAGGCCTCGAGCGGGCCGATGGTGGCCAGCGTCGAGGAGAGCTGCGACTGCGCACGCGCCGTGTCGAACTCGGTGCCGCGCCCGGCATCCAGCCGCGCCTGCGTCAGCTGCAGGGCTTCGCGCTGGTTGTCGACGTTGCGGTGTGCCACGGCGAGCTGCGTCTGCTCGCCGCGCAGCTCGAAGTAGGTACGGGCCACCTCGGCGGTGACCGACACCTGCGCATCGCGCAGGCTCGCTTCGGCTCCCTGCAGCTGGGCACTGCTGGCTTCGACGTTGCGGCGCACGCGCCCGAAGAAATCGAGCTCCCAGAAGGCATCGAAACCTGCGTCGTAGAAACGCGCGTCGATCGGCGCGTCGAACAAGCTTTCCGCCTCGGACAGGCGCTCCTTGGTGTATCCGCCGGAGGCGGTGACCGTCGGCGCCAGATCAAGCTGCGCCTGGCGGCGCTGCGCGCGCGCCTCGACCAGACGGCCCAGGGCAATGCGCAGGTCGTGGTTGGCATCGAGCGCGTCCGCGACCAACCGCCCGAGGGTCGGATCGTTGAACTCGTTCCAGAACTTCGCCTGCGCCTCCTCGCCCGAATACGGACCCTGCTGTGCGGCGGCAAACTGCGGTGCGACCGGTGTGGCCGGCTTCACGTAGTCAGGCCCCACCGCGCAGCCGGCGATTGCGGCGATGACCGCGACGATGGCGCTGAGAGTAACGAGCACCGCAAAGGCGGCGCCGCGGCGCAGGGCGGCCTCAGTCATGGGCTGCTCCCGTGGCAGGCAGCAGCGCGGCGCCGGGCGTTGCCTGCGGTGCGGTGAGGCGGCGCACCAGCACGTAGAACACCGGCGTGAGCAGCAGGCCGAAGAGTGTGACGCCCAGCATGCCGGCGAAGACGGTGACGCCGAGCGTGTGCCGCACCTCGGCTCCGGCGCCGGAGGCGAGCATCAGGGGCACCACGCCCATGATGAAGGCCATCGAGGTCATGAGGATCGGACGCAGCCTCAGGTGTGCCGCCTCGAGCACCGCGGCAGTCGCATCGCGGCCGTGCTCCTCCTGCAGGTGCTTGGCGAACTCAACGATCAGGATGGCGTTCTTGCAGGCGAGTCCCACCAGTACCAGAAGGCCGATCTGCATGAAGATGTTGTTGTCGCCGTGGCTGAGGCGCACCGCGGTCAGCGCCGGCAGCAGGCACATTGGCACGATGAGAATGATCGCCAGCGGCAGGCTGAGGCTCTCGTACTGTGCGGCGAGCACGAGGAACACGAACAGCACGCACAGCGGGAACACCACCGCCGCGGTGCTGCCGGAGACGATCTGCTGGTAGGCAAGATCGGTCCACTCGTACGTCATGCCGCGCGGCAGCGTTTCATCGAGGATCTTCGCGATCGCCGCCTGCGCCTGGCCGGAGCTGAAGCCAGGGGCAGGTCCGCCGTTGATGTCCGCCGCACGGTAGGCGTTGTAGCGCTGCACCACGTCCGGGCCAAAGGACTGCGACACGCTGATCACCGAGCCGAGCGGCACCATCTCGCCACTGGCGTTGCGCGTCTTGAGCGGAAGCACGTCATCGAGCTGGGAGCGAAACGGGGCGTCCGCCTGCGCAACCACCTGGTAAGTGCGGCCGAAGCGGTTGAAGTCATTGACGTAGAGCGAGCCCAGGTACACCTGCAGCGTCTCGAACACATCGGAGAGCTTCACGTTCTCGCGCTTCACCTTGGCCCGATCGACGTTGATGTCCAGCTGCGGCACGTTGATCTGGTAGGTGCTGAATGCCCCTCCCAGGGCGGGTTCCTTGGTGGCCCGGGCGAGTGCCTCCGACAGCGAGGCGAACAGCGCCTCCGGGCCCGCATCCGAGCGATCCTCCACCTGCAGCTTGAATCCGCCGAGCGTGCCCAGGCCGATGACCGGTGGCGGGGTGACCACCAGCACGAACGCGTCCTGGATGGAGGCGAGCTTGGCGTTCAGCGCCGCGGCGATGGCGCGGGCCGATGACTGACCCGAGCTGCGCTCGGGGAAGTCATCGAGCGGGAAGAAAATGAGGCCGGAGCTCGAGCTCTGGGTGAAACCGTTGACGGACATGCCGGCGAATTCAACCGCATGGGAAACACCCGGCTGCTTCAGTCCAATATCGGCGATGCGGCGCACGACGCTCTCGGTGCGATCGAGCGATGCGGCCGGCGGCAGTTGCGCGACGGCGACGAGGTACTGCTTGTCCTGCTCCGGGATGAAGCCTCCCGGCAGCGCATTGAAGCCGAACCAGGTGAGCACGAGCAGGCCTGCGTAGATCGAAAGCGCGATGCCGCCGTGGCGCATGGTCAGCTTCAGCGCGCCGGAATAATGCTCGCCGGCGCGGCCGAAGCCGCGGTTGAAGCGCCGGAACAGCCCGCCGAACAGGCGATTCATGAGGCGCGTCAGGGCATCGGGCTTGCCGTCGTGGGGCTTGAGCAGCACCGCGGCGAGCGCAGGGGAGAGGGTGAGCGAATTGAAGGCCGAGATGACCGTCGAGATGGCGATGGTGAGGGCGAACTGCCGATAGAACTCCCCGGTCAGGCCGCTCACGAAGGCCACCGGTCCGAACACCGCGCACAGCACCAGTGTGATGGCGATGATCGGGCGGCTCACCTCGCTCATCGCCACCTTGGTCGCCGCGCGCGGGGAGAGTCCTTCGGCGATGTGGCGTTCCACGTTCTCGACCACCACGATGGCGTCGTCCACCACGATGCCGATGGCGAGCACCAGCCCGAACAGCGACAGCGTGTTGATCGAGAACCCGAAGGCCAGCAGGACCGCAAAGGTGCCGATCACCGACACCGGAACTGCGATGAGCGGAATGAGCGAGGCGCGCCAGGTCTGCAGGAACAGAATGACGACCAGCACCACCAGCGCCACGGCCTCCAGCAGCGTATGCAGGACCGCATCGATCGACTGGCGCACGAACTGAGTGGGGTCGTAGAGGATGCCGTAGTCCATGCCCTGCGGGAAATTCTTCTTGAGCTCCTCCATGGTCTTTCTGACGCTGGCGGAGAGCTCGAGCGCATTGGCACCGGGGGACTGAAACACGGGGATCGCGAGCGAGGGCTTGTTGTCGAGCAGGCTGCGCACGCCGTAGGCCTGCGCACCCATCTCGACGCGCGCCACATCGCCCAACCGCACCAGCTGTTCGTCCGCGCCGGTCTTGATCACGATGTCGCGGAACTGCTGCTCGTCGGTGAGGCGGCCGGCGGTGTTGAGTGCGATCTGGAATTCGGTACTGTTGGAGGGCGGCGCGCCCAGCTGTCCGGCGGCAACCTGTACGTTCTGCTCACGGATCGCGTCCACCACGTCGCCGGCGGTCAGATTGCGCGCCGCGAGCTTCTGCGGATCAAGCCACACCCGCATCGAGTAGTCGCCACCTCCGAATACCTGTACATCGCCCATGCCCGGCAGCCGCGCCAGCACGTCCTTGACGTTCAGTACCGCGTAGTTGCGCAGGTACAGCGAGTCGTAGCGCCCGGTGGGCGAGGTGAGGTTGACGACCAGCGTCAGGTTGGAGGAGGCCTTGACCGTGTTGACGCCAAGATCGCGCACTTCCTCCGGCAGGCGCGGCAGCGCCTGCGCGACCCGGTTCTGCACCTGCACCTGGGCGCGGTCGATGTCGGCGCCGATGCGGAAGGTGACCGTAAGCGTCAGCGACCCATCCATGGTGGAGGTCGAGGACATGTACAGCATGTCTTCCACGCCTACGATCGCCTGCTCGAGAGGCGCCGCCACCGTGTCGGCGATCACCTTCGGGTTGGCGCCGGGGTAGGAGGCGTGCACGACCACCGACGGCGGCACGACCTCCGGGTACTCGCTGATGGGCAGCTTGAAGAGCGCGAGGAGGCCCGCGATCGTGATGAAGGTCGAGATGACCCCGGCGAAGATCGGGCGCTCGATGAAGAAGTCGGACAGCTTCATGGAGGCGTGCGGCTCAATGGCTCGAGGGGTTGTGAGCGAGCAGGGCTGCTTTACCGCCAGCCTCGTTGGACTCGCCCATGGCAACGCGCTGCGGGGCAACTTCGGCGCCGGGGCGCACCCGCTGCAGGCCGTTCACGATGATCGCTTCACCGGCACCAAGGCCGCTGCGCACCACCCGCAGTCCATCGATGACCGGACCCAGCTGCACGGGCCGGTATTCGACCTTGTTGCCCGCGCCCACCACCAGAACGTAGCGCACGGTCTGGTCGGTACCCACCGCGCTGTCGTTGATGAGCACCGCATCGTACTCACCGCTGCCCACGAGCCTGACGCGCGCGAACAGTCCGGGCGTGAACAGGCGCTCGTGATTGTCGAGCAGTGCGCGACTGCGGATGGTCCCGGTAGCCGGATCGAGCGCGTTGTCGACGAATACCATCGCGCCCCGGTGCGGGTAACCGTTCTCGTCCGCAAGTCCGACCAGTACCGGGTTGCGGGCCTCAGGCGAGTTTGAGCGAGTGCCCTGATGTGCGAGCTTTGTGGACTTGAGGTACACCTGCTCGTCGCCGTCGAAGCTCACGTAGATCGGGTCGAGCGAGACCAGCGTGGTGAGAAGTGTCTGGCCATTCGCCACGAAGTTGCCGCTCGTCACCAGCGCGCGGCTGATGCGCCCGGAGATCGGGGCGGTCACGCGCGTGAACTCGACGTTCAATGCGGCGGCGTCGAGCGCGGCCTGCGCCGCCTCGAGATTCGCCTGCGCCTGCTCATCGCCGGCCGCACGCGTGTCGAACTCCTCCTGCGAGATGGCGTGTTGCGTCAATAGCTTGCTCGCCCGATCGCGCTCGGATTTCGCGAGCGCCAGCTGTGAGCGTGCCTGCGACAGCTGCGCCCGCGCCTTGTCGCGCTCGGCTACGTACGGGCGCGGGTCGATGACGAACAGCACATCCCCCTTCCGGACCTCGCTGCCGTCGCTGAAATTGACCGAGGAGATGTAGCCTGACACGCGCGGCCGGATCTCGACCCGATCCACCGCCTCGAAGCGTCCGGTGAACTCATCGAACTCCGTAACCTTGCGCGAGATGGCCGCAGCAACGGTTACCTGCGCGTGCGCCTCAGGCTGCAGCTGTGCCGCCTCATTGCGTGCACAGCCGCTCATCAGCGCGCTGAGCGCCAGGGCGCCCAGTAGTGAATAGAACTGACGCATGGGATCCTCCCAGGAAAGATTGTGCCGATTCCATCGGCAGGACCCGTCGGGCCGCGCCGTAGGGACATTCTCGTGGCGCGCGGCGCTGTGCTGAATGCATCGGGAGGAGGGCGGCGGAGGCTTCACCCGACAGGGCTGGCCCTATCTCACATGGGCTAGCAACGCCTCGCCAGAATTGGCGCGCGCCAGGGGTGCTCCAGAGTTTTCAGCTCAGGCCTCAGGCCTTGGCAGAGATGATTCTCACCAGCGGCGTTGAGCTCCTGCCAGGGGCCGGCGGCGCAGCATGCGGCCCGAGCAGCCTGGCGCTGCCCGCAAGGCATAGGCTTTGACGCAGAGAGGCTCTTTGGTGCCTAGCCGCTCTCAGCAGTCACTTGGCAGGCGGACCGCCCTGCGGCGGCGCCTCTGGCGATGGGGGCGCAGTCGTTCCAGTTGCGGGTGGGCTGTCGGCAGGATCAGGTCCCATTACGTCGTTATTCAGTTTGATGATCTCATCGGGCGTGATCTCGCCCAGTGGAATCGCGGGCGGATTGGCACTGCCGTGCGAATTCTGCGGCGGGGCTGGCGCGGGGATACTGCTTGCGGGCGGCCGCATGGCGGTGCGCTCGTCCTGCTCGCGTTGCGCGGTCGACCAGCCGCCGCCGAGGGCGTTGATGAGCGTGACACTGGCGATGAGCTGGCGCAGCTGCACCTGCAATTCGTTTTCGCGTGCCGCCAGGAACGCGTTCTGCACCGTAATGAGATTCACGTAGCTGTCCACGCCGTTGCGAAACAGCACCACCGTCAGTTCGACAGCCTTCTTGGCCGCCATCGTGGCCTGATGGGCCTGGCGCAGCTCCACGGCGTATATCCGCAGCGCGGCGAGATTGTCCTCGACAGACTGAAAGGCGCTCAGCACGGTCTGCCGGTAGGTGGCAACCTGGCTGTCGTTGAGGGCATGCGCCTGCATGAGCGCCGCGCGGTGCGCACCGGCGTCAAAGACGGTCTGCGAGATGCTGGGACCTACCGACCAGAAGCGGTTCGGCGCATTGAACAGGTTGCTGACCGCCGTCGATTCGTAGCCGCCGGAGGCGCTCAGGGTGAGTGCCGGAAAGAACGCAGCGCGCGCCACGCCGATCTGGGCATTGGTCTCGGCCACCTGTCGCTCCGCGGTGGCGATATCCGGGCGGCGCTCGAGCAGATCCGAGGGCAGACCCACCGGAATCACCGGCAAGGGTTGACTCAGGTGCTGATAGGGGATGGAGAAAGCAGCCGGCGAAACTCCGATGAGCACCGCGATCGCGTGCTCATACTGCGCCCGCGCGACCCCGGCATCGGTCGCCGAGGCCTGGGCGGACTCGAGCGCGCTCTCCGCCGAGGCCACGTCAGCTTCCGAGTCGACCCCGCTCGCCACCAGCGTGCGTACCAGGTGCAGACTCTCGCGATCGTCCGCCACGGTCGACTCCAGTATGCGTCGCTGCTCATCGGCGACCCGCAACTGGAAATAGTCCTCCGCCAGGGTGCTCTGCGTGCTCAGCACGGTATTTGCCAGCGTCGCCGCGCTCGCCTGAGCGGAGAAGCGGTTGGCGGCAACAGTATTGCGGACACTGCCCCACAGGTCGAGCTGGTAAGTGGCTTCGAGCGGCAGCGCGAAAATGTTATGTGGCGCGGTAACCGCACTCTGTGGGACGCCGCCGGCGGTGCTGGTGGCCGTGCTAGCACCGCTCACGCCAGCGCTTCCGATCTGCGCGAGTGCGGCGCTCGACTTCTCGCGGGTCGCCGATGGCGCGAGCGTGAAGGTTGGAAACAACTGGGCCTGAGCTTCCAACACCAGCGCATGCGCCGCCCGATAGTTGGCTGCGGCGGCGATGATGCTTTGGTTCGAGATGGCCACTTGTGACTCGAGCTCATTCAGCTGCGGGTCCTGGTACATCCGCCACCAGCCGTTGCGCAGAACGGCATCGCGCGGCTCGGCGAGCTTCCATCCCTGCGCGCTCGCATCACCGCCGGGCACGGCTTCCTTGTAGCTGGCCGGTGGAGCGGTCGCCGGCGTCGCGTAGTGTGGCGCGAGGTTGCAGCCGCTCAGCAGCAGGGCGACGAGCGCTGCGGCCGGCGGCAGCAGCGCAACGATCGTGCCGGTGGCGGCGCAGGCTCGGTGCATCATGGCGGCGCCGCGGCTGACTGCGCGCCGACCGCGCTGGGCGAGGCAGCGAAGCCGAACTGTGAGATCCAGCTATTGAGCCGGTCCATGTACAGGTAGATCACAGGCGTCGTGTACAGGGTCAGCGCCTGACTGACGATCAGGCCACCGACAATCGCGATACCGAGCGGGCGCCGCAGCTCCGAGCCCATGCCGGTACCGATGGCGAGCGGTACGCCGCCGAGGAGTGCCGCCATGGTCGTCATCATGATGGGACGGAATCGCAGCAGGCACGCCTGAAACACCGCCTCCTTGGGACTCTTGTGCTCCTTCCTTTCCACCTCGATGGCGAAGTCGATCATCATGATGGCGTTCTTTTTCACGATGCCGATCAGCAGAATGATGCCGATGAGCGCGATGACGGACAGGTCGGTATGCGTCAGCAGCAGCGCCAGCAGTGCGCCGACGCCGGCCGACGGCAGTGTCGACAGAATCGTGATCGGATGGATGTAGCTTTCGTAGAGCATACCGAGCACCACGTACACGGCGATGAGCGCGGCGGCAATCAGCAGCGGCTCGGTCGACAGCGAGGCGGTAAACGCCTGTGCGGTGCCACTGAAGGAGCTGGTGATGCTCGAGGGCATGCCGGCCTTCTGCTCGGCCGCATTGATCAGTTTGACCGCATCGCCGAGGGCAACGCCCGGCGCCAGATTGAACGAGAACGTCACCGAGGGAAAGACGCTCGAATGATTGACCGCGAGCGGCGCGGTGGTCGCCTCGTAGTGGGTAAAGGCCGACAGCGGCACCATGCCACCGCTGCTTGAGGCGACGTAGATGTTGCGCAGCGCGGTCGGGTCCTGCCAGAAGCTCGGGTCGACCACCAGCACTACGTAGTATTGGTTCAGCGACGTATAGGTGGTGGCTATCTCGCGCTCGCCGAAGGCATCGTAGAGCGTATTGGTGATGTCCTCGGGGGAGATGCCCATGCGTGCCGCGGTGGCCCGGTCGATCACCAGATTGGACTCAAGGCCGTTGTTCTGCTGATCGCTGTTCATGTCGGTGAGCTGATGGATGTTCTTGAACGCGCGCAGCAGCACTACGCCCCAGTGATTCAGCGTCTGCAGATTGTCGCTCTGAATGGTGTACTGATACTGGGCGGCGCTCTGCCGACCGCCGATCCTGACGTCCTGAACCGCCTGCAGGTACAGCGTCGCGCCCGGCACGACCGACAGCTTGGGACGCAGGCGGTTGATGATCTGGTCGGCGCTCACCTTGCGTTGCGCAAGCGGCTTCAAGGAGATGAACGCCCGCCCGGTATTGGTGGTCGTGCCGCCGCCGCCGCCGGTGAAGATCAGCACCGTGTCAACGCCCGGATCCTGTTTGGCGATTCCCGCCAGGCGCGTGATCTTGCTCTGCATCTGCTGAAAGGAGGTGGCCTGATCCGCGATGATGGTGCCGCTGAGGCGCCCGGTATCCTGCTGCGGAAAGAAGCCCTTGGAGATCACGATATAAAGATAGACGTTGAGGGCCAGCGTGATGAAGGCGACGATCAGCAGCAGCAGCGAGTGATCGAGCACCCAGTGGAGTGTGCTCTCGTAGCCCTTCAAAATCCGCTCGAAGGCGCGCTCACTGGCCTGATACAGCCGGCCGTGCTCGGCCTGCTCACGCAGCAGCACCGAGCACATCATGGGAGTGGTCGTCAGGGACACGGCCAGCGATACCAGGATCGCTACCGAGAGCACCACGGCGAATTCACGGAACAGTCGCCCGATGATCCCGCCCATCAGCAGAATGGGAATGAACACGGCCACGAGAGATAGGCTCATGGAGAGCACCGTGGAGCCGATCTGCGCCGCTCCGCTCATGGCCGCATCCTCGGCTGCCTCGCCCATCTCGCGATAGCGGGTGATGTTCTCGAGCACCACGATCGCATCGTCGACCACGAAGCCGGTCGAAATGGTGAGCGCCATGAGCGAGAGGTTGTCGACGCTGTAGCCCATGAGGTACATCGCCGCCAGCGTGCCGATGATCGAGGTCGGTACCGCCACCAGGGGGATCAGCGTGGCGCGCCACTCGCGCAGGAACAGGAACACGACCAGTACCACCAGTGCCACCGAGATGAGTAGTGTGCGCTCGATGTCGGCCACCGAGGCACGGATGGTCTGGGTCTGATCAAGGCCCACGGTCATGATGATGTTGGGGTCGATGCTGGCGCGCAGCTGCGGCGTTGCCTTCTTGATCGCATCCACCGTGGTGATGATGTTCGCACCCGGCTGGCGGAAGATGACCAGCAGAGCCGCCCGACGTCCGTTGGCCAGCCCCATGGAATGCACGGTCTGCACCGAGTCCTGTACGTTGGCGACTTTGGCGAGCGTCACCGGCTGGCCGTTGCTGTAGGAGACGATCAGATCGCGATAATCGGCCGCCTTCATCAGCTGATCGTTGGCACTCACCGACCAGCGTCCATTCGCATCGGAGAAACCCCCCTTGGCTTCGTTGGCGGTCTGGGCGGCGACCGCCGTGCGTACCGCCTCCAGACTGAGGCCGTAGCCGCTCAGCTGCGTGGGGTTCACATTGATGCGTACCGCAGGGGCGGAGCTGCCGCCGACGACGACTTGCCCGACGCCTGGAATCTGCGACAGCTTCTGCTCGAGGATGGTGGATGCGGCGTCGTAGAGTGCCGATGAGGGCAGACTGTCGGAGGTGAGGGCGAGGATCATGATCGGCGCATCGGCCGGATTCACCTTGCGATAAGTGGGATTGCTCGGCAGGTTGGTCGGCAGGTAGCTGCGTGCCGCATTGATCGCCGACTCGACATCACGCGTGGCCGCATCGATGTTGCGACTGAGATCGAACTGCAGCGTGATGCTCACCTGGCCGAGCGTGCTCTGCGAGGTCATTTCCGTGACGGCCGCGATGCGGCCGAACTCCCGCTCGAGCGGCGTCGCCACGGAGGAGGCCATGATCTCCGGACTTGCGCCGGGGAGCGATGCCGACACGGACACGGTGGGAAAGTCCACCTGCGGCAGCGGCGATACCGGCAGCACCCTGAAGGCCGAGGCGCCCGCCAGCACGATCGCCGTCGTCAGCAGCGAGGTGGCAATAGGGCGATGGATGAAGGGCGCGGAGAAATTCATGACTGCGGCGCCGGCAACGGCGGCTGGCCGGGCGGTGCGGGCGGCGGCGGTCGCGCGGCCGTTGCGGTCTCAGGCGGCTCCCTGCCGCGCCAGCGCGCCACACGCGCTGCCAGTTCGTCGAAGAACAGATAGATCACCGGCGTGGTGTACAAGGTGAGCAGCTGACTGAACAGCAGTCCGCCGACGATCGTGATGCCTAGCGGGCGGCGCAGCTCGGAACCCACGCCATGCCCGAAAGCGAGCGGCATCGCGCCGAGCATGGCAGCCATCGTGGTCATGAGAATCGGCCGGAAGCGCAACAGGCAGGCTTCGTGGATGGCATCCAGCGCGCTCTTGTGCTCCTTGCGTTGCGCCTCGAGCGCGAAGTCGATCATCATGATGGCGTTTTTCTGCACGATACCGATCAACAGCACGATGCCGATGATCGCAACCACGGTGAGCTCGTCACCACACAACAGCAGTGCCAGCAGCGCTCCGACGCCGGCGGACGGCAAGGTCGAGAGGATCGTGAGGGGATGGATGTAGCTCTCATAGAGCACACCGAGCACGATGTACACCGTCACCAGTGCCGACAGCACCAGCACTCCTTCGTTGCTCAGCGAGCTGGTGAAGGCCGCCGCCGTACCCTGGAATGCGCTGAGCATGGCGGCCGGCTGCGGCAGCTGCTTTTGCACCTGCCTGATCGCGGCGATCGCGGCGCCGAGTGAGGCATCCGGAGCAAGATTGAAGGAGACCGTGGTGGCGGGGAATTGGCCCATGTGACTGATCAGGATCGGAGCCGTTGTCTGATGAGTCTTGGTGATTGCGCTTAGCGGTACCGCACCGTTGGTTGAGCTGATGTAGATATCGGACAGATTCTGTGGGCTGACCCGAAACTCGGGCAGCACTTCCATGATCAGGTGGTACTGATTCAGTTGCGTGAACAGCGTGGATACCTGCCGTTGCCCGAGGCTGTCATAGAGCGTGTCGTCGATGTTTTGCGTCGTGAGGCCGAGCCGCGAGGCGCTCGGACGATCGATCTGCAGCGCCACCTGTCGGCCGCCGTTCTGCAGATCGCTCGCCACATCCTGCAGCTCGGGCAGCTTGCTCAGGCGAGCAACGAATTCGGAGGCGTACCCGGACAGCTCGTCCGCGTTGGGATCCTGAATGCTGAACTGGTATTCGGTGCGACTGACGATGTCTTCTACCGTGATGTCCTGCACGGGCTGCATATAGAGACTGATGCCATCGATATGTCGCGCCGTATCCTGCAGCTCGCGAATGACATCAGTTGCGGATTTGCGATCACTGAGTGGCTTGAGATTGATCTGGATCCGACCGCTGTTGAGCGTGGTATTGGTCCCGTCCACGCCGATGAACGATGACAGACTCTCGACCGCCGGGTTCTGCAGAATCAGCGCATCGAGCTGCTGCTGCAGCTGCGACATCTGGGCGAAGGAAACGGTTTGCCCGGCTTCGGACACCGCCTGAATCTCGCCGGTGTCCTGCACCGGGAAGAAACCCTTGGGCACCAGGAACAGCAGCAGGAAGGTGAGGATCAGCGTGCCGAGTGCCACCAGCAAAGTCAGCGTGCGCCGCTCCAGCACCCAATCCAGCGTGCGTTCGTAGAAGCCGATCACGTTGCGGAACCAGCGCTCGGAGATCTGATAGAAGCGGCTCTGCTGGGATGTCTCCTTGTGGCGGAGGAGCATCGCGCTCAGCATCGGCGTGAGCGTGAGCGATACGAACGCCGAGATCAGGATGGTCGCACTCAAGGTGACGGCAAACTCGCGGAACAGTCGGCCGGTGATATCGCCCATGAACAGCAGCGGAATCAGCACTGCGATCAGCGAGACCGTCAGCGACATGATCGTGAACCCAATCTGCTCGGCGCCCTTGAGGGCCGCAGCGAGCGGCGCTTCACCCTGCTCGACGTAACGTGAGATGTTCTCGATCATCACGATCGCATCATCGACCACGAAACCGGTCGAGATGGTGAGCGCCATCAGCGTCAGGTTGTTGAGGCTGAAGCCCATGGCATACATCGCTGCGAACGTGCCGACCAGCGACAGTGGCACGGCCACGCCGGGGATGACGGTTGCCGCGAGGGTACGCAAGAACAGGAAGATCACCGTCACCACGAGTGCGATGCACAGCAGCAGCTCGAACTCCACATCCTTCACCGAGGCACGCACAGTGGTGGTTCGGTCGGTCAATACCGCGATCTTGATGATGGGCGGAATGGTGGCCTTGAGCTTCGGCAGCAGCGCCTTGATGCTGTCGACCACGCTGATGATGTTGGCCCCTGGTTGCCGTTGAATGTTTACGATCACGGCGGGGATCCGGTTCATCCACGCCGACAACTGGGTGTTCTCCACGCCGTCGATCACGTTCGCCACGTCCTTGAGCGTGACCGGCGCGCCGTTGCGATAGGCGATGACGACTTCGCGGAAATCCGCCGCAGTGGTGATCTGATCGTTGGCACCGATCTGAAAGCTCTGCGCCGGGCCGTCGAGACTGCCCTTGGCCGCATTGAGGCTGGTGGCGGTGAGCGCCGTGCGCACGTCCTCGAGGCTCAGCCCGTAGGAGGCGAGCTGGGTCGGATTGACCTGCACGCGTACGGCAGGCTTTTGACCGCCGCTGATGGTCACCGCCCCGACGCCGGCTAACTGCGAGATCTTCTCCGCCAGGCGCGTGTCGGTGTAATCCTCGACCTGCTGCAGAGGCATCGAGTCGGAGGTCAGCGCGAGCGTCAGAATGGGGGCATCCGCCGGGTTCACCTTGTTGTATACCGGCGGCATCGGCAGTTGCGACGGCAGGTAATTTTGCGCAGCGTTGATCGCGGCCTGCACGTCCTGTTCGGCCACGTCGATGTTGAGACTCAGATTGAACTGCAGCGTGATGACCGAGGCGCCATCGGAGCTGGTTGAGAGCATCTGGCTAAGTCCAGGGACCTCACCGAGCTGCCGCTCGAGCGGCGCGGTAATGGCGGTTGCCACCACATCGGCGCTTGCTCCGGGGTAGAAGGTGAGCACCTGCATCGTCGGGTAATCCACCTCCGGCAACGCCGCGATCGGCAGCTGTCGAAACCCAATGATGCCGATCAGCAGGATCGCCGCCATCAGCAGCGAGGTCGCAATCGGTCGCAGGATGAAGGGCCGTGACGGATTCATCCGCCGCCTGCCGGAGGCTTGCCCTGTGTGGACGGCACGTTCTGCTGGGGCGGGGATTGTTGCGGTGGGCTCGTCTGCGCGGGCGCGCTGCTGCGAGCCACGACTTTCGAGCCGTTCTGCAGCTTGTCGAAGCCGTCGGTAACCAGCTGCTGCCCCTGCGAGACGCCACTGACGGCGGAAGTCTCCCCCTCGGTTGCCAGAATTTTGATGTTGGTGGACTTAACAGTCTGGTCGGTCTGCACCACATATACGAACGCAACATCGCCGTTGTGTTGGATCGCGGCCTGCGGCACCAGGTTCGCCTGGGTCAGGGTCTTCGCCAGCAGCCGCGTATTCACGAACTGACTCGGAAAAAGTTCGTTGTGCGTATTCGGGAAAGTGGCGCGTGCCCGCACCGTGCCGGTGGTGGTGTTGACCTGGTTGTCGACGGTCAGCAGCGCACCGCTGGCAAGCTGGTTCTGTTTGGTACGATCGAGCGCCAGTACCGGCATCGGCCGACCAGTGGCCATCTGCGCCACGACCTCATCGAGGGAGTCTTCCGCGACGGTGAAAATCACCGTGATCGGCTGCAGCTGTGTGATCACGCACAGCCCCGAGGTCCCGTTGGCGGTAACGACGTTACCGGGGTCAATATTGCGCAGTCCGACCCGTCCGTCGATCGGCGCGGTGATGCGGGTATAGGCGACATTGACTTTTGCCGCGTCGTAATTGCCCTGGTCAAGCTTGACTGTTCCCTCGTCGGCATCGACCGTCGCCTCTTGTGTGGCCAGTTGTTGCTGCGGAATGGCGTGTTCCTGAAAGGAGTTCTGGTAGCGCACCAGATCGATGCGGGCGTTCTTCAAGGTAGCCACGTCGCGCTGCAGTTGGCCCTGCGCCTGCAGTAATGCCGCCACGTACGGCCGCGGATCGATGATCGCCAGCAGGTCGTCCTTCTTTACCAGCTGGCCTTCCTTGAAGTGCACCTCGGTGATCTCACCGGCCACGCGGCTGACGATGGTGGCCGTGTACACGGGAGTTACGGTGCCGATATTGTCCAGGTAAACATCCAGGTTGCCCTGGGTGACCGGGGTGATCTGTACGGGAATCGCTGGAGCGCCGCCTGGCTTGGCCCTCGGCTTTGTCAGTTCATGCACGATGAACCAGATGATCAGCAGTACGCCGACCAGTGCCAGCGCGGCAATCACCTGGCGGTGTCTGATGTTGGATCTCAGCGCGGCAGCGCTGGAATGATGCTCGCCGTGCGACGTTTTATCCGCCACGTCACCCTCACCAGTTACAACGACGACGTCCGGTCAGCGGACCAATTGCGGCTACACGCATGCCGTGTGAACTGCCCGCTCGCAGTGCACGGAGCGCGATTGGCTGCGCATGCTGTCTGGCCCAGGTTGCCGCGTCTGTACGGAGGCCGCCGCAGGCCATGTCAGAAGTTACCTACCCGATGTTCCCGAGATAAAGGACTTGCATGTGTAGAAAGGTCAAGAAATGCGGAGCGATCCGGCGGATCCACTCTAGAGGGCCTGGATGTAGCCATAGGCGCGATTGCTGCGCTGGAAGCCTTGCTCACGGTAAGAACACGGGTGTTGGTCGAGAAAGTCGCTTTGACTCGTCCGCGTTGATTGCAGGTTGTGGAGTCGTGCCGCGTTGCGTCTAAGAATGTTACTTTGGATTATACCGTCAGCGCTTCCGAGTGCAGCAAAGCCAC
>Ga0302325_10016800_pt1 | contig 15491 bp, 15 predicted proteins | sample Palsa_T0_2_FD_201948 | JGI IMG/M metagenome (GOLD analysis project Ga0302325, IMG submission 201948) | Peat permafrost microbial communities from Stordalen Mire near Abisko, Sweden - Palsa_T0_2 | ecosystem: Environmental > Terrestrial > Soil > Palsa > Peat permafrost | place: Sweden: Abisko...
GCATCTGCTGATCACGGTCGAAGCCGATCGCGGCGATGCCAGCGTCGTCCATCCGTTGCGGAACGCCGTGCGCCTCGATATAGCGGCGGTGGGCGAACAGCCCCAGCCGCACCGACCCGACCCGCTTCGCCAGCAACGCGCCCTGCGTTGGCCGCACCATGCGCACGGCGATATCGGCCTCGCGACGCAATAGGTCCTCCTGCCGGTTCGACAGCGCCAGCTCGATCGACACCTCCGGATAGGCTTCGTGAAAGCCAGTCAGCATCGGCGGCAACACCTCGACGCCGACGACGTCGGAGGTGGTGATCCGCACCACGCCGCGCACCGAGTCGTTCTCGCCCGACACGGTGCGCACCAGCGCCCCGGCGGCCGCGGCCATGGCCTCGGCGTGCGGGCGCAGCGCCAGCGCCGCGTCGGTCGGCGCAAGTCCGCCGGCCGAGCGGGTGAACAGCGGCGCGCCGAGATCGGCCTCCAGCGCCTCGATGTGGCGGCCGACGGTCGGCTGGCTGAAGCCCAGCGTCCGCGCCGCGCCGGATAGGCTGCCTTCGGCGAGCACCGCCAGCAGGGTGCGGTAATGATCCCAGCTGTCCATGCAAAAACGTATAGAGACGGCACGAATTCAGTCAATTTCGTCTGAAGTCCGAACCGCGCATACCTCGCTTCACAGACACGGAGCGACCCAATGACCCGAGCAACTCAGAAAATCGCCCTCATCCTCGGCGCCACCGGCTCGTTCGGCGCGCATGCCGTCCAGGCCCTAATCAAGCACGGCTGGAGCATCCGGGCGCTGGCCCGCGACCCGGTCGCGGCCGTCGCCAAGCTGGGCGCACGCACGCCGATCGACTGGATCCAGGGCGATGCGATGGACCGCGCCAGCGTGGTCGCGGCGGCCATGGGCGTCCAGCTGATCGTCCACGCCGTCAACCCGCCCGGCTATCGCAACTGGAAGGGCACGGTGCTGCCGATGACCGAGAACTCGATCGCGGCCGCCAAGGCCTCTGGCGCGCGCCTAATCCTCCCCGGCACGGTCTACAATTTCGCCCCCGACAGCGGCGCGATGATCGGCGAGGACGCGCCGCAGCGCCCGGTCACCCGCAAAGGCGCGATACGGGCCGAGATGGAGCGGCGCCTGCGCCGGGCGTCGGACGAGGAGGGCGTCAAGGTGCTGATCCTGCGCGCCGGCGACTTCTTCGGCCCCGCGGCGCCCAACAGCGCCCTGGCGTGGCTCGCCCAGAAGAGCCGCGGCCGTCTCACCGGGGTCTACTCGCCCGGCCCGGCCGCGCACGACTTCGCCTACATGCCCGACCTGGGCGAAACCCTCGCCCGGCTGGTCGATGCGGAGGATCGCCTGGGCGCGTTCGAGGTGTTCCACTTCCGCGGCCATTGGATGGAGGATGGTCAGGTGATCGGCCAGGCCATGCGCCGGGTAACCGGAAATGCGAAGCTGCCGATCCGTACCTTCCCCTGGATCGTGGTCTACCTCGCCGCGCCGTTCGACGAGACGATGCGGGAGATGCTGGAAATGGGCTACCTCTGGAAGCAGGCGATCGGCCTCGACAACGCCAAGTTGGTCCGCTTCCTCGGCGGAGAGCCGCACACGCCGCTCGAGACCGCCCTGCGGGCCACGCTGGCCGACATGGGCGTGCTCGACGACGCGCCGCGCGCGCCGCATCAGCCCAGCCGCGCCAACTCCACGATGGCCCCGGCGATGTGATAGAACGAAGAGGCCGGCGCCGCCTCCTCGCGGAAGGCGCCAGTCTCGTCCCGCCAGTCGCGCCACAGGCCCGGCGTCGGCGTATCCAGGAACCCCTGCAGCGCCCGGCAGGCTTGCCCCACGGCATCCCAGAGCAGGCCGTCGTCGGTGAGGGCGGCGGCCCTGGCGCAGGCGCGGATGCGCTCGGTCTGCGACCAGAGCCGCGCGCCCCGGTCCAGCGGCGCCAGGCGCTCGTCCAGCGCGAACATGGCGAAGCCGGCACGGTCGACACCGGTGCGCTCAGCCAGCTCGGTGAGTTGCAGCGCCGTCGCCAGCGTGGCCGCATCGGCGTCCTGCCAGTCCATCAACAGCCAGGCCCACTCGTAGAGATGGCCGGGCCAGACCACCCGGTCGGTGCGCTTGCGCGGCCGCGACCAGTCCGCGTCGAACCGCTCGCCGAGCGCCTTTGTGTCCGCATCGATCAGCCGCTCCAGCGCCAGCTCGGCCTGGCCGGCCGCCCGCTCGCGCCAGGTCGGGTGGTTCGACGTCGCCGCCCACGCCTGGAAGGCTTCGAACAGGTGCATGTTCGGATTGGCGAACAGCGGCTCGGCGAGCCCCGGCGCATCGGCGTAGCCGCCGAGCGGATGGGCGAAGTCGGCGATCTGCTCCAGCAGCCGCAGCGCCTCCGTCTCCAGTGCGGACTCGCCGGTGCGGGCGTGCCCGGCGGCCAGCGCCAGCAACACGAAGGCCTGTTCGTAGAGCAGGCCCATGCCATCGAGGATAGCGCCGGTGCGCGGACAGGCGCCGTAGAGTCCGTCCTCGGCGCGCCCGGCCAGCACGGCCGTCAGCCCCTGCTGGCTCGCCTGCGGAGCGGGTCCCGGCCAGCCGAGCCGCGCCGCCTGGGCGTAGACGTAGGACTGCCGCGCCTGAACGCGCAGCCGCCGCGGCAAGTCGGCCGGGGTCCCGTCGAGGTTCAGCCGCTCGAAATAGCCGCCGCCGGCGTGGTCCGCGCCGCGCTCCCACCAGAGCGGCAGGGCGTCGTCCATGAACCACCGCCTGAGCCTCGCGGCCGCGGCGCGCACCGGCTCGGGCGCGCCGCTGCGTTCGGCGTTCGCGTCCGTCACGGGCGCCAGGTCCGCGCCAAGCTTGTCTTCATCGCCGCTCCGTGCCCCGCTATGGTCCGCTAAGCCAGGCCACAGGACCCATATTTCCCCGATGACTCAAGCCGATCCGATCCTCGCGGTCGACAAACTCACCGTCCGCTTCGAGACCCACGACGGCATGGTGGACGCCGTGCGCGGGGTCTCGCTCAGCGTCGGACGCGGTGAGTGCCTCGGCGTCGTGGGCGAGAGCGGCTCGGGCAAGAGCCAGACCTTCATGGCGGTGATGGGCCTGCTGGCCGCCAACGGCCGCGCTGGGGGATCGGCGAAGTTCAAGGGCCAGGAGCTGCTCGGGCTCAGGACCAGCCAGCTCAACGACATCCGCGGCTCGAAGATGACGATGATCTTCCAGGATCCGCTCACCGCGCTGACGCCGCACGTGCGGATCGGCGAGCAGATCGCCGAGCCGCTGCGGCTGCACCTGGGCATGAGCGCCAAGGGCGCCATGGCGCACGCCCAGCTGTGGCTGGAGAAAGTGCGCATTCCCGACGCCAAACGACGGCTGCGGCAGTATCCGCACGAGCTCAGCGGCGGCATGCGCCAGCGGGTGATGATCGCGGCCGCCATGGCCTGCGGTCCCGATCTGCTGATCGCCGACGAGCCGACCACCGCCCTCGACGTCACCGTGCAGGCCGAGATCCTCGACCTGATGGCCGACCTCAAGCGCGAGACCGGCGCGGCGATGGTGCTGATCACCCACGACATGGGCGTGATCGCCCGCCTGGCCGACCGGGTCTGCGTGATGAAGGACGGGGCCTATGTCGAGGAGGGGGAGGCGCAGAGCCTGTTCGCCAATCCGCAGACGCCCTACGCGCGCACCCTGCTGGAGGCGATCCCCCGGCTCGATCGCGACGACCGCGGCGGGCGCCCGGTGCTGCAGCCGGCGGCGGCCGACGCACCGGTGGTGGTCAAGGGCGAGGACGTGAAGGTGTGGTTCCCGGTCGCCGGCCCGCTGTTCGCCCCCAGGCGGCAGCTGCGCGCGGTCGACGGCGTCAGCTTCGAGATCCGCAAGGGCGAGACCCTGGGCGTGGTCGGCGAAAGCGGCTGCGGCAAGTCAACGCTCTCGCGCGCGGTGCTCAACCTGATCCCGGCCACCGCCGGCGTGGTCACCGTGCTCGGACGCGACATCACCCACGCCGGCCAGGAGACCATGCGCAACGCGCGCAAGGACCTGCAGATCGTGTTCCAGGACCCGCTGGCCAGCCTCGATCCGCGGGCGACCATCGGCGATTCGATCGCCGAGCCGCTGCGGGTGTTCAAGCCAGACATGAAGCGGGCCGAGCGCGAGGCCGAGGCGGCGAAGATGATGCAGCGCGCCGGCCTCTCTCCCGATCTCGTCAACCGCTATCCGCACGAGCTCAGCGGCGGGCAGAACCAGCGGGTCGGCATCGCCCGGGCGATGATCCTCAAGCCCCAGCTGGTGATCTGCGACGAGGCGGTCTCAGCCCTCGACGTCTCCATCCGCGCCCAGATCATCGACCTCTTGATCGAGCTGCAGAAGGACATGGGGTTGGCGATGATGTTCATCAGCCACGACCTGGCGGTGGTGCGCGAGATCAGTCACCGGGTGCTGGTGCTCTACCTCGGCCGGGTGATGGAGCTGGCGACCCGCGAACAGCTCTACGCCGCCCCGCAGCACCCCTACACCAAGGCGCTGCTCTCGGCCGCGCCGATCCCCGATCCGGCGCGCGAGCGGGCCAGGAAGCGCGTGCGTCTCGACGGCGAGCCGCCCAGCCCGCTCGATCCGCGCGCGTCGTTGCGGTTTCTGCCGTCGAAGATCGGCCAGGAACCGGTGTACGTGCCGAAGCTGCTGGAGGTCGCGCCGGGCCATCTGGTGTGCGAGTTTGACCCCGCGTAGCTCACGTTGGGCAACGCGAAACGGCGGCGCGGTTCGAAGGCGCGGCAGCGGAAGATTGCGTCAGTCTGGACTCAATGCGCGTCGCCGGCAGGTCGGCCTAAAGGTCATCACCTTCGAGGTGCTCTGAAACACCATAGATTAGCGCTCTCAAGGCGAAAACGCCCAGCACCACGACGAAGACAAGCGCAATATATATGTTGCTCATATCTAGCCCACCCCTGGGGTCTTCTATCATTCATGAGATTGACATTCCGTCAAACGGCTTCGCTTGCCACGGGATCGGCGAGGGGCGCTGGCCCGAAGCATTTGTGGGCGGACCAGGAGACGATCGTCGGCGTTTTTCGCGTCGAGTTCAGCTGCGCCTGAGGATAGGCGACGCTCCATGTCGCTCATGCTGGGCGCCGGCCGTCGGAACAACCGTGGAACTGGTGCGCTACGTCTCTCTAAGGGCGGCCTTCTGCATAGGCACAGACCACGCCCCCCACGAGAACCGCGACACCTCGATGTCTGACGCTCACACCGACGGCCACCCGGAGGTCGCGAGGACGGCCGCGGCCGGTTCGGCCAAGGACGCCATGCCCCAACCGGCCTTTCCGAGGCGCGCCAACCGCGGCCTGATCTGGATGGTCGGCTTCGGCGGGGTGGCGGCAATCATCGCCGCCGCCCTGCTCTACGGTTATGTGGCCGACACGCCGGCCTCGGTGCGGCGGAATGCCGCGGACGTGGCGCAAGAGCGCGCGCAGACCCTCGGCGAGAAAGCGACGGCTTCGCAGCTGGCGGCCGACCAGTCGGCCACGCAATCGCGCGCGCTCGCCGCCGTCGCCGTGAAAGACCACATGGCCGCCAACCGCGCCGACGCCAACGCCGCCGACGCCGGCAACGCCGCCGCCGCCGACCGATAGGCCAAATCCAACCACCCGCGGCGGAACGGCCGGCGCCCTGGGCGACGCGAGCTCAAAACGCGATGGTCAGCGAGTCCATGACGGTGAAGCGCGGGCCATAGGCCGACTGAAAGATGCCGATCCCCTCCGACGGCCGGATCAGGTTGACGCGGTCAAAGACGTTCAGGAACGTGAGGCGATCGATCACGCGGCCGATCACCGGGATTTCGAACGCACGCTGCACCGAGGCGTTGACCTGGACTACGTTCGGCAATTGCGTCTGGTCGGCGAAGCCGCCGCGCAGACCGCTGCTGTAGATGCCATCGAGACTGATTCTCCAAGCGCGCCAGCTGTAGGTCGCTCCGGTCGAAATGCCGGCCAGCGGTTGGTGATCCAGCGGGATGGTGTGGGTGTTGATGAACGCCAGCTCGTCTGCGTCGAAATTGAACTGGCCAGTCGCCACGCCGGTCTGGAAATTCTCGCCCAGCGTCAGGTTGGCGTAGGCGGAGAGGTGATCGCCCCGGTAGTCGACGGCGAACTCGGCGCCCCAGATGTGGCCGTGCTGGTAGTTGAACGGGGCGAAGATCGCCACGTCGCCGAACTGGCCGGTGTCGAGATAGTGGCGGGTGATCTCGTAGAAACTGTCTTCGGAAACGGTGACGCGCGGCGTCAGGTGATGCACCACGCCGACGTCCCACTCGTAGTCGTCCTCGGTCAGGGGGTTGGGCGTGCCGGGCGGCCCCTCGGCGGTGGTGCCCGCGAAGGCGGCCGGCGCCGTCGGGGAAATACCCTGGAAGCTGGGCTCCTGCATATAGCGCGCGAAGCCGCCGTGAAAGGTCGTCTGCGGGCTGAGCACATAGGTCAGGTTGAAGGTGGGATCGACCTGCTGGTGGTTGGTGAAGCCCGACAGGCTGTCGAAGCGCATCCCAATGTTGGCCCGCAGCTGGTCGGTCAGCTGCCACAGGTCATTCAGGTAGACGCCGGCCAGGATGTTGGTCGCGCGATTGTTGTTGATCACCCGGATCGGCGTCGTGCTCGACTGGTCGCCGTTGATGTCGACCGGGAACACCAGAGACGAGTCGCCGACCGTGACCATGTAGTCGCCGACATAGAAGCCGGCGCCCAGGGTGTGATCGCCGATCTGCTTGGTCGCGTCGCCCTCGAAAGTGTTGTCGACATCGTGGTGCGAGGCGGTGGAGGCGACGCCCTGGAAGATCAACTCACCCGCCGCGTCCGGCCGGAATTCCTGCGAGATGTAGTGGGCGGAATAGGCCAGCTGGTAGTGCAGTCCGTCGTCGGTGGACCCGTTCAGCGCCAGGACCGCGAGATAGTCGCGGAAATCCAGGTTCGAGTTGATGTTCACAGATTGGAAGGTCGGCACGCCGGCAAGAGTGAACGCCGGCGCGAGGCCCGGCACATTGGGCAGCTGGTTGTTGCTGGCGGCCGCCGACAGCATCAGGCTGAGCTTGGTGTTGGGGTCGATCTGGTAGGCGAAGAAGCCAAACGCCTGGCCCTGGTGGGTGAAGTCGTGGATCGGGTCGGCGCCCGGCGTCGCCGAACTGAAGGCGTTGTTGCCCTGGTTGTAAAGGCCGCTGACATAGTAGCTGAACTTGCCGGCGCAGCCGCCGTACTGACCGCTCGGCTGCACCACGTCGCGCTGGCCGCCGAGGAGGGTGAAGCTGGCGCCGGGCTGCTCGCAGCCATCCTTGGTCTGGATGTCGACCACGCCGCCGGTGGCGAAGCTGTAGCGCGCCGGCAGGATGCCATCCAGCAGGTCGAGCTGTTTGACGAACTGCGGATTGATCATCGAGAGGAACGGCGGGTTGGTGTTGATGTCGAGGGGCACCAGAACGCCGTTGATCTGGTACTGGAACTGCGGACCCTCGGTGTTGCGGATGTGGATCTGCTGGTTCTGGTCGATGGCCACGCCCGGCATGTGGGTCAGAACGTCCGTCATCGGACTGGTCGCGCCGGTAGGCAGGTTGGCGATGTCCTCAGAGGTCACGGCATAGTCGTTGGCGCCGCCGGCCGAGACGTTCGGGCCCGCCGCGGTGGTCAGCCGGCGTCCGGTTACGGTGACCTCGTCGACGATGGCGACATCGCCGGCGCCGGTGGCGTGGGCGTCCGCCGAGGTGCTAGCGTCGGCGGTCGCGGCGCTGGCCCCGTCGGTCGCGGCCGAGGCGGCCGAACTCCACCAGAGGGCCAGAACCGAGCAAGCCACTAAGAAACGGCCACGACGAACTAGTACGCCCATTCAACTGCCCCAGAACATTGCAAATCGTTCTTAGTCGCAAGTTTGGGGGTCGTGCAATTGCAAATCAGTTGCAGGCTGGGGAACTACGGGTGTCAGTGCTGTTTCGGCCGTTAGGCCTCGCGCTGGCCCAGTTGCGCCAGGAGTTCGCCGGCGAAGGTCGAGAGGGAGTCGTCGCGGGCGCCCATGACCAGGATGCGGTCGCCGGGCCGGGCCAGCTCGAGCAGGCGGCCGGCGCAGGCCAGACGGTCGGGCATGGCCGCGGCGTTGCGGCCCCGCACGGCGATAGCGGCGGCGATCTCCTCGCTGCCGACGCTGCGGTCGGCCGTGCCGCCGAAATAGACCGGCGGCGTCATCACCAGCAAGTCATCGGCCGACATGCGGGTCGCGAAACAGTCGACGAAGGCGTCGCCCATCAGCTTCAGCGGGCCGTAGCCGTGCGGCTGGAACATCATCAGCAGGCGGCCGGGATAGGCGTGCAGCGTGTCGAGCGTCGCGGCGATCTTGTCGGGGTTGTGAGCGAAATCGTCGATCACCGTGACGCCGGCGGCTTGGCCCAGCACGTCCATCCGCCGCTTCACGCCGGTGAAGGCCGACAGCGCCACCGCGGCGGTCTCCAGATCAACGCCCAGAGCGCCAGCGGCCGCGATCGCCGCCAGGCCGTTGGCCACGTTGTGCTCGCCGGGAATCTGCAGCGCGATGTCGGCGCTCTTGCCCCGCGCGGTGACGGTGAACGCGATGCCACCCGGCGTCAGCGTGCGCGACCCCGCGGCGAAATCGACGGCGGTTTCGACGAGCGAGAAGGTCGCCACCTTCGCTGCGTCCAGTCCCGGCGCGAGAGCCGCGGTCTCGGCGTTGTCGAGGTTCAGCACCACGCGGTCGGCCTTGGCGGCGAAGCCGGAGAAGAGCGCGCGCAGCTCCTCCATCGACTTGTGGTCCAGCGAGATGTTGTTCACCACCGCGACCTTCGGGGCATAGAGCGCGATCGAGCCGTCGCTCTCGTCCACCTCGGCGATGAACGCGGGCCCGGCGCCGACCCTAGCGCTGGCGAACGGGGCGCCCGCCGTGGCGAAGTTCTTCATCTCCGCGCCGTTGACGATGGTCGGGTCGAGCCTGGCATAGGCCGCGATCCAGCCGATCATCGCCGTCGTGGTCGACTTGCCGCTGGTGCCAGCGACGCCGACGCTCAAGTCCGCGGCGTTGAACAGCTGCGCCAGCAGCTGGGCGCGGGTGACGATCGGCGCGCCGACGCGCCGGGCGGCCTGCACGTCCGGGATGGTTTCCTCGATCGCGGCCGAGACCACCAGGGTCTGGTCGGCGCCGGTGAGGCCCGAGCCGTCCTGCGGATGCAGGGCGACGCCGCTGGCGCGCAGGAATGCGAACCGTTCCGGATTGCGGCCCTGGTCGAGCGCGCGGTCGGAGCCGGCCACTGCCGCCCCGCGCGCCTTCACGATCAGCGCCAGCGGCGTCATTCCGCTGCCGCCGACGCCGCAGAAAAAGTAACTCTTGTCCGGAATCATGCGCCCGACCCTAGAGGGGCGGGTGAGGGGAGAGCAACCGCGTCGCATGACTGCCGACTCGACAGGCAAGGAACCGCTGCGCATCGCCGTCGTCGCGCCGGCCTCGCGACTCTCGCCGGAGGTCCCGGCGCAGGTGCAGGCGCTGGCCGCCCGGCTCTATCCGGAGCGCACGCCTAGCCTGTTCTTTCACCCGCAGTGCTTCCTCTCGTCCGGCCACTTCGCCGGCGATGACGCGGCGCGGGCGGCAGCGTTGGTCGAGGTGGCCAACAGCGAGGCCCATGACGCGGTCTGGTTCGCCCGCGGCGGCTACGGCTCCGGCCGGCTGATCGAGCGGGTGCTGGCGCAGCTTGGCCCGGCCGCGCCGGCCAAGACCTGGCTGGGCTATAGCGACGCCGGCGCCCTGCTGGCGGCGTTCCAGAGCCAGGGCTTCGAGCATCTCGCCCACGGCCCGATCCCGCAGGACATTCTGCGCGAGGGCGGCGAGGCGGCCGTCGCCCGCGCCCTCACCTGGTTGGTCGATCGCGATCCGGCGGCGCTGGAACCCAGCCTGGCGGTCGATCCGCGCCCAGCCGCCGCGTTCAACCTCACCATCGCGTGCTCGATGCTGGGCACGCCTTGGCAGCCGGACCTGGCCGGCCATGTGCTGATGCTGGAGGAGGTCGGCGAGTACATGTACCGGATCGACCGTTCGCTGTTCCAGCTGACCAGCAACCCGGCCATGCGCCGCGTCGCCGGCCTGCGCCTTGGCCGCTGCAGCGCCATCCCCGACAACGATCCCGACTTCGCCCAGACCGAGGAACAGGTCGCCCGCACATGGTGCGCTCGCTCCGGCATCGCTTACCTGGGCCGCGCCGACATCGGCCACGACGCGGCCAACAAGGTCGTGCCGTTCGGCGCGCGGTTGGCCTAGATAGTCGCTCATTGACGCCGGGCGTCCGCCAGGAGAGCGAGAAGGTCATGAGCGAATTGCATGGTCGCGTCGCGCTGGTAACCGGCGCGGCGCGCGGGATCGGGGCGGCGACGGCGCGGGCGCTGGCGGCGAAGGGGGCCAGGGTCATCCTGACTGATCTCGGCGACACCTCGGGTCTGGCCGCTGAGCTGGGCGGCCTTTCCCGGCGGCAGGACGTCACCGACGAGGCCGACTGGGCGGCGACCATCGCCTTCGCCCGGGCCGAGGCGGGCGGGCTGGACATCCTGGTCAACAACGCCGGCGTCCTGGGCGGCGGCGGACCGACCAGCGAGCTCAGCATCGAGGAGTGGCGCCGGGTACAGGCGGTCAACGTCGAGGGCGTGTTCCTGGGCTGCAAGCACGCGATCCCGGTGCTGGCCGAGCGCGCCGGCCAGTGGACCGGCGGAGCGGCGATCGTCAACCTGTCGTCGGTCGCCGGCCTGGTCGGCTTCGCCGGGGCCGCCTGCTACGGCGCGTCCAAGGGCGCGGTGCGGCTGATGACCAAGTGCCTGGCCTTGGAGCTGGCCCCGCGCCGGATCCGGGTCAATTCCGTGCACCCTGGGGTGATCGACACGCCGATGGGCCAGCAGGTGCTGAGCGGCTCGGCTGCCGCGGCGGGCGTCGGCGACAACGAGGCTCGCGCGATCTGGGCCGCGCGCCACCCGCTGGGCGACCTCGGCCGCGACAGCAACATCGCCGACGCCATCGCCTTCCTGGCCTCGGACCGCGCGGCGTTCATGACCGGCTCGGAGATGGTGGTCGACGGCGGCCTGACCGCGCAGTGACGGCCGAGGGAGGGGCAGCGGCCGATGTTCGAGAAGGTCTGGAAGTGGGCGGTCGTCGTCCCCGCCACCGTGGCCGCGCTTGCGGGCCGCCTAGCCGACGTCATCGCCGGCACGCTGAACTACTGGTGGCTGCTCGCCCCGTCCTATCCGGTGATCGGCGTCGCGGTCTGGCGCGCCATGAGCGCCAAGGCGCAGGCGGCGTGGGAGGCCAAGCGGCTAGCGGAGCTGGACGAGACGGCCACCGCCGAGGAGCCGGCGCCCCCTGATCAGGCTCTGGTGTCCGACGCGCCGCAGGTGAGCGCTGGGTCGTTCGCGACCAGCCTGGGGCAGGGGGCCGTGGGGCTGCTGGCGGCCGTCACGGTCACGTTCATCTGTATGATCGCGATCCAGGCGGCGATCGACATCGCCACCTGGGGCCGGGGCTACTGGTACGTCTACGGACCAGTCTTGGCGCTGCTGGCCTGGTTCGTCTGGACTGTCTGGCGCTCCGGCCCCGCCGAGGGCAAGCCAGCGAAGGGCGGCCAGCCGATCCTGCGCTGACGATCAAGACACCAGGTCGTCCGATCCTGCCGCGGGATGGCCTGTCGCGCGCTGGCGCTTGCGGGTGCGGCCCTCGGCCAGCGTGGCCCAGGTGAAGATCACCGCCAGCAGGCCGATCGTCAGGACGATCCAGGGCCAGTTGCCCAGCACCAGCCCGTAGAGGTCGTAGCCGAGCGCGATCACACCCAGCGTGCCCAGGATCAGCGCGACGGTCATGCCCAGGTTCAGCACCAGGAAGATCACCCACTCACCCGCGCCCTCGGGCTGCGCTGCGTCCTTAGCCGACGGGAGGGCGAAGCGCCAGAGCAGCGCGCCGTAGACCAGCGTGGCCGGCACGGTGAATCTCCACAGCGCGGCGTAGATGTCGAGCACGTCGCCCAGCGCCAGCAGGAACCCGCCGATGGCGATGATGAAGAACGCGGCGCGGCCCAGGGGTCCGCTCAGCCAGATGCTGACCATGACGAGGCCCCTTGGCGTTGAAGCCGCGTCAGGGAACCCGCTTCGGCCGCGCCGCGCAAGATAGCGCCGTTAATGTCGGCTTCGCTGGAAGCTCACGAGCTCAGGGTGCGCGGCCGCTTGGGCGTGGTTGGCTGGACAGCGGGCGCTTCGTCGAGGCCGTAAGCCAGCTTCTCGATCCGCTCGACCAGGCTCGTCTCGCGCGAAAGCCGGGCGCTGACGGCGGCCAGTTCTCGCAGTTCACGGGAGAGGCCGCCGATGACTTCGCTGGCGACCACCCAGGGCCGGTCGGTCTGGTCCATCCGCACGCTCATGACGCGGGCGATGTCGTCCGCGCCCCGCGCGGTCTCGCGCAGCTCGCGATCGAACACGTCGGACACCAGCACCATCTCGAAGCTGGTCCTGGCGCTGCCGACCAGCGCGGCGACGTCGCCCTTGTGCACCCGCTCGGCGGCGCCGTGCTGCATCAGCAGGGTCTCGGCCCGCTCTAGCGCGTCGATGCCGTTGACCAGGTTCATCCGCGCGATCCTGACCCGCCGCCGGCGCGCCTCGCGCTCCTGCCGGTTCTGGTTGGAGAAGATGTAGACCAGCACCAGCACATTGCTGATCGCCGCGAACATGGTCGCGCCCAGCGTCCACCAAGCCGCGTTCGCCGAGGACACCGCCGCCGCCGCACTCTCGGCCGCCATCTGATCAATCAGCGTAAACATGACCGCCCCCCGCCGCCATTGCACGGCGTTCACCATGTGGGAGTCAAGACCGCCGACGCAGGGCGCGGCTATCCGACGTCGGGGATTGGCGGGTGGCGCGGCGGCTGCCTTAAGTGACGGCCGCTGGCGTCAAAGCCCAGCAGCGAGGAACCACCATGGAACTCAAGCGCAGCGGCTCGCAGCCGTCGGCCAAAGGCCCCGCGGCCTATTTTACCGGCGTGGTCCGGATCGATCCGTTGCACACCGCCCAGGCGCCGGCCCGGGTCGCCTGCGCCAGCGTCACCTTCGAGCCGGGCGCACGCTCGGCCTGGCACACCCATCCGCTCGGCCAGATCCTGGTCGTCACCGCCGGCTGCGGTTGGACCCAGTGCGAGGGCGAGCCGATCATGGAGATCCGCGCCGGCGACGTGATCTGGTGCCCGCCCGGCCATCGCCACTGGCACGGCGCCACGCCGACCACCGCCATGAGCCACATCGCCATCCAGGAAGCCCTCGACGGCCGAATGGTCGACTGGATGGAGCACGTCACCGACGCGCAGTATCTAGCCGGGCCGGGGTAGAGCCCCGTTTCAGTCGAGGCTGAACTTGCTCTAGGACAACGGGCTGACGGTTCACCGGAGCGCCCTAGCCAGCCATGTACCTCGAACGATTCAAGCTGACCGACCGCGTCGCCCTCGTCACCGGCGGCGCCAGCGGTATTGGCCTGGCCACCGTGCAGGCGCTGGCCGAAGCCGGCGCCCGCGTCATCATCGCCGACCTCAAGGCGAGCGAGATCTCCGCGGCCCAGCGCGCGCTGGAGGATAAGGGCTGCTTCGTCGAGGGCGTGGTGATGGACGTCACCAAGTCCGCGCGGGTGACCAAGGTGGCCGACGACCTGGTCGCCCGCCATGGCCGCATCGACATCCTGGTCAACAACGCCGGCATCGCCCGCAGCGAGACGCCGGCCGAGCTGGTGGCCGACGAGCACTGGCTGAACGTGCTGGACGTGAACCTCAACGGCAGCTTCTGGTGCGCCCGCGCCTTCGGGCGGCACATGCTGGCGGCCGGGACCGGCGCGATCGTCAATATCGGCTCGATGAGCGGCCTCGTCGTCAACCGGCCGCAGGGGCAGAGCTACTACAACGCCTCCAAGGCCGCGGTGCACCAGCTCACCAAGTCGCTCGCCGCCGAGTGGGCGCCGCGCGGGGTGCGGGTCAACGCCGTCGCGCCGACCTACATCAATACGCCGATCAACGCCTTCGCCGACAAGGAAGGCGAGATGTACCGGCGCTGGATCGACGGCACCCCGATGGGGCGGCTGGGCGAGCCGGAGGAGGTCGCCTCGGTGGTGCTGTTCCTGGCCTCCGACGCCGCCAGCCTGATGACCGGCGCCATCGTCGTCGTCGACGGCGGCTACACCTGCTGGTGACGCTTAGCGGTGGCCTGCCCCGCGATTCCGGATATGAACGGCGGCTGAAGGTCTCGGAACGGCAACATTCAGGCGCGTCCCGCCACGCTACAGTCCCAGTTAAGACGGGCTCGAAACCAGTCGTCGGGCGCCGCCCCCCTGCAAAGCGTCACAAGAAGCGTCCAAGGAGACGAAATGAACATTCGCAAACTTCAACTGTCGGTCGTCGCGGCCTGCGCGGTGCTGCTCACCCCCCTGGCGGCGCACGCCCAGTGGTGGCAACAGCATCCCGCCTATCTGCATGCGATGTCCGACCTGCGACAGGCCTACTGGCTGGTCGCGCACCGCGACTCGATGGATCCGGTGGCCAAGGTCGAAGAGCAGCGGGCGGAAGGCGCCATCCGCGCCGCCTATCAGAACCTCAAGGACGCCGCGATCACCGACGACAAGAACATCGACGACCAGCCGCCATCGGCCATGGACTTCGGCGACCACCGCGGCCGCTTGCACCACGCCATGGACCTGCTGCGCGACGCCCATAACGCGGTCGACAAGGAAGAGGACGATCCGGCCGCCCGCGGCTTCAAGCAGCGCGCGCTCTCGGCGATCGATCACGCAGCCGCCGAGACCAACGCGGCGATGCACGCCTGGAATTTCTAGCGGGCGTCCGCGGCTCGCCTCTAGCTAAAGCGCCAGCGCCTCGGCCCACCCCGGCCGGGGCGCTTTGCGATGCGGGGACGGGTGTTGCCGGACCTGCATTGCCCGCTCGCATCGAAGCAAAATCGACAGTGATGAGAGTGTTTCCAGCCAATAATATTCGGCGAATGAAGTATTATTAACGACTATTTCTCGGACTGTAAAAATAGGTCCAATTCTCGCCATTGATGACTGCTCTAGTGCGGCGGTAAACGGAGTAACGCCAATGAGCATCATCCAATATGGCGTCGTCGGGCAGTACGGCAAATGGACGATTATCGGCGACGGCTTGAAATACGGCCACTACCTGACTAGCGCGGAAGCCGAACGGGCGGCGACGCGCCTGGCGCAGAGCTCGGGCGGCCTGCCGGTCCTGCTGCATGTTCAGGACGAAACCGGCGAACTGAAGCGCCCCACCCAGGTCAATTGATCGTCGCGCGCCGCGCCTGTCGCGCCTGTCCGTCGCCTCACCGCTAGTCTAGTTCGCATCCACGAACACTAACCAATTGAAGTTATTAATATAATCGGCCAGTTCGCGGGTGCGAAGCTCGGCGGCTGCGGGTAGTCTTTGGGATCATGCCACTGATTCCAACCAACAAACCCGT
>Ga0302325_10016801_pt1 | contig 15490 bp, 14 predicted proteins | sample Palsa_T0_2_FD_201948 | JGI IMG/M metagenome (GOLD analysis project Ga0302325, IMG submission 201948) | Peat permafrost microbial communities from Stordalen Mire near Abisko, Sweden - Palsa_T0_2 | ecosystem: Environmental > Terrestrial > Soil > Palsa > Peat permafrost | place: Sweden: Abisko...
ACGACCTCCTGAGACCGCTGATCTCCGAGCGGCGCGGCGAGTTCAGCGTCGCAGAGGAACGCGGCTCGGATAGATCGGACGATCGATGAGCGCTTCGAGCACGCCGGGCGACGCCGTGAGGGCGACCTCGCAGAAGCGCGCGAAGGCGTCGCGCTCCGCTTCACCTTCGATGTAGCGCTCGCTGGCGGCAAGGTCGACCTTGCCGCGCGGGGGCATAAATCGCACGTAGGTGCCGTCGTCGTCCTCGCCGAGCTCGACGAGGCCGGTATCGGCGAAGATGCGCACCGCGATCCCGACCGTCGTGCCGTCGACGCGATCGAAGCCCAGCGCGTCGGCGACGTCGGCGTACGTCATCCGCAGCACGCCGTCGCGCGCGAGCCGGCGCAGCGCGGCGTACAGCCGGCGCAGCGTTTCGAGCGTCGGCGCGGCACGCTCGAGGATGAAATCGTTGATGGCGCGGTCCTTCTCGCCGAACAGCAGATGGATCGACGCGTCGGCGCCGTCGCGACCGGCGCGGCCGGCCTGCTGGTTGAACTCGGTGAAGTCGAAGTTGAGGTGGTACAGGAAGACGTGGCGCACGTCGGGCAGGTCGATCCCCTCGCCGAACGCCGACGTCGCGACGATCACCCGGATCGCGCCCGCGCGAAACCAGCGCTCGACCTCGGCGCGCTCGGCGTTGCCGACCCCGGCGTGGTAGAAGGCGATGTCACCCTGAGCCGAGCCTGTCCTGAGCTTGTCGAAGGAAAGGGCGGCGGTCGCGCGCAGCTTCTCGGCCACCTTGGTCGTCTCGGCGCGCGAGTTGCAGTACACGATCGCCTTCTCGCCGGCGCGCACGACGCGCTCGATGTAGGCGATCTTGTTGGTCGTGCCGCGCACGTCGACCACGTGCAGGTTGTCGCGGATCGTCGGGTCGATCACCCACGCGTCGACCTGCAGCTCGGTGCGAATCTTCGCGAACGCCTCGTCGCCGGCGGTCGCGGTCAGCGCGAGCACTTGGGGCGCGCCCAACGCCGCGATCGACTCGCCGATGCGCCGGTACGCCGGCCGGTGCGTCGACTCGAACAGATGATGCGCCTCGTCGACCACCACCAGCGACGGCCGCGACGCCGTGGCGCGGAACCGTTCGAGGTGGAACTGCACGAACTCCGGGGTCGCGCAGATCACGTCCCAGTCGCCGCTCTCGAGCGCGTCGTCGAGCGCGGCGCGCTCGCCCGCGTCGATCGCGCCGTTGGCGCGCAGAATGCGCACGCCGAGCGGGCCGAGCCGCCGCACCAGCGCCTCGTACTGGTCGTTGGCGAGCGACCGCAGCGGATAGAGCACCAGCGTCTTCGCGCCGCGCCCGAGCGCGTGCAACGCGGCCGGATACTGGAAGCACAGCGACTTGCCGCGGCCGGTGCCGAAGACGGCGAGCGTGCTGCGGCCGGCGTCGAGCCGGGCCAGCACCTCGCGCTGCGCGTCGCGCAGCGGCGCGTCACCGATCAGCGCGCGGAGCACGTCGTCGCCGCCGGCCGCGCCGCGCGGCAGTGCCGCGCGCGCAACGGCCGCCCGCACGCGCGTGACGTACACGTTGATCCCGAAGCTGCGCGTCCCGCCGCCGGTGACCGCCGTCACCTGGGCGGCGTAGCGTTCGCCGCCGTCGACGTTGGGCGCGATGCGCGCCGCGATCTCGCGGCGCACGAAGCCCAGCTGCAGGCTACCGTACCACACGCCGATCGCGTTGGGATCGTGGAGGTTGGCGGCGTCGCGCCGCAGCTCGAGCGCTTCGCCCGGCCGCAGCGACGACACGATGTCCTGGCGGCCTTCGAAGGTGACGCCGACGACCTTGGTGTTGAACCCGCTCGCATCACCGATCGTCGCATACGGATCGCGCGACAAATACGCCCGCGCATTCGCATACAGCTCGTCGAGAAACGCCGTGACTCCACCTGTGTCATCCTGAGCTTGTCGAAGGGCGCTCGTGCCCTTGTCACCCTGAGCTTGTCGAAGGGTGACACCGTCGTCCTCAGCCCGTTGCGCGTCCGGTGACGGAAAAGCCGCCAGCAGCCGCTCGAAGGCGGCCTCCGACGGCGTCGGCGGCGGAAGCTTCTTCTTAGCTCCGCTCAATCGGATGTTCCGGGGCGGCCGGTTCGTCGCCCAGGTTCAACCGAATCTCTTCATGGCCCAGCTCCGCGGCCTCGTCGTGCAGGCCCAACGCCTGCGCGTCGAGCGGATCGACCATCTCGGCCTCGGCATCCGCCGGCTCGGGTTCGGGTTTGCGCGGCACCTCGGCGCCGAAGTTGCGGTTCTCGAGCTTCTCGAAGTCGATCTCTTGCTGGCTGCGCCGGTAACGCGGCGGCTGCGTGGTGCGGCGCGACGCACCTTGCCGTTCGAGCTCGCGCCGCGCGCGGCGCGCGGCGGCGATCTGCTCGCGGTCGCGCTGTGCGGTCGCGGCGCTCGCAGCGGCGCCGCGGGCCGCGGCGACGCTCCTGGGCTGCGCGGCCAGCGACGAACGCCGGAAGATGCTGCTGCGCTTGGCGCGCTTCTGCAGCACCGCCACCAGCGGCGCCGAGAAGAAGATCGAGTGGTAGCCGCCCGAGCAGATGCCGACCAGCAGCGCGAAGGCGAAGTTCTGCAGCGATGCGCCGCCGAAGGCCAGGAGCGCGACGAGGGTGATGACCACCGTCGCGAGCGTGTTGACCGAGCGCGTCATCGTCTGCAGGATCGAGGTGTTGACGATCGTGTCGAACGGCTGACCGTCCATCAGCTTGACGTTCTCGCGGATCCGGTCGAGGATGACGATCGTATCCATGACCGAGTAGCCGATGACCGTCAAGACCGCGGCCAGGAAGGCGTCGTCCACCCGCTTTCCGGCGATCGCGTAGATCCCGATCATGGTGAGCGAATCGCGCACCAGCGCGACGACGCAGACCCAGCCGAAGATCAGGTTCCAGCCGAAGCGGAACGCGATGTACAGGAACTGGATCGAGATCGCGATGACCAGCGCTTTGATCGCATTGAGGAGGTACTCGTGCGAGAGCGACGGACCGACGGTCGAGATCTCCGACGCGGTGCGGTCGACCGGCGCGACGGCACCGAGCGCGGCCCACAGCGCGGTCGAGTTGTTGCCGAAATCCGTCTGTGTTTCGATCGTCCAGCGCTCGTTCGGCGGTTCACCGGGCTTGGACAGCGTATTGACCTGCGCGTCGGTGATCTTGATCCCGGTCAGCGCCGCGGCGAGCGCGTCTTGCGTGACCGGCTTGGTGAACTTGACTGTGACGTCGGTACCGCCGGTGAACGACAGGCCCAGCCGCAGCGGCTCGCCGGTCTTCACCACGTTGTAGATCATCATCGCGATGCCCAAACCGATGACGACGTACGAGATCGCCGAGACGGTGCGGAACCACCCGACGACGTTCCAGTTGAGGCGGCGGAAGAACATTAGGCTTTCGCCTCCGCGGTCGCGACCGGGACAACGAGCGTGCCGCCGGCGCCGTAGGCGGCCTTCGACGTCACGAGGTTGTTGTCGACCACCAAGTCCATGAAGAACCGGGTGATGACCACCGCGGTCAGCAGCGAGAACACGGTTCCCCAGAACAGCGTGTAGGCGAAACCCTTCACCGTGCCGGTGCCCAGCATGTAGAGCACGCCCGCGCCGACGATGGTGGTGAAGTGCGAGTCGAACACCGAGCTGAACGCGCGCTGGAACCCGATGCGCACCGCGGCGCGCAGCGTCTTGCCGGCCCACAGCTCTTCCTTGATGCGCTCGAAGATCAGGACGTTGGCGTCGACCGCCATACCGATCGAGAGCACGAAACCGGCGATCCCCGGCAGGGTGAGCACGGCGTGGGCGACCGAAAGCAGCGCCAGCAGCATGAGGACGTACACGAACAGCGCGACGTCGGCCAGCACGCCCGGCAGGCGGTACATCACGATCATGAAGACGAGCACGAGGCCCAGACCGATGATCGAGGCGACCAGCGACTTCTGGAGGTCTTCCTTGCCGAGCGTCGCGCCGACGTCGTCCTTCTCGATGATCGTGAGGGGGACCGGCAGCGCGCCGGCATTGAGCTCGTTGGCCAGCGTGGCAACCTGATCTTCAGTGAACGAACCGTGGATCATCCCATCGGTCGAAATGATCCCTTCGATGTTCGCGGCGCTGACGTACTTGCGGTCGAGAAAGATCGAGAGCAGCTGATTCATGTGGTCGCGGGTGAGCGTCGCGAACTTGGTCGGGTTCTTGGTGGTGAAGTCGACTTCGGGTTGGCCGCCTTGGCCGAAGCCGGGATGCGCGCTCTTGAGTTCGGCGCCGGTGTAGACGACGGCGCCGCAATCCTTGTACGCGCCGTTGGGATCGTCGGCGTATTTCTTGTCGGCATCGGCGCGCGCTGCCACCTTCGGCGGGCAAATCTTGAACTCGAGAACCGCCGCTTCTTTGAGCAGCCGCTCCAGCTCGTCCGCATTCTTGACCGCCGGCACCTCGACGAGCAGGCGGTTCGAACCCGCCTTCGAGATGACCGGCTCGGAGACGCCCAGACCGTTGACGCGGTTCTGAATGACGAGCTCGACCTGGTTCTGCACGTCGGAGGTGATTTGCGGAACGTCCTTGGTCGTGTCGAGCTGAAGCAGCACGCGCGCGCCGCCCTGCAGGTCGAGACCGAGGTGGATCTTCTTCTGGATGGGCGAGACGGCCCACGCGCAGAGGCCGACCAAGGCCAACAGGAGGACCGCTTGAAGCGGCCTCTTGAGCTTATTCCACATCACCGTTTCAGCGCTGGCATCCTCGACGCTCGTGACCAGGGCTTCCGACTACCTTTTTCGGAGCCTGTCCTGAGCTTGTCGAAGGAGGGAAGGGGAGAACCCCCGGATCGTAGCATGGGGGCCGGACAGCGTCAAACGACGTTGCGGTCGTTCGACCGGATGCGGGTGCGGTCGCAGTCAGAGAGGGCGTCACGTGACGGACGGCAAGGGGGTCGATGCAGGACTCCTTCAGACGCGTTACCGCCTGACCAAGCAACGGGCCGCAATCCTGCGCGCCCTCGAAGACGGCGCGCACCTGACCGCCGAGACGATCCACGAGCGCGTGCGCGCCGAGCTCCCGGCGGTGAGTCTCGGAACGATCTATCGCACGCTCGACATCCTGCGCGCGATCGGGCTGGTGCAGATCTTCGCTCACGGCGGAGCGGCGCGTTACGAAGCGGCGCTCGACAAGCACCATCATCTGGTGTGCGTCGCCTGCGGCGAGATCGTCAACATCCCCGCCCCGCAGGTCGCCGCGCTCGCGATGGCGGTCGCGCAGGACTATCGCTACAGCGGCGTCGACGCCGCGCTGGTCGTGACGGGCCGCTGCGCCCGCTGCGCCGGCCTCGCCCGCAACAGCATCGCCTGAGCACTGCGATCAAGATGATAACATGCCGCCCGACGGTGGCGGCGGGATCTCGTTGAGGTCGCGGCGGGTCTGTAGGTAGCTCTTCGCTTTGCCGACCTCTTCGCCCAGCGCGTCGACCGTCTGCGTCATCGACGAGAGCGCCTTGATGCGGTAGTCGGCCATTCCGTCGATCGTCGCGCGCACGTTGGCGAATGCCTCTTTGAGCTTGTCGATGTCGACGGTCGGATTGGTCGCGCCCTCCTGGATGCGGCCGGCGTTCTGGCGCAGCATCTGCGAGGTCGACAAGATGAGGTTCGAGGTGGTCGTGCGCAGCGCGCCGATCTGATCGAGCACGAGCTTCTGGTTGGCGAGCGCCTGCGCGGTGACGATGGCGGTCTCCAGCGCCGCGACGGTGGTCGTCGTCGCGCGGTCGACGCCCTTGACGAGCTCGGCGTTGTTGCGCTTGATCAGGTCGAGCGCCAGGTAGCCCTGCACGTTGACAGCCAGCTGGGTCGCGATGTCTTGCTGCTTTTGGCGCGCCGCGAACAGCGCGTCTTCGGCCAGCACACGAGCCCGCTCGGGGTCGGTCGCGCGCAGGGTCCCGACCTCGCGCTCGAGCGCATCGCCGAGAGCGCGCGCGAGATAACCGAACTTCTCGAGCTCGCCCATCAGCGTCCACATCGTCGCCTTCTCCTGCTCGATCGACGCGTTGTCGCGCAGCAGCTCGTCCTTGCCGCGGCGCAGCGACTCGATGATCGCGTTGAGGTGCGTCTGCGATGATTCGTAGCCGCGAAAATAGTCGCGCAGCTTGTTGCCGAACGGCAGCACCCCCAGCAGCTTGCGCGGCGAGAACAGGTCGCCCTGACGCGACGGATCGAGCTTCTCGATCGTGCCGCGCAGATCGAGCAGCGATTTGGCGACGGGCGAACCTTCGCTCAAGCCGGCCATCGCGCGCGTCGGCCGCTCGAGCATCCGGTTCGAGACCCCGGCCGAACGCGTGATGTCGGCGTTGGCCAGCGCCTCGAGCGCGCGCACGCGGGTCTTGTATTCCTCGCTGTCGGGCGAGAGCGCAGCCAACTCGCGCGCCAGCCGCGTCGCTTCCTCGTCGAGCTTAGCGCGCTCGTCGACCGGAACGGGAACTTTGCCGATCGCGTCGGACGCCGCTACCGCCGCCACGGGTTCGGGCGCGGTGAGCATCGGCGGTTGAAGCGCGTCGTCCGCCACGTCAGTCGTTGAGGCCGACCGTGAAGGTCAATGGAACGGTCTTGGGCTCGCCGCGCTTCTCGACCGAGGTCCCGATCGCCATGAACTCGATCACGTGCGGGCTCCAGATGTGCGTCTTCTCCACGATCTGCATCCCGACGATCCCGTCGGCACCGTGCGCCTCCGCTTCGGCCTGCATGCGGGCCATCGCCAACTCGCGCGCGTCGTAGATCGCCTCGGTGTAGTTGCCGAGCTCGATGTTGTTGCCGATCGTGCGCATCTGCTGCATGAACCCTTGGTGCGCGATGTGGTAGACGCAGTTGCCGAGCACGAGCTCGCGCGGCACGTAGCCCGTCGAGCTCACCAGCTTGTAGAAGTCCTGCACCGAGAAGTCCGAGGTGAACGGCTTGTTGTCGCGCGTGCGCCAGACCGCGTCGCCGGCCGGCGCTTTGACGGCCGTGCCGATCGCGGTGAACTCCAGCGCGTTCTCCGCCCAAGCGTAGCCGCCGACCTCGAGCCGCACGCCGACGATACCGTCGGCGCCGAGCACGTCGGCTTCTTCTTCCATGCGGCTCATGGCCAGCTCGCGCGCTTCGTACATCGCGGCGCTCAGGTACGGCAGCTCCTGGTTCTGATAGAAGTTGCCGTACTGGATGCCGACGTGATAGATCGAGCTGCCCAGAACGAGCCCCAGCGGACGCCAGTTCATCTGCTCGAGCAGCACGAACTCCGAGACCGACAGGTCGCTGGTGAACAGCGGCGTTCCGCCCTCTCCACGCATCCGGCGCAGGCGCGAGACCGCGTCGAGCGGGACCCCGCCTTGGGTGGTCCGCACGTCGGACTGTTGTTGGCGCTGGTTTCCGATACCGAAAAAACTCATCGTCGCTCCCTGAAAAGTCGGTTGAGGGTCTCGCGCGCGCCGCGTTCGCGTTCGACGTAGGCACCCAGATCCTCGATCAAGCCGCGCGTCCACTCGTCGACGTCCACCGAAATCGTGCGGTTCTTGATCCCGCGCAAGAAGCGCGTCACGGTCGCTTCGACGCCGCCTTGGCGGGTGCGCACCAGCGCGTAGCGCAGCAGGTCGTCGCGGCGCGGCACGTCCAACGCGACCTCCTCGACGGGACCGCGCGCCAAGAAGCCGGCGCGGCGCACCGACGCGATCGCCGGAAAGGCCGCGACGAGCTGGGCACCGGCGACCTCGAGGATCGCGCCGGGTTCGGGGCCGGCCTGAACTTCGAGGCGTTCGAACAGGCGGCGCACCAGCGTCGCCGGCGGCGCGGTCGACGGATCGGCGAACGATTCCGCCGCCGGCGCCGCCGGCAGCGTTTCGAGCGGCCCGAAGCGCTCGGTGAGGAACGCGCCGTTGGCGGCCAGCGCCGTCTGCGCGCTCTCGGCCAGCACCCCGAGGCGCTGCGCCGTGGCGCGTTCGAGCAGCCGCAGCTGCTCGACGAGCATCGTTTCCGCGGCGGCGTCGCGCCGCGCTGGCGGCACGTCGAGGTAGGCCCTCAGCGTGTCGGGCAAATAGCGGCGCTCGGTCTCCCGTAACGCGTAGGCGGCTTCGTCGCTCCCGCCCGAGGCGAGCAGCTGTTCGGCTTGCGCCAACATCCCCTCGATCCGCGAAACGAGCGCCTCTGCCTCCGTCGGCAACGCGTTCACGCCGCCTCCTACCGTGCCGTCAAGACGATGTTGCACGGGCCGGTGGCGGCGTCCCCTATGGCGGCATCGTCGCGGTCTGCGGCTGGAGCGCGTAGTCCTTTCCGACGATCACGTGGACCGCACCGTCGCCCGGAGCCTTCGTCCCCTGCGGCGTCACCGAAGCGCCGGCGATTCCGATGTCGGCCCGCACTCGCGCGCCCGCGTCGGGGACCGACGTGCGGATCAGCGTCGTGTCGTAGGTGAACGAGTCGGCGTTGGCGATGCCGTCGATCACGTAGCCGCGGGTTCGCAATGCCGCGGCCACGACCGTTGCCGCGCCGCGGATCCCGCTGCCGTTCTCGACCACCACGTGCACCGTCGACGGCTGGATCGCCGCGACCGCGCGAGACGGCCGTTGCGGCGCAGCCACCGGCGCGGTCTGATACGGTCCCAGCATGTCGGCGACGAGCTCCATCTTCTGGCGGTCGTTGGGGATCACGGTCTCCCCGTCGAGGGTCTCTTTGGTATCGACGTAACCGATCGTGTCGGCGTGAGCGAGATCGGCGAGCTTCGCATCCTTGAACGACCAGGCCAGCGACTTGAGCTCCTCGTTGCTGAGGTTCGTCGTGACGTCGCGCCGGAACACGCTGACCAACTGCCCGATGTGGGTGAGGTCGTTGAGCTTGTCGTGGATCAGCTTGTCGGCCAGGATGCGCATGACTTGCTGTTGCCGCTTGGTGCGGCACGGATCGCTGCACTCGTCGTGCCGAAAGCGGGAATACCCTTGGACCTGCTCGCCGTTCATGTGGTACATGCCGGGCTTGAAGTGGATGTGCAGGTGGCCCCAGCTGTCGTCGTAGTTCATGGTCTCGGTGACCGGGACGTCGATCCCGCCGATCGCGTCGACGAAATCCTTGAGCGCGTTGACGCGCACCACGACGTAGCGGTCGAAGTGCCTGCCGTTCGCTTCGACCGGCATGCCGAGAAAATCACCGATCACCGAATCGGCAAGCTTCACGCCGCCCAGCGAGTACGCGCCGTTGATCTTGGTCTCACGGCCCTGGATCACCGCATCCGTATCGCGCAGCACCGACACCAGCCGCGTGCTCTTGGTCGGAAAGTCGATGCCGGCCGCCATGATCGTGTCGCTGCGCGAGTGCGTCGAGAACGGCTGGTCCTTGTCGTCGTAGTCGTAGTCGATCCCGAGCAGCATCACGTAGATGCGGTCGCGGTGAAACACTTCTTCGGGCGACGGAACGTGCACGATCTGCCGCACCACGGCGTCGGTGAACGTCTCCTGGTGCGTTACCATCCGCTGCGCGACGGAACCGAAGAACAGGCCGACGCCGATCAGCGCGCACGAGAGCACGTACGGCAACACGCTGCGCAACAGCGAGCGAGGCCTTGGGCTCTGGGTGTCAGCGTCTCCCATCGTCCGCTGACTATACCCTTTACGAGCTGATTCCTTGACTTACAATTTGCTGGGAAATTTGGTTGATCGCGATCCCCGAGGGCGCTGAGAATGCGCCGCCGTCGCCGTGAAAGCGACGTACGTCGGTCAGCCGCCAGGTGCGGTGCCGCGTGTCGGCGGTCGCCGACAGTTCCATGCCCGGTTGGATGTACCGCAGCCGGTCCGGCGGGACGGTGCAGGTGACGTCGCCGGCGTCGACCGTCTCGAGCATCCCGTGATGCAAGACGATGCGACCGCTTGCTCGGTCGACCGAGATCACCCGCCCGACGACCGGCATGAGATACCCGTGCTGCTCTTGAGCGAACGCAACGGGGAAGCCTGACATCAGGGCGCTCAGGACGATCCCGAGCAACCCTCCACCGAACCGCACTCCTGCCTCCTGGCGATGATCTTTCCCTGAGATTTCGGCCGCGGCAACGGACGCCCTACTCACGTTAAGAGACCTTAGCGGAACCCCCTCGGCCATCGGGCCCACACCCGGGCGCGAAATGTGCCGGCCGTCCCAGCGCTACATGCGCATGGCCGGCGCACCATGCTCGTCCATGTCCTCGATGTGGGCACGCAAGTGGGTCCAGGCGACCGGCGAAATCCGGAGGTCGCCGCGGAACGGGTACTGCAGCTCGAACGTCAGCACCAGCATCGACGCGATCACCGCCGCGACCAGAGCGGTCATGATCAAGTGCGCGCCGCGGTGCGACGCGCCGAACATGTAGCAGAACGCTACGACCGCCGCCGAGCCGAACAGCATGATCGCCCACATGAAGCCCGAGACGGCCGGCGAGTGGTTCGACTCGAGCCGTTGATCGCGCTGCGCGTGCACGTCGTTGAGGAGCTGCAGGATCGTGACCTGCGCGTTCGACGCCTTGTTGGTGTTGGCGTCCATCCCGCCGACGTCGGTCGTCGCGTCCATGATGAGCGCCGCCCCCTTGGGGCTCGCGCCACCCGAGCGCATCTCTGGCCACTCCTCGTCGATCATCAGCTTCACGTAGCCGAGCATGTCGCGGCGCACCGCCGAGCGTGCGCGCGGGTCGAGCCCGACCGCGTCGTGCCACACGCCGGCGACATCCGAGGCCTCTGCGGCGACGCGGTCGCGCATCGCGTCGTACTGCTGCCACACGACGACCGTCACGAATCCGATCACGACCGCGAACAGCGTCACGATCGTGCCGCTGATGTAGCCGTTGAGATCGTTGTCGTCGTTGAAGCTCTCGTCCGGGACGAAGCGGTGCACCAGCACCTGCCCGCCGCACGCGACGCCGACGCCGACCAGGATCCCGAGCACCAGCACGAGCCACGAGGGCCACGCATACAGAGCGGTCATGCCACGCGATCCGCCGCCGCCGCCGCGAGTGCCTGCTCGGCGACGGGACGCAAGCCTACGATGCCGGCCGGTTCGAGCGCGATCTCCGGCGGCAGCTCGGCGTAGGCGTAGATCGCGGTGCCCGGCGCGCTGCGTTCGAGGAACTCGGCCAGCAGCGGCCGCAGCGGCGCGGTGACGACGACCGCCGGCGGCGCGTTGGCGGGATCGGCGGCGTAGCGCGCGATCGTTTCGCGGACGTGCAGGGCGGTCGCCGGGTCGGGCGCGAGCCCGCCGTCGCTGGACCACATGCGGGCCAGCTCGGCCTCGAACTCCGGCGCGAAGATCAGCGGGCGCAAGCGCGCGACGGCGTCGCGGCGCAGCTGCTGCGGGACGATCGCGCGGCGCGCGGCCTCGGCCAGCTCGCGCGGGTCGCGCGTCGCGGCGGCGGCATCGACCAGCGTTTCGAAGACCGCGATCGGATCGCGCGGCCAGGCGCGCTCGCGCAGCAGGTGCACGAACGCGCGGTGCGCCGCGGCGACCGGCAGCAGTTCGGTGCCGACGTCCTTGACGACCGACGGCACCGACGCGCGCAGGTGCTCGACCAGCGTCTGGAACTCTTGGCGGCCGAACAGCTCGGCCGCGTGCGTGCGCGCGATCTCGGCCAGGTGCGAACCGACGATCGAGATCGCGTCGAAGGTGAGCGCGCCGGCCTGTTGCGCGCGCTCGCGCTCGTCGGGCGGGATCCAGCGCGCGTCGAGTCCGTAGACGGGCTCGACGGCCGGTTCGCCGCCGACGCGCGCGAGCACGTCGGCAGCGCCGACGGCGACGAGATGATCGAGCCGCACGATACCCTGCGCGACGGCGCGGTCGCGCACGCGCAGCGCGTACGTGCGCGGATCGCGCAACGGATCGTCGCGCAGGCGCACGCCGGGTATGACGATGCCCGTCTCGGCCGCCAACGCGCGCCGCACGTCGGCGACGCGGTCGAGCAGCGCCTCGCTGTTCGGCGGCACGAGCAGCGAGTACAGCTCCGCACCGACGTCGATCGCGAGCGCATCGACGCCGACCAAGCCGAACGCGGTCTCGGGACGGCGCACCGCTTCGCGCCGCCGGCGCTCGTGCGCCGCCTGCGCTTCGACGTCCAGCCGGTGGCGCCGGCGATCGGCCAGGATCGCGCCGCCGAACGCGACGACGCCGAGCGATGCGAACAGCGGGCCCGGGAACGACGGCACGAACGCCAGCGCGAACACCAGCGCCGCCGCGACGCGCAGCACGTCGGGCCGCGCCAGCAGCTGGACGGCGAGGTCGACGCCCAGCGCGCCGTCGCCGGCGACGCGGGTGACCATCAATCCCATCGCGGTCGAGATCAGAAACGCCGGCAACGTGGTGAGCAGCGCGTTGCCGATCGACAGGATCGCGAACGTCTCGATGGCCTCGACCGGCGCCATCGCGTGGTAGAGCGTGCCGACGGCAATGCCGCCGACCAGGTTCAGCGCGACGATCGCCAGCGCCGCGATCGCATCGCCCTTCACGAACTTCCCCGCGCCGTCCATCGCGGCGTAGAAATCGGCTTCGCGCTGGACGCGTGCGCGCTTGCGCCGCGCGACGTCGGCGTCGAGCAGGCCGGCATGCAGGTCGGCGTCGATCGCCATCTGCTTGCCGGGCATCGCGTCGAGCGTGAAGCGCGCGCACACTTCCGCGACGCGCTGCGCGCCGCTGGCGATCACGACGAATTGGATGATGATCAGGATCGCGAACACGATCAGCCCGACGACGACGTTGCCGCGCACCACGAACTGGCCGAACGCCGGGATCAGCGCGCCGACGCCGCCCGCTTCATGTCCCTGCGTGAGGATGAGGCGCGTCGCGCTCACGTCGAGCGCGAGCCGGAACAGCGTCGCCAGCAGCAGCGTCGGCGCGAAGGCCGAGAACTCCAACGGCTCTTCGACCCGCAGGCTGACCAGCAGGATCAACGAGGAACCGAAGACGTTGAGCGCCAGCAGCGCGTCGAGCACCGCCGGCGGCAGCGGCACGATCAGGATCGCGACCATGCCGAGCACGGCGACCGCGAACGCGCTGGTCAGACGGTTCGGCACCCGCGCATCGTCGCGCGCGCGTGTTGCTACGGCGTTACTTGGAGGTTTTGTGTCGAGATGTCACTGTACGCGAGGATCAGCTCCGCAAGGGTCCCGCCCGGTCCGGCGACCAGCTTGGTCGGCTGCGCACCGGTCAGCGTATAGCGCAGGGTCGAAACGGGAGCCTTGTGCAGCTCGAGCGTGCACTGCTGCGGCGGGGCTTTCGTTCCGCGACCGAACGACGTCTTCCAGGCCACCGACGCGGAGTTGACCCAACCGTTCCGCAACACGATCTCATTGAACTGCGGTGGCACCGTGCTCTGCGTCGCCGAACTCTGGGGCCCGGGGGTCGGACGAGGGATCGGCGTGACGGCGGTCGCGAACGCTCCCGAGATACCGTTGGTGCATGAGAGCTTCCAAGGACGCGCCGGGTGGGGCACGTCGATCGGTGCCGGCGTCGCGCCGGCGGCAACCATCGGCTGGAACCAGGCGCCGCAGATGAGCATCGCCAGCGCCGCGCACGGCGCGATTCGATTCCTCATTCGCAGGTCGTTGTCCGACTGCCGTTGGCCGCCCTCCGGTCGGCGCGTCATGCGAGCAGGCCGTCACGGGCCAGCGCGGCGATCACCTGTGCGACCGCGACGTAGGCATCGGCCGGGATCGGACGGCCGCTCTCACCCTGCGTGTACAAGAGCCGCGCCAATGCGACGTCTTCGACGATCGGGATCCCGTGCTCGCGGGCGAGCGCGCGAACGCGCACCGCGACGTCGTCGAGCGCGCGCACGAGGATCTCCGGCACCGGTATGCGAGGGGGTGCGTAGCGCAGCGCGACGGCGACGTGATCGGGGTTCACGACCACGACCGACGCCTCGCGCGTGCGCCCGATCGCGCCGCGCACGATCGCACGATGCGTGCCCTTGCGCCGGGCGCGCGCCTGCGGGTCACCTTCGTTCTCCTTGGCGTCGCGCTTGATCTCGTGCAGCGACATCTTGAGGCCCCGCAGCCAGCGGCGGCGCGCCAGCGCGTAATCGGCAAACGCGAACGCGACCCCGACCGCGAGCGCGGCGCAGCAGGCTCGCAACGTGGCGACGGCGACGAGTCCCGCGGCGCCGCTCGGCGTGCCGAGCGCCACGCCGCCGCCGATCGCGTCACGCGCGGACGGTACGATCGCAGCCAGCGCGGCGGCGAATCCGACCGTCGCGCGAACGATCCCGACGACGGTTTCGCCGCCTGTCATGCGCTTGATCCCGGCGAACGGGTCGAGGCGTTTCGTGTCCAGCTTGGGTACCGAGAAATGCAGCCCGCCACGCTGCAACAGCGACGCGGCCGTGCCGGCGCCGGCTGCGGCGGCGAGCGGCAGCAGCGCGGCCAACGCGGCACCGGCCAATGCTGTCGATGCGCGGTGTCCGGGCGGATGCGCCGCGACGTCACGCAGCGCGGCGACGACCGCGCTCGCACCGAGCGGAACGGCAAGCATGGTGACGAGCGTCGCCGCGCCGAACGCCGCCATCCCGCTCAGCTCGGCCGATTGGGCGACGTTGCCTTCGCGCTTGGCGCGCGCCCGCCGCGACGCGGTCGCGTCGAACCGCTTGTCGTCGGAACCGCTCACGGCGCGCTCCAGGGGGCGACGAGCCAAGGGCGCGCGCCAAGCGGCGCGAGCAACGGCAGCGTCGCGATCGTGACCAGCAGACCGGCGGCGAACACGGCCGGGAACGCCAAGGTGAAGCTCGAGAACCTCGGCACGACGCGCGCGACGGCGGCAAGCGAGAGTTGCAGCGCCGCGGCGACCGCAATCGCCGGCGCCGCGACCACGAACGCCGCGCGCAGGATCGTCGACGGCAGCGCGAGCGCGTAGCGCATCCAGCCCGATCCGTCGACGAACGCGCCGGGCGCGACGTGCGCGAACGAACCGGCGAACGCGCCGACGACCGGAACCCAGCCGTCGAGCAGCACGAATGCCGCCAGAAACACCGACGACCATAGGCGCCCAAAGGCCTGCGCGCTGGTGACGTGCGCGCCGGGCATGCTGCCGCGCACGCCGAGATAGTCGTCGATCGTGCGGCCGGCGAAGTAGGCGCCGTCGTACAGCAGCGACGCGCCGAAACCGATCGCCGCCCCGAGCGCGAAGTCGCCGGCGATCGCGAGCGTAAACGCGACGAGGTCGAGCCGGGCGGCCGGCGTGACCGTAGGCGCGATCGCAAACGCCAGCGCGAACGCGAACGCAACCCGCACGGCGTGCGGTACCGACGGGTGCGCGAAGCCGGGCGCGCGCGAGACCAGCCCGACAGCGCGCGCGAATACCAGCAGCGTCGTCTGGGTCAACCGCGGACCAGCACCGGCAGCGCCGCGATCGCCTCGCGAAACAGCGACGCGCAGAGCTCCAGACCCAGCCGGCCGAACAGCGCCAGCAGCGTCACGACGGCGAGCAGCTTGGGCAGCATCGTGAGCGTCTGCTCTTGGAC
>Ga0302325_10016802_pt1 | contig 15490 bp, 15 predicted proteins | sample Palsa_T0_2_FD_201948 | JGI IMG/M metagenome (GOLD analysis project Ga0302325, IMG submission 201948) | Peat permafrost microbial communities from Stordalen Mire near Abisko, Sweden - Palsa_T0_2 | ecosystem: Environmental > Terrestrial > Soil > Palsa > Peat permafrost | place: Sweden: Abisko...
CCGGCTGCAATCGACGACGCGCCCGCCCCGCCTGATCACCACACCCACCGGCGATCACGCCGCCCACCACCCAGCCATACTGGCCGCGATCCGCAACGCGGTGTTGCCGGTAGCGGCTACACCGTCTAATCGTGAGCGCGAGCACCAGAGAGCAGTTAGGGCGTGACCGAAGACGCGATCAGCATCGGCGGTGTCGACCTCGCCGATCCGGACACATACGCGTCGGGAATGCCCTTCGATGCGTTCCGGAAGCTCCGCGAGAACGCACCCGCGGCATGGCACCCGTACAAGGATGGGGCTGGGTTCCTCGCGCTCACCGGCTACGACGAGGTCTTTGCCGTGTCCCGCGACAGCGCCACGTGGTCGTCGGAGGCGACGGGGGTGTACTTCGACGTGCCCGGTCCCGACGACATCGCCGATCAGCGGGGCGTGATGATGTTGACGATGGACCCGCCGCGGCACACTGCGCTGCGCGCTCTGGTCAGCAAGGGCTTCAGGCCGCGCCAGGTAGCGAAGCTCAACGAGCGCATCACGGACATGGCGCGCGACGTGGTCGACAGCGTCATCGAGCGGGGCGAGTGCGACTTCGTCACCGACGTCGCCGGGGCGCTGCCCTCATACGTCATCGCCGAACTGCTGGGCATTCCGCTGGAAGACGGCTACCGCCTTTACGAGCTGACCGAGATCATGAACACCGGTGTGATAGGCGGCTCGCGCGCCATTAGGGCGGCCGCCGAGATGTTTGGGTACTCAACGGAACTGGTGGCCCGCAAACGTGCGGATCCTTGCGATGACATCGCGACATCGCTGCTGCATGCCGAGGTCGACGGACAGCGCCTCACCGAAAGGGAGTTCAACTTCTTGTTCATGCTGTTGATCAATGCGGGCGGCGACACGACCCGTAACCTGGTCGCCGGCGGCATGTGCGCGCTGATCGACCACCCAGAGCAGCGGGCCAAGCTGGAGGCGGAGCCTTCGCTGCTGCCGACTGCGGTTGAAGAAATGCTCCGCTACGTCAGCACGTTCATCGCGTTCTTCCGCACGGCCACGAAGGACACCGAACTACGCGGGGTGCCTGTGAAGGAGGGCGACCGGGTGGCGATGTTCTACCCGTCGGCTAATCGGGACGAGGCCCGCTTCGTCGATCCCGAATGCTTCGATGTGACTCGTAAGCCCAATCCGCACTTGGCATTTGGCGGTGGCGGCGCCCACTTCTGCCTCGGCGCGAACCTGGCCCGGGTGGAGGCGGCGGCCCTCGTATCGGAGGTGCTGAGCCGGATGAAGAACGTGGAGTTGGCGGGGCCGATCGAGCGCATGCCATCGACGCTGATCAACGGCATCCACTCCATGCCTGTCCGGTTCACGCCTGCTCGACGTGTGGGCGCTTAGGGATCGCGCAAGATCATAAGACGGGGTGGCGATGTGCGTCAGGCCGTGGCGGAACGCAAGCCGAAGCGCTGGGAAGAAACGCGGCAAGGCGCAGCGGGATTGCAATAAGGCTCAACAGGGCGAACGGCAGATATTCGACGGCGTAGAGCCACTGCTGTGTCTTCTGGTCGAGTGCGCCGAGCACAAAATCCCGGCCGAAGGCGATCAGAATGTAAGTCGTGGCCAGGAAGAGCAGTGGCCGCCACAGAGGTCCCAGGCTGCGTATTCCGATTCCGAAGGACAGCAGCGCCAGCAGGCCGGTGAAGAAGAGTGCGACCAGGAAGAACCACAACAAGCCGCCCTGCAGCGGAATCTGGCCGATGACGACGCCCAGCCAGACGACAAATCCGATATGGACCATAAGCGCGGTGGCGAAGGCCAGGCCCAAGGCTCGCGCCTGGCGCGCCAGCCCGGCAAAGGCCGGGCCGAACAGGATGGCCAGCGCGCCGCCGGCATAGGAAAGCCAGAAAAACAGGAACGACCAGCGCGCCGTGACGTGCAGCACCAGCTTGAGGCCATCGGGACCGGTGCCGTAACCGGCCAGAACGGCCACGGCAAGCGCGAACGCGCCGCCGAACGCGCCGATCATGCAAACCCATGCCGGATCATGTCTGCGCGTCATCGCGCGCCCGCCGGACTACAGACCACGAGAACCACGGCCATTGCGTGGCAATCGGCGTGCGAAAGCGATAAAGACGAGCTGAGCCAGCCTTGGTGTTGTGCCCGCTCGGCGAGCGCTCCGCTCAGACGAAGTAGCGGCAGCGGACCGTCCCGTGTTACCTCGATCTCGCGGAGGGGAAACGGCATGTCGGGTTCTGCGAATGCCTTGATCACTGCTTCCTTGGCCGCGAACCGGGCCGCCAGTCTGTGCGCCCGGTTGCGGCCCTGGCAGTCGTTGATTTCGCTCGCGGTAAAGACTTTGCGCAGGTAACGGTCTCCAAATGCCGCCAGCGAGTCCTGGACATCCTCAATGGCTACGACATCGCATCCGACGCGGACGCGGTGCCCGTCAACCTCGCCCGGCAAGGTGATCATGCAACCGCTTTGACAAGGCCTTCTACTACCTGCGCGATGTTGTGTACGGAAGCGAAGGTGGACTTCTTGAGCACTTCATCGGGGAACTCGATGTCGAATGCATCCTCAAGCGCGAGCATGACGTCGACCGACGCATGCGACGTCAGGCCGAGCTCGTACAGGTCGGCCTGTTCGTCCACCTCGCGTGGATCGACCGCCATACGACCATGAGCAGCTAAGACGTCACGAATCTGGTCCTGCATCATGCATTCCTCATTTCTGCTGTGGTTGAACCTGTTGATTCGGTGTGGGGTGCGGTGGGCGGAACATAGGTCCCGGTCGCCTTGAGCCGCTTGCGAGCGGCGCGGCGATATCCGAGGAAGTCCGACATAAACGCCGGGCTGTCGTACAACCAGTCCAGGGGTTCTCGCATGTCGTCCGCGTAGCCGATGGAGTAGGAGCCGCGCTGATAGCCCATCAGCCTGAGCAGCCCCTCGGGGAGGGTGCGGGCGATCTCGGGCGGGCAGGCGAGATATTGGTTTTCCTCCTGCCGCAGCCACCCGAGTGAGTAGCCGACGTTCATTCCGATCCGGCTGGTCGCGGTGATGTTCGCGCCCCCGCCGTGGAAAACCGAGCCGGTGTACACAAGGACCGAACCCTTGGTCATGACCGCGGGGGCGGACAGCGCAGGGTCCACGTCGTCGGGATCGTCCTCCCACCGGTGGCTGCCCACCACCATCCGCGTCGCACCCAACTCTTCGGTGAAGTCGGTCACGGCCCACATGGTGGCGACTTCGGCTTCGAAGCCCCTAGGGAACTGGTAGCGATCAAACGACCACTGATCCCGATGAATCATCTGCGCCGGCGCGCCGGGTCCGATGGTCACCAGCTGGGTCAGGTCGATCTGGAAGGTGCTGGCGTGGTCGCCCAACACGAGGTCGAGCGTGTCGATGATCGTCGGGTGGGTGATGAGTGAGCGAGAGGTCGGCGAACGGGCGATCAGGGCGCCAGTGCGGTGGGTGGTTTCACCCAGAAAGTCAGTGTTGCCCCCGTCGGTGGCAGCGAGGTAAGGCTCGAGCTCGGCCCGTATCTGATCCATCGTTTGAGCTGGTGCGAGGTCGGCAATGACCACACACCCGTCTTCGTTGAGCACCTTCGCAATGTCTGCAGGCGAAGACCCCGAACAGACTGTCCGTACTGCGATTGGCATAGAGCGTACTATACGACATGATATATAGATGATCCAATGACTGTCGGTTGGTTAGCGGCCGGCTTTCATGACTGAGTAGTGGAGGCGCGACGACATATGCTCCCATTTCGATTCGGCGTGCACGCCGCGGTCGCGCCATCCATGTCGGCTTGGCGGGACCAGGCCCGTACGGCCGAGGCTCTCGGTTACTCGACTCTCTACATTCCTGACCACCTTGACGCCCAGTTCGGGCCTCTCGTAGCCACGACCGTGGCCGCCGAAGCGACCTCCACCCTCCACGTGGGGCCCGTCGTGTTGAACAACGACCTCCGCCACCCTGTGGTCTTGGCCAAGGAGATCGCCACGCTCGGCTTGGCGGCCGAAGGGCGAGTCGAGGTGGGTCTTGGAGCGGGCTGGCTCCGAAGCGATTACGAACAAGCGGGGATCGAGTACGACGTACCGGCTGTCCGTGTGGACCGACTGGCGGAGAGCCTCGCTGTCATGAAGACGCTGTGGAGCGAGGGGAAGGCGACATCCGCAGGGACGCATTACACGGTGAGCGACGCCCGCTGTGATCCTCGCCCAGCTTCGCCACCGCGCGTCATCGTCGGGGGCGGAAGTAGGCGGATACTCACCGTTGCTGCCGAGCAAGCGGACACCGTGGGCGTGAACACCAGCCTGGCTTCAGGCGAGAAAGGTGGCGACCTGGCAAGCGAAGCCACCTTCGATCATTTCGATCGCTGCTTGGCATGGGTGCGCGAGGGGGCCGGTGACCGCTTCAATTCAATCGAGCTCCAGATTGTGGCCTTCGCCACCAGAGTCGTCGCCAGCCAACGCGCTGCCGCGCGCACCGCAACCATGCTCGGCCTTCCGGGTGAGGACGCACTAGAGCTTCCGATAGTCCTGATCGGCACCGAGGACGAATTGTGTGAGCAGCTTCTGAAGCGCCGCGAGAGGTGGGGATTCAGCAACATTGTGGTGCCGGGCGAGGCGATGGAGTCCTTCGCACCTGTGGTCGCCCGGCTAGCGGGCACCTAGCTCCGGAGTCTGCCGGAGGCCGTCACGGCAACCAGCGTGAGAACGGCTGCCCGGCATCTTCATCGACCTAGGTGGAACTCCTGGGGAGGTGTGAACGGCGTGGTTAGCGGAATGTAGGTGAGGACCTCCGGTATCGGAGTGGTCACCACACGCCTCCGATACGGAGAGGTCCTCATGGCTCGCGCTAATGCTTCGCTGACTCCTCGTGGCCGTTCGAAACTGGCGCCGGTGTATCTACCTCCAGTTTTGCTGCGGCAAGCGTAAGGGGCGCGCCGACTGGATCAATACCAGTATCGCGCACTAGCATCACCACAGCTCAGAGCATGTTTTGAGGCTGGAGCTGGTCCTCGTGCGCGCAACGTGCCCAACCGTGCGGTAAGTCACACCAGTCACACAGCTACCCGGCCCCTTGGGCGGCTGCGCGCGCCGCGGGGCTTACGCGGCGGCACTTGAGTGTGACCATACCGATGATCGCTTTAATTAGCTCCTTACATACCAGAAGATTGGAAAGTGTGATATACCAGACGTCCAGTACGGTACAAGCATCCATACTCCTGGGATGTCACCGCGGTTAGAGGAGGCCCCGTGTTCGACGACGTCAAAAGCACGTTCGAGGTCCCGAGGGTGGAGCGCCCGAGCCGCCGGGAGTTCGAGGAGCGCTTCCTCTTCCCGCAGCGCCCGGTGATCATCTCCGGCGCGATGGAAGGCTGGCCCGCGCGGGAGCGGTGGACCAACGACTACCTGACGGAGAAAGTCGGCGCCCGCACTCTCCGCCCCTGGCAGAAGGCTCACCTCCTCGCCCCGAGGAACGTGAACAGCGACACGCCGCCGATGACGCTCGCCGAGTACATCGATTTACTCGCGGGCGCCGCCATCTCCGACGGCCAGCTCTACGCCGCCATATTGCCCATCAGGACCGCCCTGCCCGAGCTTTGGCCCGATGTCCGTTTCCCCCCCTTCGTCGACGAGGACAAGTACCGCCAGGTCAATTTCTGGTTCGGTCCCGGCAACAACTTCACCCCTCTCCATTACGACGCCAACAACAACTTCCTCACGCAGATCCGCGGCCGAAAGCAGGTGATCCTCTGCCCACCTCGGGAGATCACCCGCCTCTACCCCTTCCCCTTCAGCCACACCGCCGACCCCTTGAGCTACGGTGCTAACCACTTCTCCCAGGTCAACGTCCTCTCCCCGGATCTGACCCGGTTCCCCGCCTGGGCCCACGCCGACCGCGCTCTCCTCGAGCTCGGCCCTGGCGACATGCTCTTCATCCCCGTCCACTGGTGGCACGCCGTCTGGGGCATTGAGCAGAACATGTCGATCAACTACTGGTGGCGCGCCCGCCCCGCCATCCTCCTCCAGCACCCCCGCCAGACGGCTGTCTGGACCTCAAAAAAGTTTTCAAAGCTGTACACATTGCGAGCGCGTGACCTCGTTCGAGGCTCTACTGGCTAACGGCGGCGGCGCAGATCTACTAAGCCCTTGCAAACCATATTCGAGGAGTAAGCGATGAGGACGCCGAGGTTGGACAGCGCTGCGAACGCGACGTCCGCGCCGCCACGGCCGGCGCGTGCAGACGGCCGCACTCAATGTCACCGGTCCCGAGGCCGTCAGGGCCGCCTTTCACGCCTTCTCCGAGGTGTTCGACTCCCTCCAACGGATCATCGTCAATGCCGGGATTGGTAACGGGGTCTCGTTTGGGCACCGCTGCCGCTCAGGCCAATTACGACACCGCTGTGACCAACTTCGTCGAGGTCTCGGTCAATTTCCCCGGCTACATCAGCACCGAGATGAACGACCAGGGCGAACAGAAGGGTCGCTTGATGGCCGACACGCGCAGCGGTGTCGTGCGATGGTGACCGCCATTGAGAAACGGCGCGCCAATTCGGAGGTCGCACATGAGTAGCTCCAGCCCTGTGCGCCGAATGGCGCGACGATTCCTCAACGACGCGCAGCGTGAGCAGATCTTTTATCGCAGACGCCAGATCGAGAGCCCGATACTCAGGCTACGAACGCGTCGGGGGGCCGACCTCGACGCTCTGGCACGCCTTCTCGGCACCGACAAGTCTTCGTATGTCCACGGATACACGCGCCTCTACGAAACGCACTTTGCCTCGCGGCGGCCCACCGTCCGACGGCTCCTGGAGATAGGTGTCGGGGGCATCAATTCCTGGCACGGCTACGAAACGACCGAAGGCGGCCAGTCGCTGAGGATGTGGAGAGATTACTTCCCCAACGCCGAAATCGTCGGCATTGACATTCACGCGAAAGCCGTCAGCGGACCCCGCCTTCGCTTTGAGCAAGGCGACCAGTCCGATCCTGTCTTCTTGCGAGCGTTGATCGAGAAATACGGCCCGTTCGACATCGTGATCGACGACGGAAGCCACATAGGTAGGCACATCACCACGAGCTTCGTCACGCTATGGAATGCTGTCACGCCAGGTGGTATGTACGTGATCGAGGATCTCCCGCTTGCGTACGAGGCAAGCTTCGAGGGCGGGCCCCCCGGTACCCCTGGAACCGCGGCTGAGCTCATCAAGGCTTCCGTTGACGACACCCTTCTGCGGTGGAACGATCCCTTCCGCCCGTCGATTGCTGCGATGCACGTTTACGGCGGGATCGCCTTTTTCGAAAAGGCCAAATAACGTCCTTGGCTCTGTCGCAGGGGATTGATTCACGCCCTTAGCTCGTCGCCAGCCACCCCCGAGCGGCTGAAAACCGTCCCCGAGGCGTCCGGTACGCCGTGCGGCGGCGAGAATAGTGAGCGTGCAGCACCTGCGAGAAGGCGTCACGGATCACGGCGTGCTCGGTGCGGTGCTGGACCACGCCGATCGAGCCCCGGATCGGCCCGCTGTCAAGGACCTAGATAGCGCGTTGACCCGCGGCGAGTTGCGCGCCGCAGCTGGGAGAGTCGCCGCTGGCTTGCACCAGAAAGGCATCGAGCCTGGGGATCGGGTTGCCCTGCTGATCGGCAACTCGGTGGACTTCGTGGTGGCGGCACTGGGCTGTTTATGGGCGGGGGCCACGTTCGTTCCGCTGGCGATCACCGATCCAGATCTCCGCCGTGCGCAGATCGTGGCTGACTGCCGGCCCGCACAGGTGATCACCCCAGGCTCGGACCAAACGACGCCATCGGGACTTCCCGTTGGCACGCCGTGGACCTCCCTTTCGGCGTTGAGCGAGGCTGATGGGCCTACGCCACCACCCGTAACAGGCCCCATTTCCTACATCATTTACACCTCGGGGACCACCGGTATCCCCAAGGGCGTGCAGATCTCGCCGAAGGCCTTTTTCACCGCAGTCGAAGCTTGCGCCGACGCCGTGGGACTCACCGCGGACGACCGTTGCCTAGCCGTTTCGCCCGTACATTTCGACGGTTCCTTCTCGGCCATCTTTCCTCCGCTCGCGCGCGGCGTCCCCCTCGTCATCCCCGACCGGGAAGCCCTGCTGTTCCCACACCGGTTCTTTTCGATTGTTGCCAGCGAGGGGATCACGGCGACCAGCTTCTCTCCCAGCTATCTCCGGTTGCTCCGGGCCAGTGGCCGTCTGCCGCGGTTGGCTGACACCCCGCTGCGAGTGATGGCCCTGGGCGGCGAAGCGCCATCTTCGGCCGATATCAGGGCGGTGTGGGCCGCCAATCCGGGCCTGCGGGTGGTGAACCGGTACGGCCCGACCGAGACGACCATCGCCGTCGCCCATCTGGAACTGACACCCGAGTTACTCGATGCGGGGCAGGTACCGATCGGTCATCCGCATCCTGGCAGCTCGTTCCACCTTGTTGATGAGCACGGAGGGCTGGTGCATCGACCTGGCGTGGCCGGCGAGCTGTACATCGGCGGACGGCAGCTCATGGCCGGATATCTGAACGATCCGGCACGAAGCGCAGCTGTGCTGCGGACGGACGTCGTCGACGGCGCCACCCTCTACCGCACTGGTGACCTCGTCTTCCGCGACGACCGGGGCAACCATGTATACGCGGGGCGTTCGGACCGCGTCATCAAGCGACATGGCGTGCGGATGTCGCTGGTCGAGGTGACCGAGGCGCTCGGTGCTATCGACGAGGTTTCATCCGCGGCGTGCACGACCTTCGACTTCCAGGGCGACCTGGGGGTCGTCGCATTCGTGGTGCCGGACGGCGAGCTCACCGCTATCGCTGTCCGCCGGGCCGCCAGCGAACGGCTCCCGGAGACGATGCTCCCCGACAAATTCGTCTTAGTGGCCAGCTTGCCCTTGACGTCTTCCAGCAAGGTCGACGAGCGGCGGCTGCTGAAGGAGGCCGGCCTGTCACCGCCGAACCAAGGACCCCGAGCCGACTTTGGAAACCCAAAGTCACCATAAATGACTTGTTTGCTACCTATAGTATGTAAATACATCGAATAGACTACTATCAGTTGGGTGCAAACGATAGTGAATAGCGCGACGGCGGACGGATGTTACGAGCAGCTGGTCCGGCGTCAGCGTGCCGAATTGCAAGATGCGTACTTGAAGGGGGTGCGCCGACTGCGTTGGGACGCAGGGCGTCTCGCCGCAGAACGCGAACGGCGTCTTCGGGAGCTGCTGGTGCACGCCGCCGATCGTTCGCCGTTCTGGCGGGAACGACTGGCAGGCCGCGATCTGGCGAACTTCACCGAGGCCGACCTTCCCTCTCTGCCGGTCCTGACCAGAGCCGAGATGATGGCGGAGTTCGATCGGGTGGTCACGGTCCCCGGATTGACACTCGCCCGGATCCGACAACACCTCGATCAGTCGGACGGAGACCGCGGGTACCTGGACGACGAGTACCAGGCCATCGTCACGTCTGGATATATCGGAACCCAAGCAGTCCATGTCTACGGTTGGGACGCGTTCGTCACCTTCGTGATGCAGGGCTCGCGCTGGACCGGGCGACGCGGCGAAGACCCGGACGCGGTGCTGGCGCAGGCCTTCGCTACCAGCACTCGGCATGAGTCGGGGATATTTCACGCCTTCAGCACCTTTGAAAGCGGGGGGCCGGCATCGCACTGCTCCGGTGGCACGCAACCTCTGGGCGAGATTGTCGACGGCCTCAACAACGCGCGTCCCGCGGTGCAGGCTCTCCAAGCGTGGCCGAGCCTCATGCGGGAGCTGGCTTTAGAGGCGATCGCAGGACGATTGACCATTACACCGACGTGGGTCAGCGTCGCGGGCGAGGTCTGCACCCCGCCCGTGCGGGAGGCCGTTCGGTCCGCGTGGGGGATCGAGGCTTCGGAGTTCTGGGGCTGCTCAGAGGGCACCTACGCCTTTCCATGCGGCGTTGGAGAGGGCATGCACGTCGCCGACGATCTGGTCATTCTCGAGCCGGCGGATGCTGATGGCAACGTCGTGCCATACGGGCAGCCGGCGGAGCGGCTGCTGTTGACCAACCTGTTCAACCTGACGCAGCCGCTGATCCGCTACGACCTCGTCGACGCGGTGACGATGTCCGACGAGCCGTGCCCGTGCGGGTGTGCTCATCGCCGTATCACCGCGGTCAACGGTCGGATCGACGGAGCCTTCGAGTATGAAAACGGTGCTCGGGTGCCCCGGGCTGCCCTCGAGCAGACAGTCCTTGCCACCCCCGGCGTCGCCAACTTCTTCGTGGGCAAGACGCAACATGGTGTCGACGTGTCCGTGGTGACCGACGGTTCAAGCGACCTCCAGCATCTGCGGACGGAACTCATCGACGTGCTCCGCCGGCACGGCGGGCCGGAGTCGGATATCGGTGTGCAAGAGGTCGGTTCGATAGAGCGACTGTGGTCGGGAAAGTCGAAGCAGTTCGACGCCAGGTGATCTAGACCGCGGCCAGCGCGGGCGCACTCGTCACCGTGCTTGGTCTTAGTTCGCAATCAGATGGTCGGCTATTTCCCCTTCGTCGGCGCGGATGCTGCCCGGGGATGCAGCACGTAGCTGCCAGGTAACGACTCGGCCGTCGGGGCCAGTCAACTGCCCTGCGGCGAGCGCCTCGCCGATGAGAGAACGGACGCGCTGCTCGTTCGTCGGTTCGGTGGCGAAAAGCACCCGCAGCGTGACGGTTTCACCTGCTGGAAAGCTCGCGACATAGTGCGGTGCGAGTGGGCATGGAGGTTGATGGTCCCAATGCCCGCACAGCGCCATCGTGATTGCACCACCCAGAGCCTCGGGCCTGCCGTCAGGCTGCATCGCGACGACAGCGTCATGGACGAAGGCTTCACAAACCACAGAAAGCGATCTAACCGTGAGGTAATCAAGCATGCCAGCGCGCGGGCCCCAGCCATCCCCTCGGTGGGTTGCGACACGGTCACGGATGCGTACCCATTGAAATCTCAGTAGTCGCAACTACCACATTCGCCACTATCGTCACATAAGCCAACTGCGGACGTCAATGCGACGGGTCGCCCTTGGAAAGGTGGGACATGGCGGCGTTGCGTCGAATCGTTTCAATATCGGTGGCGTCGGCGACCGCTATCGCGCTCATCATGCCGATTGGCTACGCGCCAACAGCGAGGGCGCTGCCGTGCTCAGCTCCGGAAGCGAACGTTCCACCCCCTGCCGGCATGCCGACCATCCCCTCGCCCGGGCCGGCCGCTCCGCCGACTGGCCGCAGGCCACGCGGTACGAATGACAACGCGCCGCTACCCAAACTGGGTCCGCTGATCTCATCCCTGTTCAAGGCGATACCTAAACCAAATTCCGCGCAACTGCAGGCGGCGGTGACGCCCGCACCCGGCCCGCCCGCCGCGGCCAACGCAGTGCCTCCGAACGCCGACCAGATAGCCCCGGAGGCCAACCCGGTACCACCACCGCCGCCGGCCGGGATCGCCGGGGCCCCTACGTCGCTCGTCGACTACGTCACCGGGCCGAACAGCCCGAACCGAACCCTCGAACGTTTCGGAATCTCGGGGACGGACCTCGGGATTCCCTGGGACAACGGCGATCCCGGGAACCGTCAGATCCTGATGGCCTTCGGTGACACCTTCGGCTATTGCAGCGTCCACGGCCAACAATGGCGATACAACACGCTTTTCCGCAGCCAAGACCATGACCTGTCGCACGGAATCCATGTGCCGGACGGCGTGCCCAACAACCCGTATTCCGGCTCACCGGTATGGGCGCCAGGCCTTTCCAAGCAGGTAGTCAACAGCATCCACAAGGCGGGGCACGAGACCGGAATCATCCCGACCGCCGCCATCTCCATCGGGCGAACCCAGTACATGAACTTCATGTCGATCAAGAACTGGGGCCGCGACGGCGAATGGTCAACCAACTATTCGGGACTCGCGCGCTCCCTCGACAACGGTCAGACGTGGGGGATCTATCCCGGCACCATTCGTCTGGCCGGGGCGGACACCGTGCCCGGCGGACGGTTCTTCCCCGGTAATGAGAACTTCCAGATGGGATCGTTCATGCGGGGCAAGGATGGTTACCTCTATTCGTTCGGAACTCCCTCGGGCCGCAGTGGTCCGGCTTTTCTGTCCCGCGTCCCTCCGAACGCCTTGCCAGATCTCACCAAGTATCAATACTGGAACGGCGATGGAAAGGGTTGGGTTGCAGTCGATCCAGGCGCAGCGACACCGATTTTCCCTGGACCGGTGGGTGAGATGTCGGCGCAATACAACGACTACCTCAAGCAGTACCTGGTGCTCTATACCAACGGTGGCAACAACGATGTCATCGCGCGGACTGCGCCCGCACCGGAAGGACCATGGAGTCCGGAGCAACCGCTGATCTCGTCATTCCAGATGCCCGGTGGTATTTACGCGCCGATGATTCATCCCTGGTCGACGGGTAAGGACTTGTACTTCAATCTGTCGCTGTGGTCGGCATACGACGTCATGTTGATGCACACCACGCTGCCGTAGTCATACCGGTAGGTGGAAGCTCATCCCGACTGTGGTTCCCGACGGGGTGCAATCCATCTCCAGCCAGTCGCTCACCGCGCGAATCAGCAACAACCCTCTGCCCCGTACGCCCGGATCGGCAGGCGCAGGTTTCCACGAGCCACCATCGGCGACCCTGAGATGCAATCGAGCGCCGTCGTTTTCGCCTTCGACGCGAACCTTGCCCGGTTTACGGCCTCGGTAGCCGTGCTCGATGCTGTTGGCGCAGGCTTCGTTGACCGCCAGCACGATGTCGGCGACTAGTTCGTCGGGAACCGCGGCGGCCTGCATCCACTCCGCGAGTTGGTGCCGGATGTCGCTCAATTGGTCGGCCGTCACGATTTCTTCGATCACCAGGGGCGCATACGGTCGCCGATAGACGACAATGGCGATGTCGTCGTCGTAGCCGTTCGGGGGCGCCATTTCGCTGAGCGCCGCGTCGGCGACGGCGTCGACGGTGAGGTTCATTCCACTTGCCACTGTCGCGCTAAGGCGCGCGATCCCATCGTCGAGCGATACGTCGCGCCGCTCGACCAGGCCGTCGGTGTAGAGCATCAGTGTCGACCCGGGTGGTAGGACCACCGACGATTGCGGTCGAGACTTCTTGCGTTGCACCGCTAATGGCACGGATCGGGCGTCAACGAGCAGAGTCGGCGCAGAGTGTGGTGTTGCCAGCACCGCCGGCAGATGACCGGCGCAACTGTAGAGGAACTCGCCGGAATCGGTATCGAGGACCGCCAGAAACACTGTGGTGCAGAACGCATCCGGGATCAGTCCAGCCACGGCGTCGAGCTCCTGGAGCAGCTTCGCCGGCTCTGCGCCGGTGAGTAGCAGCGCTCGTGCCGAGCTGCGCAGTTGGCCCATCACCGCCGCAGCGGACAGCCCGCGCCCTACACAGTCTCCGACAATGATGCCGATCCGGTGATCGCCGATGCGCAGCACGTCATACCAGTCGCCGCCGATTTCCAGGGGTGAAACCGCGGGCTCGTAGCGGACGGCGAAGCCGGGCGGCAGCTCGGTGGGTGCCAGCATCGCGTGCTGCAGTGTCAGCGAGGTCTCGCGGGCCGCCTCGAACTGGCGCACATGCTGTATTGCCAGCCCGAGGTGGCCGATGAGCACGGTTACCAAGAGGCGGTCCTCCGCGCTAACCCGGCGAGGCGCTCGAAGCTCGAGCCACAGTGCGACCCCTCCACCGCCGATGAGGACGGCAACTATTCCGCTTGATTGGCCTGGCGCAGTGAGACTTTCAATCGGCTGAACCGTGAGCGGCAGTTGGCGGCGCGCCTGCTGGAAGATCTCTCGCAGCGCCGGATCGAGTCGACGCCAGTTCGGCGCGCGCCCGGTGCCGCCCGCCACCTGGATGGTGGGGTCGGCACCGCTTGTCGGCCACACCGCAGCTACCACTCGGTGAACGTCGAGCGTGAGTCGACACTCGTCGAGGGTGATCGAGAGGACTTCGGACAGGCTCTTGGCCACGCTCACCGCCGTGGCCAGGCGCAGCACCGCGCTCTCCCGTGCGGCAAAGGCCCGTTCGGCGGTGATGTCACGAAGCGTTCCCACGTACACGTCGCCGTCGGCGGAATCGGTGTTGACGTGGTTGATGTTCGCCGTCACCCACACCAGGCGTCCGTCTCGATGCCGGATCGGGGTTTCGTATTGAACCTGATTTTCCTGGCTCAGCCTGGATCGTTGCAGCCGCGCGGCCTTCTCATCGACCAACCACGGATGCGGCCATCGATAGGGGAGACCGTCTGCCGGGTATCCGGTGAGCTTGGCGAAAGCGTCGTTGAGCTCGACCACCGCACCGCGGTGATCGCAGACGAAGAATCCTTCCTGCAGCGAATTCACCAATGCAGTACGAAAATCGTCGCGATCGGCGAGATCTTCGGCACGGGCCCGCTGCTCCTCGTAACGCTTTGCGCCATCGAGGAATCCACGCGAAGCGACGTCGAGCGGGGCCAGCGTCTGCAAGAGGAATGCCAGCGCCTCCGCCGCGTCGAAACCCGGATGCCGCGCCAGCTCTTCGACCAGCTGACAGTGCTTCTCGATGATCTCCAGCATGCTGATGCCGTCTTGCAAGGCCCGGCGCCCGAGCTCGTCGCCGACGGCGAGATCCTGCTCACCGTGCGCCTCCAGGTAGGTGCGCAGCGCGGCGGCATACCCGACGTGGAAATCGTCGTCGCGCGTCATACCGACGTACTTCGGTGACGCGCCGTGAGCACCAGCGCGTGGTCGGCGATCACCGGAAGCGGCGCTGAAAGGTCGATGCTGTCGTCTGATCCGACATCGAACCTCCCGGACCTCCGCGGCGGGAATAAGTCCCGCCCTCAGCCTAACCGAGCCTCGCCACGAGAACCGTTGAAGTAAGATTCTGCCAGTTTGCGACGGCGGCGAGGTTCGGCACCGAGACCGTCGGCAGCCTCGAGACTTCAGATGAAGGATGGCCGTTGTCAGCTGCTGGTCCGATCACCACCTCCGTCGATCACCGAGAAGGGGCCACCGTGGTGAGCATCGGCGGCGAAATCGATTTGAGTACCGCGCCGGCCTTTGACGCCGCGATCGCGACAGCCCTGGAAGAAGACCCTTCCGTGCTCGTGATCGAGCTTTCCGAAGTGACCTTCATGGCATCGGTGGGCCTGCAAATCTTGGCGGCCACCCAGGGAAAATTCAGCAAATCCATTCGGATCGCTGTGGTCGCCAACTCCGCGGCGGCGAGAAGACCGATCCAGTTGACCGGCCTGGACAATGTCATCGCGTTGTACCCGACGCTGGACGAGGCGTTGACCGCGGTCGGCGAGGCTCCGCGCAACTAACTTTCGGGCACCGGCTAACGCAGCACCCGACGGGCGATCGCGTACTTGTGCACTTCGGTAGGGCCGTCGTAGAGCCGGAAGGCCCGGATGTCGGAGAAAATCATGCCGACCGGTGTCTCGTCGGAAATGCCGATGCCGCCGAGTATTTGTACGCA
>Ga0302325_10016807_pt1 | contig 15488 bp, 18 predicted proteins | sample Palsa_T0_2_FD_201948 | JGI IMG/M metagenome (GOLD analysis project Ga0302325, IMG submission 201948) | Peat permafrost microbial communities from Stordalen Mire near Abisko, Sweden - Palsa_T0_2 | ecosystem: Environmental > Terrestrial > Soil > Palsa > Peat permafrost | place: Sweden: Abisko...
ACGCTAACTTTTGAGCCGTGAGCATTGTCTCCCGGCAAAAGCGCAAACAATTTGCGGCCGTCAGTTTTGGCGACCTCTCAGCAGGTTCTCAGGGGATTGGATAAAACTGGTGGCCGTGCGAATTCTTGTCGTTGACGACGACCGCGCTGTGCGCGAGTCACTGCGTAGGTCACTTTCCTTCAATGGGTACTCGGTCGCGTTGGCCGAGGATGGCGTCGAGGCCCTGGAGATGATTTCCGCCGACCGGCCCGACGGGCTCGTGCTCGACGTCATGATGCCCCGGCTGGACGGCCTGGAGGTGTGCAGGCAGCTGCGCAGCACCGGGGATGATCTGCCGATCCTGGTGCTGACCGCCCGTGACACGATCTCCGAGCGCGTCGCCGGCCTGGACGCCGGAGCCGACGACTACCTGCCCAAGCCATTCGCTCTGGAAGAGCTCTTGGCGCGGATGCGGGCGCTGCTGCGTCGCACAAGAATCGAAGACGCCTCCGAATCCGTGGCGATGACCTTCGCGGACCTCACTCTTGATTCGGTGACTCGCGAGGTCACCCGGGGGCAGCGCCAGATCAGCCTGACCCGCACCGAATTCGCTTTGCTGGAAATGTTGATCGCCAATCCGCGACGGGTACTGACGCGCAGTCGCATTCTCGAGGAGGTGTGGGGTTTCGACTTCCCCACGTCGGGTAATGCGCTCGAGGTGTATGTCGGATATCTGCGTCGCAAGACCGAGGCCAACAGCGAGCCGCGACTGATCCACACCGTTCGAGGTGTGGGTTACGTGCTTCGCGAAACACCTCCCTGATGCCCCTGAAAACACTGTTCCGCCTGCAGAGCCGACGTCCGCTGCGGACCAGTACCTCGTTGTCGCTGCGGTGGCGGGTGATGCTGCTGGCCATGTCGATGGTGGCGATGGTCGTCATCCTGATGGCCGTCGCGGTGTACGCAGTGATCTCTGCGGCGCTGTACAAAGACATCGACAACCAGCTGCAGAGCCGGGCGCAGCTTTTGATCGCCAGCGGATCGTTGGCGGCCGACCCGGCGAAAGCCATTGAAGGCACCGCGTATTCGGATGTCAACGCGATGCTGGTGACTCCCGGCCGGTCGATCTTCACCGCCAACCAGGAGGGCCAGACGCTGCCGGTGGGGCAACAGGAGAAGGCCGTCATCCGCGGCGATCTGTTCATGTCCCGGCGCACCGCCGCCAATCAGCGGGTGCTGGCCGTGCATCTGCCTAACGGCAGCTCGCTGCTGATCTCCAAGAGCCTGGCGCCGACCGATGCGGTGATGACGAAGCTGCGCTGGGTGCTACTGATCGTCGGCGGGGTCGGTATGGCCGTGGCAGCGGTCGCCGGCGGCATGGTGACCCAGGCCGGCCTGCGTCCGGTGGGACGGTTGACTGAGGCGGCCGAACGGGTGGCGCGCACCGATGACCTGCGGCCGATTCCGGTCTACGGCAGCGACGAATTAGCAAGGCTCACTGAGGCTTTCAACATGATGCTGCGGGCCCTGGCCGAGTCGCGGGAACGCCAAACTCGCCTGGTCGCCGACGCCGGTCACGAGCTGAGGACCCCGCTGACCTCGTTACGCACCAACGTGGAACTGCTGATGGCTTCGAGCGCACCCGGTGCGCCGCCGATACCCGAGCAGGAGATGGTCGACCTTCGGACCGACGTGATCGCGCAGATCGAGGAATTGTCCACGCTGGTGGGTGATTTGGTGGACCTCACCCGCGCCGATGCCGGCGAAGTGATTCATGAGCCGGTCGATATGAGCGAGGTCATCGACCGGTCGTTGGAGCGAGTTCGCCGGCGTCGCATGGATGTTGAATTCGATGTCGAAGTCACGCCCTGGCAGGTCTTCGGCGACTCCGCGGGCCTGTCGCGGGCGGTGCTGAACCTGATGGACAACGCCGCCAAATGGAGTCCGTCGGGCGAGCATGTCGGTGTCCGGCTCCGCCAGCTCAACGCGACGCATGCCGAGTTGGTGGTGTCCGACCATGGACCGGGCATTCCGGAAAACGAGCGCGAGCTGGTCTTCGAGCGGTTCTTCCGTTCGATTACGGCGCGGGCCGTGCCGGGCTCGGGGCTCGGCTTGGCGATCGTCAAACAGGTGGTGCTCAAGCACGGCGGGGCGCTTCGCGTCGAGGAGACCGTTCCGGGTGGCGAGCCGCCGGGAACATCGATTTACGTCTTGCTGCCGGGACAGCCGATGGCGGTCTCTGACTACCCCGACGACGGTGAAGATGAGGCGGATGTTTCCAGCTCGTCAACTCCGGGGAACTCTCCAACTCCAGCGAACGTTATCTCAGTCGAATCTCAGACCACCCAGGCAAGGTAAATCCAGTTACTGTTTGAGTCTGAACCGACTGCACAAGAGAGAGCGACCTAGCGACATGACGAATCACCCGAGGTATTCGCCACCGCCGCAGCAGCACGGATATGGTCCGGTGGTCAGGCCGGGCCTCCGCCGCCCGCTCCGCGAAAGCGTTCTCGCGCAGGCGCATTGACCGTCGGCGCGGTTGCGGTTGCGGTGGTGTCGGCCGGTATCGGCGGTGCGGCCGCGTCGGTGGTCGCGCACCACGGATCGCTCGCCTCCGTCGCAGACGGGGCGCTACCGGGTGGCGCGACCCCCGGGATGCCGGCCTCGAACGCGCCGACGGGCAGTGTCGAGCAGGTGGCCGCCAAGGTGGTGCCCAGCGTCGTCATGCTGGAGACCAACCTCGGTCGTGCGTCCGAGGAGGGCTCGGGCATCATCCTCTCCTCGGACGGTTTGATCCTGACCAACAACCATGTCGTCGCGACCGCGGCCAACCCCGGCAAGCCTGCGCCAAAGGGGCGTCCGGGCGAACACCAGGGCCCTGAAGATGACCCCGGCGGCCCAGGCCCCGATCCCGACCAGCCTGCCCCGCCCCCCGGAGCCAAGCCGAAGACCACGGTGACGTTCTCCGACGGTCGCACTGCAGAGTTCACCGTTGTCGGTACTGACCCCACCACCGACATCGCCGTGGTTCGCGTGCAAGGCATTTCGGGGCTGACGCCGATCAGCCTCGGGTCGTCGGCCAACCTTCGGGTCGGCCAACCGGTGATGGCGGTCGGTTCGCCGCTCGGCCTGGAGGGCACGGTGACGACCGGTATCGTCAGCGCGCTCAACCGGCCGGTGTCGACGACCGGTGAGTCGAGCAACCAGAACACCGTGCTCGACGCGATCCAGACCGACGCCGCGATCAACCCCGGTAATTCCGGCGGCGCGTTGGTCAACATGAGCGGACAACTGGTCGGGGTCAACTCGGCGATCGCCACACTCGGCGGTGACTCGCCCGACGCGCAGAGCGGCTCGATCGGTCTCGGCTTTGCGATTCCGGTCGATCAGGCCAAACGCATCGCCGACGAGCTGATCAGTTCCGGCACCGCGGCGCACGCCTCGCTGGGCGTGCAGGTCACCAACGACAAGGAAACGCCCGGTGCCAAGGTTGTCGAGGTGGTGCCGAATGGCGCGGCGGCAGCCGCTGGCATGCCCGGCAACGTGGTGGTCACCAAGGTCGACGACCGCACCGTCAACAGTGCCGATGCGTTGGTCGCCGCCGTGCGATCTAAGGCGCCTGGTGACAAGGTCACCCTGACCTATAAGGATCCGTCGGGTGCAACCAAGAAGGTCCAGGTCACGTTGGGCAAGGCCCAGCAGTGATGAGAGCCGCCGCGCCGTGGTCGGAGTCCAGATATACGGTTGCAGCCATGGAGGAGCGTGCAGAGTTGGTCGGCAGGGCACTTGTCGTTGTTGTTGACGATCGAACTGCGCACGGGGACGAGGACCACAGCGGTCCGGTGGTCACCGAGTTGCTCACCGAAGCCGGGTTCGTTGTTGACGGCGTGATTGCCGTCGCCGGCGACGAGGTGGAGATTCGCAATGCGCTCAACACCGCGGTGATCGGGGGAGTGGACCTGGTCGTGTCGGTCGGCGGCACCGGTGTGACTCCCCGCGATGTCACGCCGGAAGCGACGCTGGACATTCTCGACCGCGAAGTTCTCGGCATCGCCGAGGCTATTCGTGCATCGGGGCTGTCGGCGGGCATCATCGAAGCGGGCCTGTCACGTGGTCTGGCCGGCATTTCCGGCAGCACCCTGGTGGTCAATCTCGCCGGCTCGCGATTTGCAGTGCGCGACGGCATGGCGACGCTCAACCCGTTGGCGGCCCAGATCATCGGGCAACTCTCCAGCCTGGAGATCTGACGCTGAGCAGGCCGGCCAGTGACGACCCGGCGGCGATTCACCGGGTATTCGGGACAGAGCTACCGCAAGAGTCGTCAGACGAGCGTGATCCGCACGCGAGCCGAGACGCCGACGATCGTGAGCAGTGGCTGCGGGACAACGTGCCTCCACACCACAGTTGATTCGCCCGCCGGAGCTACCTGTCCTCGATGGTGGCGCTTTCCGGGGCGTTGGCGGAGTGATGCCCTGAGCCGCCACCGGATTCGGCGAGCTGATCCCGGATCTGAGTGAGCAGTGAGAGTTCGGTGTCCTCGGCTTGCTTGACTTCACCACGCTTGCGCAGGGTGTTGTAGGGCAGCACGACCAAGAAGTACACCACCGACGCGATGATGATGAAGTTGATGGCGGCGGACAATGCGACGTTGAAGTCGATGAATTGACCTCCGCCGATACTGATTTTCAAGATCCCGACGTCGGACTTTCCGCCGGCACCGATCCGATCGACCAGCGGCTGAATGACACTTTCGGTGAATTTGGTGACCAAACCGGTGAATGCGGTACCGATCACCACCGCTACAGACAGGTCGATGATGTTGCCGCGTGCGAGAAACTCCTTGAAACCCTTCAACATCGGGATGTCCTTTCTGCAGTGCGTATGCCACAAAGCAATTGACGCCTAAGAAAAAGCTAGCCCAGTCGGGCTGACCGTGCGAGAGTTTGCTGTTTATCCGGCCAGGCACTCAGTGCAGCGTAAGCGTCACGGTCTGCACTAAGGCGGCGGCGGCCACCGCGTTGGCCGAGGTGGCCGGCAGCGCGACCAGTACCACCCGATCATTGGTCGCGGTCTGAGCTTTCTGCTTCGCAGAGACCGACACCACGATCGCGTCGGTGGCGACGACGTGCGGGTTGGCTTGCGAGCTGTTCTCCGACGCGGCCACCACGTCGACGACATCACCCGGTCGCACCAAGTCGATCAGTGCGCTGTCCGCCGGATGTACCGGCACTATTCGGGCGTCTGGCCCAGCGGTCGACTCGGCAAGTCGACGGCCCACCAGCCGGACGTCGGTGAGCACTTCGCCGCGTCGCGCCGGCCCTGCCAGCGTCGAGCCGACGACCGCGCCGACGTCCGACTGCGATCCATCGGGAACTGTTGGAACTAAGCGTGTTTCGAGGCGGAGGTCATCGGAGGTCAGCGCGTTGCCGGGGCTGAGGTCACGCGCGGCCACCACTACATGCGCGCGGTCGCCGTCGGGATCGGGCCGCAACGCGGCAACGCCGGCCAGCACCACCAGCCCGCCGGCGGCAATGCGCCGAGTCAACACCGTGCGCGACCAGTCTGGGCGCAGCCACTGCGAAATCCGGTCTGGCAGCGACGGATTCAATGATTTCGGGGAATCTCCCACCCGCCAACAATAGGCGTGGCAGCGCAATACCTGCGGCGGCGGAACGGCCGCTTGTGGATAACCGGCTAGCTGGAGGTGGTCGCGGCCGACTTCGACGACGACGAGTCAGACTTCTCACTTGAGGAGCTCGACGAGCTCGACTTCTCCGAGGAGCTGGACTTCTCGGACGAGCTGGATGCGTCGCTCGAGCTGGACCCCTCGGAGCTCGACGACGAACTCGACTTAGCCGAGCCGTTACTCGAGCTCTTCGCGGACTCGCGGCTGTCGTTGCGGTAGAAGCCGCTGCCCTTGAACACCACCCCGACGGAGCCGAACAGTTTGCGCAGCCGACCCGAGCACTTCTCGCACGTGGTCAGAGCATCGTCACTGAATGCCTGGACCGCATCAAAGCGATTGTCGCACTCGGTGCACGCATAGCTGTAAGTCGGCACACAAACCTCCGGGATGGTCTAAACGCTTAGCACTCTACCGTCTCAAGTGCTAGAACCGCTATGTGGCACGTGTCATTCCCGCTCGACGCGGCCGGTTCCGGGATGGGTTCGCGATCGCGATTGTGGTCGCTGTTGCGGTGGGCGTCGGCTGGCTCTACCTGCGCGATGAGGCACGGCAACAACCCGAGCCCGGACCGTCGCCGACGGCGACCCCGAGCTACGACACGGCCCGCCACCAGATGGAGGCGCTGCCCGTCCACGGCTGGGACCGGGTAAGCGACTTCCAGCGGTTCCGATTCGGTGAGCCGTGGAGTGACGACGTCAACGTCGAGTTCGGGCACAACGGTTGCAACACCCGCGACGACATCCTGCGCCGCGATCTGATCGATCTGCAGGTGCGGCCCGGTACCTGCTTCGCGCAAAGCGGTGTCCTGCACGACCCCTACACCGGGGCGACCATCGACTTCGTTCGCGGCCCCGACACCTCGCCGGCCGTGCAGATCGACCATGTGGTGGCGCTGGCCGACGCCTGGTACAAGGGTGCCCGGTTGTGGGACGACCAGCGCCGCCGCGACTTCGCCAACGACCCGCGCAATCTGTTGGCCGTGGCCGGTCAGGTCAACTTCGACAAGGCTTTTCGTGATGCCGCGTCGTGGTTGCCGCCGAATACGGGGTTCCGGTGTGCTTTCGTCGCGCGCCAGGTCGAGGTGAAGACCGACTATCAGCTCTGGGTGTCGGGCAAAGAGAAAGACGCGATGCGCGAGGTGCTGCGGGACTGCTAACCGGTTAGCTCGACCAGGCCCCGCCCGGGCGTCAGGGCATGCGTCATCGGCACGTCGTGCGGCTCGTGCGGCACCTCGTCGAGCAGCTCGTCGTCGCGGACCACGGCAATCAAGCACGCCTCCGGATTCCGGAGCGCCAGCGCGCGGTCGTAGAAACCGCGGCCCCGGCCCAGCCGGGCCCCGGTGCGGTCGACGGCCAGCGCCGGAACAAACAGCACGCTCGCGTCGGCCAGGGCGGTCGCAGGTAACCACGGCCCCGCCGGTTCGAGCAGGCCGAACCGCGCGGTCAGCAGCTGTCCGGGCTGGTATTCACCCCACAGCAGTGCCATCGCGGAGTCGGCGCCGGTGGTGCGCGTGACCGGCAGCAGCACCCGGTCGGCTTGCCGCAGCAGCACATCCAGCATCTCGATGGATCCCGGCTCGGCCCCGACCGGGACGTAGGCGCACACCGTGCGGCCGCCGTTGATCGTCAAGGCATCGATATGGGCAGCCAACGATCGGGCCTCCTGCGCGTGGGCGTCGTCGGAAACCGAACGACGGCCGGCTAGCAGCCGTTCTCGCAATGCGGCCTTGCCCGCGGTCGCCACAAGGTCAACGATATGGTTTCAACGATGTCCCGCTCACTGGTTTCGGTTCCCCGCACGGCGATCGTGCCCGCCGCCGGTTTGGGCACCCGTTTTCTGCCCGCGACCAAGACCGTGCCCAAGGAACTGCTGCCTGTCGTCGACACACCCGGCATCGAGCTGGTGGCGGCTGAAGCCGCCGAGGCCGGCGCCGAACGGCTGGTCATCATCACCTCCGAAGGCAAGGACAGCGTCGTCGCGCACTTCGTCCAAGACTTGGTGCTCGAAGGCACCCTCGAGGCGCGGGGCAAGGTGGCCATGCTGGCCAAGGTCCGTCGGGCACCGGCGCTGATCAAAGTCGAGTCTGTGGTGCAGGCCGAGCCGCTCGGCCTTGGGCACGCGATCAGCTGCGTGGCGCCGGTGCTGGGCGCCGACGAAGACGCGGTCGCGGTGCTGTTGCCCGACGACCTGGTGCTGCCGACCGGCGTGCTGGAGACGATGTCGAAGGTGCGCGCCCAGTTCGGCGGCACGGTGTTGTGCGCGATCGAGGTGACGCCCGAAGAGATAAGCGCCTACGGTGTTTTCGACGTCGAGGCGGTGCCCGGTGCCGACAAGGACGTGCTCAAGGTCAACGGCATGGTGGAAAAGCCGGACCAGGCGGATGCGCCGTCGCTCTACGCGGCGGCCGGCCGTTACATCCTCGACCGTGCCATCTTCGATGCGCTGCAACGCATCCAGCGCGGCGTGGGCGGCGAAATGCAGCTCACCGACGCGATCGCGCTGCTGATCAAAGAAGGACACCCGGTGCACGTCGTCGTTCACCGCGGCTCCCGACACGACTTGGGAAATCCCGGCGGCTACCTGAAGGCTGCGGTTGACTTTGCCTTGGACCGTGACGACTACGGACCAGAGCTACGGCGGTGGCTGGTGACTCGATTGGGTCTGGCCGAACGCTAGCGGCCAGTCGCCACTTTCCGGCCCGGCCAGCTCCGGCCTGGGGTTGATGCGGGTGACGGCAGAAAGGCACGCTGTGCGTTCGGTGGAAGAGCAACAAGCCCGGGTATCGGCCGCCGCGGTGGCGCCGAGGCCGGTGCGCGTCGCGATCGCCGAAGCGCAAGGCCTGTTGTGTGCTGAAGAAGTCGTCACCGAGCACCCGCTACCCGGATTCGACCAGGCCGCTATCGACGGCTACGCGGTTCGCAGTGTCGACGTGCTCGGTGTCGGGCAGGGCGATTCGTCCGAAAATCAGGCCGACGACGAACTGCGGTCGCTGAACGCGGTCGAGGGATCCTCGCCGGGCAACGGGGTGACCCTGCCGGTGATGGGCACTGTCCCGGCTGGAGCGCGGACGCCGAGCAGGCTGCAGCCGGGGCAGGCCGCGCGCGTGCAGACTGGGGCGCCGCTGCCGACGCTGGCCGACGCGGTGCTGCCGTTGCGCTGGACTGACGGCGGGCAGTCGCGGGTGCGGGTGTTGCGCGGTGTGCGGTCGGGTGCCTATGTGCGACGCACCGGTGACGACGTGCAGCCCGGTGACGTCGCGGTGCGGGCCGGGACGATCATCGGCGCCGCCCAGGTCGGGCTGCTGGCAGCGGTAGGCCGCGACCGGGTGCTGGTGCATCCGCGCCCGCGGGTCTCGGTGCTCGCGGTGGGCGGCGAGCTGGTTGACATCTCGCGCACCCCCGGCAACGGACAGGTTTACGACGTCAACTCCTACGCGTTGGCGGCCGCTGCGCGCGACGCGGGCGCAGAGGTGAACCGGGTCGGCATCGTCAGCAACGACGCACGAGAACTCGGCGAAGTCGTTGAGGGTCAGGTCAATCGAGCCGAGATCGTGGTGATCGCCGGCGCGGTCGGCGGCGCGGCGGCCGACGCGGTGCGATCGGTGCTCGCCGAGCTCGGCGAAATGGAAGTCACCCGCGTCGCCATGCATCCCGGCTCCGTTCAGGGCTTCGGGCAGTTGGGCCGTGACGGTGTGCCGACCTTTCTGCTGCCCGCCAACCCGGTCAGCGCGCTGGTGGTCTTCGAAGTGATGGTCCGGCCGCTGATCCGGTTGTCGCTGGGAAAGCGACAGCCGATGCGCCGGGTCGTGCAGGCACGCACGCTGTCGCCGATCACCTCGGTCGCCGGCCGCAAAGGGTTCCTGCGCGGACAGCTGATGCGCGATCAGGACACTGGCGAGTATCTGGTGCAGGCGCTGGGCGGGGCGCCGGGCGCCTCGTCGCACTTGCTGGCGACGCTGGCTGAGGCAAACTGTCTGGTCATGGTTCCCCGCGATGCCGAGCAGATCCGCACCGGCGAGGTCGTCGAAGTCGCGTTTCTGGCTCAGCGCGGCTGAGCGGCCGGGTGGCATCGGCTCGTGAACCTGTGGCGCTCCAATTCCCAACACCCCGGCTGGCCGGCTTCGGTCGGACCGTTGCGGGTCGCCGCCGGCCTGATCCGGCTGCGCCCGGTGCGCCTGCGCGACGCCGCGAAATGGAGTCGCGCGAGGATGGCGGATCGGAAGCATCTGGAGCCGTGGGAACCCAGTACCGAAGCTGATTGGGCTGCGCGACACTCGGTTTCGACGTGGCCGGCGGTGTGTTCGAGTTTGCGGGCGGAAGCGCGCAACGGCCGGATGCTGCCCTATGTGATCGAGCTGAACGGCGAGTTCTGCGGGCAGCTGACGATCGGGAACGTCACGCACGGCGCGTTGCGGTCGGCCTGGATCGGCTACTGGGTGTCCAGTTCGGTGACCGGCGGCGGCGTCGCCACCGGAGCCTTGGCGCTGGGTCTCGATCACTGCTTCGGCCCGGTCAGGTTGCATCGCGTGGAAGCCACTGTGCGGCCGGAGAATGCGGCGAGCCGGGCTGTGCTGGCAAAGGTCGGGTTTCGCGAAGAGGGGTTGCTGCGCCGCTACCTCCAGGTCGACGGGGGCTGGCGCGATCACCTGTTGGTCGGCCTGACGGTCGAGGAGGTCTACGGGTCGGTGACTGCGGCCCTGGTGCGCGACGGGCACGCCGGCTGGGCGTAGTCCGACCGATTCGCGCGGCGTGTCGTGTTACCAACGTGACTTTTGTGACTAATGATGCTTGTCAGAGGTAAATTACAGATGTGTAATTGATCTGAGCGTGCCTCGGCCGGCAGCGCTGGCCACCGGTCAAGTCTTGCGGGGAAAGGAGCGGGTCGCCATGCCAAGCATCCCGCAGTCGTTGTTGTGGATATCGCTCGTGGTGCTCTGGCTATTCGTGCTGGTCCCCATGCTGGTCAGCAAGCGCGACGCGGTGCGGCGCACCAGCGATGTGGCGTTGGCGACCCGCGTGCTCAACAGCGCCAGGGCCGCCCGGCTGATCAAGCGCGGCGGGCCGGCGGCAGGCCACCGCAGTGACCCCGACTGGCAGCCCGAGGAAGACGAACACGAGGACGGCCTTGACGACATTGACGACGTCGACGACGAAGAGACGGAAGACGCCTCGCCGTCGCGCGTCGTGACGGTTTCAGCGGCGCCGACCGTCGAGGATGCCGCCGCCGACTATCTCGAGTTCAACGTGGTCGACCCCGACTCGGAAGCGTTGCCGGTGAGCGCGAGCGCGGAAGTTGACGACGAGACCGCGGAGGACACGGCCACCGAGGTCGACCTTGCTGTCGAGTACGACGACGAGGGCGAAGCGTTCGACGACGACGCCGATCAGTACGAATACATCGACGACACCTCAGGGATACCGATCGGCGAGGAGCCGCCGAGGACCGCCACTCCGGCGTTCGACCGGCGGTATCGTTATGACCCGGACAAGGCCGCCGCGGTCGTTGCACGCAAATACGCCGCTCGCAAGCGGGTACTGATGCTCATGGCGCTGACGTTGGTCCTGTCAGCGGCGACGGCGTTCCTGCTGACCTCCTCGGCGTGGTGGTTCTTCAGCATCGCGTCCGCGGTGACCGTGCTCTACCTGGGCTACCTGCGCAGGCAGACGCGGATCGAGGAGCGGGTGCGGCGCCGCCGGATGCAGCGGATGGCGCGCTCGCAGCTCGGTGTGGAGAACACCTACGACCGCGAATACGACGTTGTCCCATCGCGGTTGCGGCGTCCCGGCGCCGTGGTGCTGGAGATCGACGACGAAGACCCGATCTTCGAGCATCTCGACTACGCGCCGTACGCCGCCCGGGATTACGACTGGGACCGGATCTTGCCGCGAGCGGTGGGGCAATAGCAGTTCGGCGACTTCGGCCGCGACTGGTAGCCTGCTAGCGATCAGGGGCTATGGCGCAGTTGGTAGCGCGACTCGTTCGCATCGAGTAGGTCAGGGGTTCGAATCCCCTTAGCTCCACCAGTATTGAGCAGGCCAGGGCACATACCGTCCGCTAGGGAACTTTCGCCGTCCGCAGAGCGTCCGCAGCAGATTTGATTGCCGCGTCGAGAAGATCAGCGACGCTGTCTAAATCCTCGTCGAAGAGGTCGGGCACCAATCACTTGACCAGCAGTCGATGCGCTGACAGTTGCAGGCGTTGACGGTATATCGGGTGCTCGCAGAGCGAACTGAACGAGTCGACTGAACATTCGAACTCTCGCGCGCAGGGGTTAGCTGGGCAAACGTCAAGATCACACAAATATCTGTAAAGACGAAGTTCACAGGTACTGGGCATACGCTGCCGCCATGACGTGGCAAAAAATCCTAATATCGCAATTCGGAGGTCCCGAGGTCCTTGATCTGACCGAGGAATCCACCATTCCGGAACCGGGTCCTGGTGAGGTTCGCATCAAAGTCCTCGCAGCCGGCACTGGTTTCACCGACATCTTCATCCGTCGTGGACGGTACCCGGACTATAAGGGGCCGGTGCCCTTCATCCCCGGCTACGACATCGTGGGCCTCGTCGACAAGGTAGGACCCGGTGTGGCATCACCAAGCGAGGGTCAGATAGTGGCCGATCTTTGCGTCGTGGGCGGTTACACCCAATACGCGATCCGCCCCGCACAGTTCCTGGTACCTGTGCCTGATGGCGTTGATCCCGCTGAGGCGGTGTGTATCCCGTTGGCGTACCTCACCGCATTCCAAATGCTCACCCGCTACCGCCAACTCACCTCCGGCGCAACGATCCTCGCGATTGGAGCCTCTGGGACCGTGGGCACGGCTTTACTCGACCTGGCGCGCCACTTCGGCCTGAACGCCATCGGCACATCCTCGGCAGCCAACATGCCCGTGGTCGAAAGCTTCGGCGCGAAGGCCATCGACTACCGTCACGGTGACTTCGTCGCCACACTGCACGAACTCACCACCGGGGTCGATGCGGTCTTCGACGCCATCGGCGGAGCGCACTTCGCGCGCTCCTACGCCTGCCTCGCACCCGGAGGTCTCTTGGTCGGGTATGGATCACAAACCATGGCCGACGGACGCGAAGGCTTGCTCTCGGCAGGGCTGGGCATCTTGCGACTCAAACTCTGGGACACCTTCAATGTCGTCTTCCGCAGACGGCGCGCGAAGTGGTACAGCATCACCTCCCGCCGAAAGACCCACCCCGAAGAGTTCAAGGCCGACATGGCTGCTCTGTTTGCACTGCTTCGCGATGGTGCCATCCACCCAGTGGTGATCGACCGTCTGCCGCTTGCCGCGGCTCCGGAGGTCCACACCCGCATCGACGCCGGCGGCCTCGGGGGCAAGATCGTTCTGACTCCGTGGTCGCCGACGCTGGGCGACAATGCTGCCGCGTTGACCGCTGATGCACCGGCTCCGAATTAAGGCAGATGTCAGAAACGCTCAAACCGTGTCACTAGGTCACGCTTGACGTCGTTGGTTCTACTGGCTATGGCGTGGGCAAAAGGCGGCAATGCTGGCTCCGACAAAAAATCCGGCGTGATATCCGTCCAAATCAGACTGTGTCATCACGTTGTTCGCGACGTCACTCGCCTGCATACCTTGATCAAGTTCATCGCAGACCTCACGACCGGCGGCGGTCGCAGCTTGCCTGGACGCGAAGGTGATGCCCCTGGAAGAGAGCGCGCCGTGGAAATTGCTGCTGTCGACCGCGTAGTCAGCGTGCGCGGTCGGGGCCGCTACTCCTATGACACTAAGTGGCGCGACCGCCAGGACAAGGCCGGCGATGAGTGATCGCAGCGGGCGGGGCGAACGCACTTGGGGGGTGGCGACCGCGGCGGCCGCCTCGTTGATTAGAGACGTCATTTCTGTGCCTCGCGATCTGGATGAGTAGGAGTTCGGCGAGTTCGCCGACGGACGGCTCCATCTTGCCGAAGTTTCGTCATATTCGCAAGTGTTAAAAGGTTTGAAGAGGCGAATCCCATCCTCACCAGTACGTAAGAATGGATGCCGCCATGGCGAACCGAAACGTACGGCCACCCGAAACCACAAGCGCGATTCCGCGCGCCGAACCCACCCGCCCCCAACTAGCCTCGGCCGCGGCCACATTCACACTCCTGAGCAACCCGACACGGCTACACGTGCTATGGCTTGCCGCCCAAGACGTCCACGACGTCAGCACCCTGGCAGAACGCACCGGCGTCGGTGTTGCCACCATGAGCCAGCATCTGAGCAAGCTGCGCTTGGCCGGACTGATCAGCGCACGCCGAGACGGCCGCCGCCACATCTACACCGTCGACGACCCCCATGTGCTCACCTTGGTCCAGCAGATATTCGCGCACATCGCTTCCGACGGCAGCCTCGCACCTGACCCACTGCCCAAGCGCTAAGCCGTTAACGCGGCTTCTGCCGCGACGACTATGTGATGCGGCGCCGACGACTGACTAGCGGCAGCAGTTCGGGTCTAGCACCGTGCATAGTGCGACCAGCGCGTCGCGACGCGGTCGGTGATACACATTCATTCCGCGGCGATCAGATTCGACCAGACCTGCGCGCCGCAGCTGGGACAAGTGATGGCTCACGGTCGACTCGGTCAAATCGACCGCCGACGCCAGATCGCCACTGCACACCTCGCCGGCATCGGAGCTGAACAGCAGCGAGACCAACTTCACTCGCACCGGGTCCGCCAACGCCTTGAGCCGCAACGCAATTGCTAAGGCGGCAGCGTCGTCGACAGGTCCAGCGGCCACCGGCGAGCAGCACACCGGCTCGGACATATCGACCGCAGGCAACGTCTTCGGCATACGACCATCCTGCCACAAAGATTGACATATATCGAAGAGGTGGCATTATCGACAGAGTCCGTAGTTCGACATAAGCCACATAGGTCGGAGTCTCATGGCCCGCGTTCAACTCGCCCTCAACGTCGACGACCTCGATGAGGCCATCGCGTTCTACTCCAAGCTGTTCAACACCGCCCCTGCCAAGGTCAAGCCCGGCTACGCAAACTTCGCTGTCGCCGAGCCGCCGTTAAAGCTCGTCCTCGTCGAAAACCGCGGCCACGGTGGAACTCTCAATCACCTCGGCGTCGAGGTGGAGTCGAGCACTGCCGTCCAGACCGAGATTGCCCGCTTAACCAACGAGGGAATGTTCACCGAAGAGGAGATCGGGAGGACCTGCTGCTTCGCGACCCAGGACAAGGTGTGGGTGACCGGACCCGCCGGTGAGAGGTGGGAGGTGTACACAGTTCTCAAAGACTCCGAATCGTTTGGCACAGAGTCATTAATACTGGCGGACTCTGGCGGCACTAGTAGCGCGTGCTGCACCACAGCGACGAGCGTCGACACCGAGGGCGAATCGTGAGCCGACCAGCGCAACCTGAGGCACCCACTGCTCCGGTGGAGAAGTTGTCGCGGCTCGATCAGCTTCTGCCGGTATGGATCGGCATCGCGATGGCCGTGGGCTTACTGCTCGGGCGGCTTGTTCCTGGACTCAATGCTGCTCTGAATCATGTTCAGGTTGACGGGATCTCACTGCCCATTGCGCTCGGCCTGCTGGTGATGATGTACCCGGTGCTGGCCAAGGTTCGTTATGACCGGCTGGACACCGTGACCGGCGACCGCAAGCTGCTGGCAAGCTCACTCGTGCTGAACTGGTTAGTCGGCCCCGCGTTGATGTTCGCGTTGGCGTGGCTGCTGCTGCCCGATCTCCCCAACTACCGCACTGGCCTGATCATTGTCGGCCTGGCCCGCTGCATTGCGATGGTGATCATCTGGAACGACCTTGCTTGCGGTGACCGCGAAGCGGCAGCAGTGCTGGTC
>Ga0302325_10016808_pt1 | contig 15486 bp, 10 predicted proteins | sample Palsa_T0_2_FD_201948 | JGI IMG/M metagenome (GOLD analysis project Ga0302325, IMG submission 201948) | Peat permafrost microbial communities from Stordalen Mire near Abisko, Sweden - Palsa_T0_2 | ecosystem: Environmental > Terrestrial > Soil > Palsa > Peat permafrost | place: Sweden: Abisko...
ATTCCCAGGTTAGAAGCAACAGTGGATAGTGGTAAACTATGTCTCCGGACGATCCATCTTTCCGGGAGTGGCGTGGGCTGTGGATTGTTTACGTGGGAAAGGGGCTGATTTTGCTGACGGACAGGTTAAGAATAGATTGCTAAGTGTTGACTTTTGGTCTTAATAGGTCTGAATGGAAGAGTGATACGGAAGCTTTTGTGATGTGTCGTAAACGGGCGGGCGTTGAATCGTGGGGGTAGATCATTGGAAGGTTCGAGATATGGGGGGTTTTGGAGGATGAGAGAGCGGGAGGGAGGTGCAGGTCAGGTGGGTGGGCCGGCTCTCTTGTTTTGCCTTCTTGGTGTGTACACCATACATTAGTACCGAATTCCGGTCTAAGGTACCGTCTGTGTGTGCAAATGGCTGATGGAGGATGACACTGATCTCCGGAGTTGTCTTGGGAGAATACCGGTCAGGTAGGAAGGAGGTTTGAAGGTCTAGATATGAAAGCAATGTCCGCCCAATCTGTGAGGCTGGATTTCCTCATTAGGTCTCTGTTCCTGAGCTCCTCCCACCCGGCCGAAATGGACAATGTTGGGGAAGTCCTGTGGCGAAAGAGAGCGCCGCCCGCTGGAACTATGCCAGGGTCAGGGTGTGCATCGCTCCATGATTCTCCAGCCATTACACCGAGGCCTGGCAAACTGCACCGTCGGGCCTCTCAACAGATGGTATCTGCAGGACTGCAAGATCCTCAAGATAAGCATCGTTGATCCGAAATACTCCGGGTGCCAAGTTGAGCATTATGTAAATCGCATATTACGAGTTGTGCAAATCAACGAGTGGAAAAGTGTTGTTTCGTGGTGCCAGGATCGTTGCGAGCTAGCACGGAACTGGCATGGTCAAGGCCCAACGCTGAGCTCGTTCGCCGATGCACGCCAAATTCGGTGGGCGAGGTTTTTGGTGTTGAGGAAAGCGGAGAGAGCTCTACAAAACCAAAAGTGACGCTCTCAAACAAATACTAGAACAACACGCCGCACACTTTCTCACCTCCTGTGCTCCACTCCTCCTACACCCACTCAGTCTACTTCCTTCACTTAATCCCTCTTTAATTTCCCCCTAACATCCTGAGTGTGTTTCTTTTACATTTAACTTTCTGACGCCCTATTTTGTCGAATACTTGACAAAAGGACACCTTCTCCTCGCTGGTACAATACTCCGCTCTAATACTTCTGGTGACGATACTACTCCCGCTCGTCTGCAACGAGCAGCAATTTCCTGCACGATGGCCGAAATCAATGGCAATGGGAACGGCGTCAAGGCCAATGGCATCGTGCCCATCATGAACGGCACCGCCTCCTACGCAGCAAAACACAAGCTCGCAGACCACTTCATCGGTGGTAACAGGCTTGAGAACGCTGCTCCCAGTCGAGTCAAGGACTTCGTGGCTAACCACGATGGTCACACCGTCATCACAAACGTACGGAAACCGCAAAATCAACACCCAGAGCTCAAACTGACGTAAACTATAGGTCTTGATTGCCAATAACGGTATTGCGGCAGTCAAGGAGATCCGATCGGTGCGAAAATGGGCCTACGAGACTTTCGGCGACGAGAGAGCTATACAATTTACTGTGATGGCTACACCTGAAGATTTGCAGGCAAACGCAGACTACATCCGGATGGCAGATCAATACGTTGAGGTACCGGGTGGAACAAACAACAACAACTACGCCAACGTGGAATTAATCGTAGATGTTGCTGAGCGTATGGGCGTACATGCCGTTTGGGCTGGATGGTAAGTCTCACAATTTTGTGTTGGGGGTTCGTTTTGTTGACCTGTAAAGGGGCCATGCTTCAGAAAACCCAAAACTGCCAGAATCGCTGGCTGCGTCGCCCAAGAAAATTGTTTTCATTGGCCCGCCGGGCTCTGCGATGCGATCACTCGGAGACAAAATTTCTTCTACCATTGTTGCGCAACATGCCAAGGTCCCTTGTATACCGTGGTCGGGAACCGGCGTTGAGCAGGTGGACGTCAACGAAGATGGCATTGTCACAGTTGAGGAATCGGTCTACATGAAGGGCTGTGTTCAATCATGGCAAGAAGGTCTCGAAAAGGCGAAGGAGATTGGCTTCCCAGTCATGATCAAGGCCTCAGAAGGTGGTGGTGGAAAGGGTATCCGAAAAGCCGATTCCGAGAACGGCTTCGAGGCCCTTTACAAAGCTGCTGCCAGCGAAATTCCAGGATCGCCAATCTTCATTATGAAGCTTGCAGGGAATGCGCGACATTTGGAGGTCCAATTACTAGCTGATGAGTACGGAAACAATATTTCACTCTTCGGCAGAGATTGTTCCGTTCAGCGACGACACCAAAAGATTATCGAGGAGGCTCCAGTCACAATTGCGAAACCAGCCACTTTCCAGGCGATGGAGAAGGCTGCGGTTCGTCTTGGTCGTCTCGTGGGTTACGTTTCGGCGGGTACTGTCGAATATCTCTATTCGCATGCGGATGACAAGTTCTACTTCTTGGAGCTGAACCCCAGATTGCAAGTTGAGCATCCTACGACTGAGATGGTCAGCGGTGTGAACTTGCCTGCTGCACAACTTCAAATTGCGATGGGTCTGCCACTACACAGAATTCGGGATATCAGATTACTGTACGGAGCCGACCCCTCAACCTCAACCGAAATCGACTTCGACTTCTCCAAGGAGAATAGTTCCCAGACTCAACGGAGACCGACACCGAAGGGCCACACAACTGCTTGCCGTATCACATCAGAAGATCCTGGAGAGGGCTTCAAGCCTTCCAGCGGTACGATGCACGAATTGAACTTCAGGAGTAGCTCGAATGTATGGGGTTATTTCTCCGTCGGAACAGCTGGTGGTATCCACAGCTTTTCAGACAGTCAATTCGGTCACATTTTCGCTTATGGCGAGAATCGACAAGCATCACGGAAGCATATGGTCGTTGCTCTGAAAGAATTGAGCATTCGTGGTGATTTCCGAACCACCGTTGAGTACTTGATCAAGCTTCTAGAGACACCGGCGTTCGAGGGCAACACAATCACCACAGGATGGCTCGATGAGTTGATTTCGAATAAATTGACTGCTGAGCGACCGGACCCGATGCTTGCTGTTGTTTGCGGCGCTGTCTGCAAAGCTCACATTGCTAGTGAGGCATGCATTGCTGAGTACCGAACGAGCTTAGAGAAGGGACAGGTACCTGCAAAGGATATCCTGAAGACCGTCTTCCCTATCGATTTCATCTATGATGGCCACAGATACAAGTTCACAGCTACCCGGTCAAGTCTAGACAGCTATCATCTGTTCATCAACGGGTCGAAATGCTCTGTTGGTGTCCGAGCTCTCAGCGATGGAGGTCTGCTGGTTCTTCTCAGCGGCCGAAGCCACAACGTTTACTGGAAGGAAGAAGTCGGTGCCACTCGTCTGAGCGTCGATAGCAAGACTTGCTTGCTTGAGCAAGAAAATGATCCAACACAACTCCGGACTCCATCTCCAGGAAAACTTGTGAAGTTCACAGTCGACAATGGACAGCATATCAAGGCTGGACAGGCCTTCGCTGAAGTTGAGGTCATGAAGATGTACATGCCCCTTCTTGCACAAGAAGACGGTATCGTGCAATTTATCAAGCAACCAGGAGCTACTCTCGAGGCTGGCGATATTCTGGGTATACTCGCTCTTGATGACCCATCGAGGGTCAAGCACGCTCAGCCCTTCCTTGGTCATATTCCCGATCTTGGACCACCCCAAGTGGTTGGCACAAAGCCCGCCCAACGCTTTATTCTTCTCCACAACATCCTTAAGAATATTCTTGATGGCTTTGACAACCAAGTCATCATGGCTTCAACTCTCAAGGAGTTGATAGAGGTTCTCCGCGATCCAGAACTGCCTTATGGCGAGTGGAATGCTCAATTCTCTGCCCTCCACGCAAGAATGCCTCAACGTCTTGATGCTATTTTCACTCAGATTGTGGACCGTGCCAAGCAACGGAAGGGCGAATTCCCCGCGAAGAACCTATCAAAGGCTCTCGTCAAATTTTTTGAGGACAACGTTGCTCCTAGTGATGTTGATCTTCTGAAAGCTGCCCTCGTGCCTTTGACTGAGGTCCTCGACAGATACGCCGAAGGCCAGAAAGTCCACGAATTTGACGTCTTCTCAGGGCTTCTCGACCAATATTGTTCCGTTGAGCGACTGTTCTCTGGCCGTACTTCTCGTGATGAGGAGGTTATTCTGAAGCTCAGAGAAGAGAACAAGGATGATATCATTAAGGTTGTCCAGACAGTTCTCTCGCATAGCAGAGTCGGTGCCAAGAACAACTTGATTCTGGCTATTCTTGAGGAATACAGGCCCAACAAACCAAATGCTGGCAATGTCGCCAAGTACTTCCGACCCGCTTTGCGCAAACTCACGGAACTGGAATCCCGACAAACTGCAAAGGTGTCATTGAAGGCCCGAGAACTCCTCATCCAATGCGCTATGCCGTCATTGGAAGAGCGTGCTGCCCAAATGGAGCACATTCTCCGGTCTTCAGTCGTCGAATCGAGATACGGTGAAACGGGTTGGGAACACCGAGAACCAGATCTCGAGGTTCTCAAGGAAGTTGTCGACTCGAAGTATACCGTCTTCGATGTTTTACCCATCTTCTTCGGCTACCAAGACCCTTGGGTATCGCTCGCTGCTCTGGAAGTCTACATTCGAAGAGCTTATCGTGCATACTCTCTGAAGAAAATCGAGTACCACAATGACTCTTCTGAGCCTCCTTTCATCGTGTCCTGGGACTTCGTTCTCCGCAAAGTTGGTGCTTCGGAGTTTGGCATGCCTCTCCAAGGCTCTGCTCCATCTACGCCCGCCACTCCTTCATACGAGAGTGGCAATCCATTCAAGCGTGTCAACTCCATCAGTGATATGTCTTACTTGGTCAACAAGACCGACCACGAGCCAATACGAAAGGGTGTCATTGTTCCAGTCCAGTACCTGGATGAAGCCGAAGAATATTTGATGCGAGCTCTCGAGGTCTTCCCAACCGCGGGTGCCAAGAAACGAAGTGCGCCGAATGGCTTGATGCCAGATTTAGGTGGCAAGAGAAAGACTCCTGCTCCGGCCTTGAACAACGATGATGAGCTCTCAGCAGTCTGCAACGTGGCTGTCCGTGATGCTGAGAGTCTGGATGACAACGACACTGTTGCTAGAATCAACCTCATTGTCAAGGAGTACAAGGAGGAACTCCTTGCCCGTCGCATTCGCCGATTGACATTTATCTGTGGTCACAAGGATGGATCTTATCCAGGCTACTACACTTTCCGAGGCCCCGAATACGAAGAAGACCAGAGCATTCGTCACAGCGAACCAGCTTTGGCTTTCCAACTTGAACTGGGAAGACTTTCCAAATTCAAGATCAAGCCTGTCTTCACTGAGAACCGAAACATCCATATCTACGAGGCTGTTGGCAAGGGTGTCGAGGGTGACAAGCGCTACTTTACACGTGCTGTTGTCCGTCCTGGAAGACTCCGAGATGAGATCCCAACTGCTGAATACTTGATCTCCGAGTCTGACAGATTGATGAACGATATTCTTGATGCTCTCGAGATTATTGGAAATAACAACTCTGATCTCAACCACATCTTTATCAACTTTTCACCAGTCTTCCCTCTTCAACCTCCCGAGGTTGAGCAAGCTCTTGGTGGATTCTTGGAACGTTTCGGTCGCCGTCTCTGGCGTCTCCGTGTCACTGGGGCTGAGATTCGCATCATTTGCACGGAGCCTACTACTGGCATGCCATATCCTCTTCGTGTCGTCATCACAAACACCTCAGGATATGTTATCCAAGTTGAAATGTACGCTGAGCGCAAGTCTGAGAAGGGCGGCGAATGGGTCTTCCAGAGCATCGGAGGTACAACTAAGATTGGCTCCATGCACTTGCGTCCTGTATCAACACCATATCCCACGAAGGAGTGGTTGCAGCCAAAGCGATACAAGGCACATCTTATGGGAACGCAATATGTCTACGATTTCCCAGAGCTTTTCAGACAAGCAATTCAAAACAGCTGGGTTAAGGCTGTCAAGAAGCACTCGTCACTGGGCGAGAAGCAACCCCCTACTGGCGAGTGTATTGACTACAGCGAACTAGTCTTGGATGATCAAGATAATCTTGCCGAAGTCGTCCGTGAGCCAGGAACCAATACTCACGGTATGGTTGGATGGATCGTCACTGCACGAACACCTGAGTATCCTCGTGGCCGAAAGTTCGTCATCATCGCCAACGACATCACCTTCAGGATTGGTAGCTTCGGACCCAAGGAAGATCAATTCTTCCATAAGTGCACGGAACTTGCCAGGAAGCTTGGTATTCCTCGCATTTACCTTTCTGCCAACTCCGGTGCTCGTATCGGCATGGCAGAGGAGCTTATCCCTCATTTCAATGTCGCCTGGAATGATCCGGCAAGGCCAGAGGCTGGTTTCAAGTATCTTTACTTGAACAACGACGCCAAGAAGCGATTCGAGGATGGCAAGAGGAAGGATGTCATCACCGAAGAGGTCGTTGAGGATGGAGAGACAAGACACCGAATCACCACTATTGTTGGTGCTGAAGATGGCCTTGGTGTTGAGTGTTTGAAAGGCTCCGGTTTGATTGCCGGTGCAACTAGCAGAGCTTATGAGGACATCTTCACTATCACATTGGTGACGTGTCGATCAGTTGGTATGTATTTTTGTTGACCTGAAAAGGGGGCCTTGCTGACATCAATAGGTATCGGTGCATACTTGGTCCGTCTCGGCCAGCGCGCTATCCAAATTGAGGGTCAACCAATCATCTTGACTGGTGCTCCTGCTATCAACAAGCTTCTCGGTCGTGAAGTCTACACATCTAACTTGCAACTTGGTGGCACTCAGATCATGTATAAGAACGGCGTTTCTCACATGACTGCCAATGATGACTTCGAAGGTGTCTCCAAGATAGTCGAGTGGATGGCCTACGTCCCAGACAAGAGAAATAGTCCATTGCCAATTGGACCTGCTGTGGACTCTTGGGATCGAGATATTATCTATGCTCCACCCGCGAAGCAGTCTTACGACGTGAGATGGTTGATTAATGGCAAGGAAGACGAGGAAGGATTCATGCCTGGACTTTTCGATAAGGACTCCTTTGTCGAGACCCTTGGTGGGTGGGCCAAGACTGTTGTTGTCGGGCGTGCTCGCCTGGGTGGCATCCCCATGGGTGTTATCGCAGTCGAAACTCGCTCGGTGGAGAACATCACCCCGGCTGACCCGGCCAATCCCGATTCGGTGGAACAGATTACCAATGAAGCAGGTGGAGTCTGGTACCCTAACTCCGCATTCAAGACTGCACAGGCTATCCGGGATTTCAACAATGGCGAGCAGTTGCCATTGATGATCTTGGCGAACTGGAGAGGTTTCTCTGGTGGCCAGCGTGATATGTACAATGAGGTCCTCAAGTACGGATCTTATATTGTCGACGCGCTTGTCAAGTATGAGCAACCGATCTTTGTCTACATTCCACCGTTTGGAGAGCTACGTGGTGGTTCATGGGTAAGCCCTTATCTAAGGTATTATTTAACGTTTGCTAATGATTTCAGGTCGTCGTCGATCCAACAATCAACCCGGAATACATGGAAATGTACGCTGATGAAGATGCACGTGGTGGTGTTCTGGAGCCGGAAGGTATTGTCAACATCAAATACCGCCGGGACAAGCAGCTAGAGACCATGGCTCGCTTGGATCCAGAATACGGTGCCCTTCGCAAACAACTGGCAGACAAGTCTTTGAGCGCAGAGCAGTTGACTGAAGTCAAGGCAAAGGCCACTGCTCGTGAGCAATTGCTCTTGCCAGTTTACATGCAGGTTTCGCTGCAATTTGCGGATCTCCATGACCGGGCTGGCCGAATGAAGGCCAAGGGTGTCATCAGACAATCACTACAATGGAGAGAGGCACGACGATTCTTCTACTGGCGTGTTCGCCGCCGTGTCAACGAGGAGTATATTTTGAGACGCATGTTATCAGCGTCCAAGAACCCACTCTCATCTAGAGCGCGCAACCTCGAGACCCTCGCGGCGTGGACCGGTATTCCGAACTTCAGTCACGCAGATCACGATGTTGCTATGTGGTACGAGGAGAACAGAAAGACTGTACACGAAAAGGTTGAGGCGCTGAAGACTGAAGGTGTTGCATTCGATGTTGCTAGTCTGCTGAGAGGAAACAACAAAGGAGGATTGAAGGGTGTGCAACAGGTTCTCAGCATGTTACCTGCCGCGGAGAGGGAAGAGGCCCTGAAGTTCTTGAGCCAAACTTAGAGTTGTATTGATTCGAGGGCATTGTTTGAAAGCGTGTACATTGCATTCACTTGTAAATTGGGGGGTATATAGGCGTTTCTTAAGAAGCAATGCATTTTTCGACAACAAATCAGCCTTGTGCTGACTGCGTGAACTCTCTGTTCGGAATGTGGGCATGATGACTTGGAGGCGCTTCAGTAGAGTCGGGCAAGTGTTCAAAGCTCGAGTTCTTCAAGTCTCTGACAAGTTCTCCACTCTGCATCTGGTGCATTCACCTGTAAATTGCGGGTCCCACTCGAACAGAGAAATATATTCGTTGATCATTGATCTTCCCTGTGGAGCTGTGAGTCTAGCTGGCATAAGGATATGAAGCCCGTTAATGTTGGGTATATGTAGGCTTCTTTAAGCAATGCACTTCTTGACCACGATCCGAGTGGAGTCGGTCTGGCGGCATGATGGCGTAGAAGATAGAATGTTCGAATTGCTGCAAGGTGCTGCAGCACAGGTGCGTTGTTCCTCAAATCAGAAATTGAGAACCGTCTTCTCGTCTCCAAGTTCGCCCCATCTTCCTGAACAAAACGACCCGACAACGAGGTCCGACCGCAACGCCCATCGATCTGTATTGGCTACCGATCGAACGGTGGTCGTCGATGGCATGCATGAGTTGCCAGACCCACAAAAAGCTTTTTGGCACATGCTACGGTCTTCACTTTTGCTGGATCGGGCAAGCACGTATTATCGATTGGCGCTCCTTGAATATGCGCTTTGGGTAGGAAGCTGATAGGTTTTGACCATCTTCTCGCAAGCGTCCGGCACGGCACGTCTCTGGACCGAGGCTGGAATCCCTACCTACATACATACTACCTGTTAATCTGATGAGCAATGGGTTACGAGACATGGTACATATATACAAATTCTAGACTCCCATTGTTTTTGGGCAGGAGATATTTGTAAGCTTCTTGGGGAAGAGGAGATATCACTTACGTTCTTTGGGGGAAGAAAGATTTAGGGTGGTGTGTTTGGGGTGGAGAAGCTAACTTTTTTTTTGTTAAGAATGGGAACGAATCAGTGGAACCTTCTATTCTATCTAGCAAGCAGCGCTTAGAGATTTTGTTTATATTATGGATCTCATTTGTCACATTATCAACTCTGGTTTGCTCACATCTGCACTGTAATTTCTTGTAAGACTAGTGTTCAGTTCGATCTATTTGGGGAAGAATCGTCTCAGTGCGGCAACGAAATGAAAAGTTGATTCTGCGAGCTGGCTGCTTGAAGCCAGCTCTGCATATCTCTAGACTTCAATACAGTCACGATTTTCCGGTATGTAGCTACTAGGAATATTCTAGCATGATTTTCTCAACGCCTTGGAAGCCGTCACACCCCACCAATCCAATCAATGCACGTATTCCATTCCAAAGATTGTCTCGATTTCTCACATCCTGTAGTCTGTTAGCTTTCTGATGAATTTAATGGAGGAAAGGGGGAGCTGACCTCTCAACAGGGGTCAAACCCAACAACCGCATCCCGTTGTTCAACACAACCCTGGCCGCATCATACAACGCCATCCGAGCAAGCATAAGCTCTCTCTCACTTCCTACAATCCGCAAATGATCATAACTACTACTTAAGGTATGCGTCATCTTAAACAGATACGTCAAGATTGTCGTCGGCTCTAGCGTCTTCAAAGTATTCTGAACGACGTCTGGATATTGCGAGATTACACGGATGAGGTTTTGGGCGTGTGGTTCGGTGAGCAAGGAGAGATTGGCTTTGGCAATCTCGTCGGGTGTGAGGCCTGCTCGGCGGGTGATGGAGCAGAGACGAGCATGGGCGTATTGCAAATAGGGACCTGTATCACCTTCAAAAGAGGTCATAACGTCCATGTTGAAGTCGTAGTTGTTAATACTGTTTCATCTCGTCAGTAAAGGAGAAGGCAGATTAGCGGAAATGTAAACATACCGCTTCCCGCTCATATCTTGGACCATCACACTACTGATTCCAAGAATATCTGCTGTGGCGAGAGGATTCTCAACTTGTTCGTATTTGGACTGATTCTTTTGCATCACTTCGTGCATCTTCTCACCCACATCCCGCAAGATGTCGTCCAAGAATTTGACGTTTCCTTTTCGGGTGCTCATTCCCTGCACGAGACCAAAGTTGATGTGTTGGCATTTCGCTGCAAGGTCGGGGTAGCCCATTAATTCGATGATTTTGAATAGTTGCTTCAGGTGGAGATCTTGTGCTGAGGCTACGACGTAGATCATGTGATCGAAGTGGTATTTGTCGTCTCGCTGCATCATTTCGCTAATGTCTCGGGTGAGGTAAAGTGCTGTTCCGTCTTTCTTCTTGATAATTGGCCGCTCGAGACTCTTGCCTGCTTTTCCTGGGACGTGTTTGGTGAAATCAACAATTACTGCTCCTTCCGATTCTTCTGAGACTCCCATATCGGCCATCTTTTTGGCTGCGAAATCCATTCGCTCTTGCTTGACTTGACTCTCACCGGAGTAGTCGTCGAAGTTGATGTTCAATCGAGCGTAGGTCTCCTTGTATCGCTTGATACTCAGGTCCCTGAATCGGGCCCATTGTGCAATTGCCTTCTCGTCGTTATCTGTCATAGCTTTGAAGTACCGGCGAGCTTGCTCGTCCAGTCCTTCATTCTTGATATGTGAAGCATCCTTTCCTACAGCATCCAGTTCCTTAATTTCTTCCTTCTCCGCAGTCAAGTCTTTGTTGATCGCGACGTAAATCTCGAAGAGGTGATTAATTGGGTCGACTTTTAGGGCTTCTTCGTTCCCATATTTCTCGAATCCAAGTGCCAGCAATCCGTATTGCTTTCCCCAATCTCCTAAATAGTTTACTCGAACAACATCCCAACCTGCACCTTCGTAAAGATTTGACAAAAACCCCCCAATGATCGTACTTCGAAGATGCCCGGCATGGAAAGGCTTCGCAATATTTGGAGAGGAGAATTCGACGATTATCCGCTTTCGTCCTTTCGAAGCATCTTCAGGATCTTTCAAGCCGAGATATGGGTTTAGACCGAAAGAGGTCTTTTGTTTGAGTATCGAAGGGATGAGTATTTCTGCAAGTTTGTCGACTTTGAAGAAAAATTGTAGAAATGTGCCAGTGACAGTTGGCTTATGAACGAGGGGTGACTCAGGGAACTATTGGTAAAGGACAATTAGTGCAAATTTCCCAGTGCTTCGACGGGGATTGCATACATTCGCAACCCATTCGGCTGCAAGCTCAGGTGGCTTCTTGCCCTTCACTCGCAACGCTGGAATAGGCAGGACTAAATCGCCCTTTTCCAGGGTTTGGGTCCACTGCAGAGCTGGGTATACGAGTGCTGCATCAACCCCCGTCACCTTCGTGAGGATTTCGGTCAAATGTGCCCTGTAAATATCCACAGGATTCACCTCTGGATAGCAATTGGGATATTTTGGTAAAGGTGTAGTAAGGCTCAGGTCCTTGAGCTTCTCGGACAGGGTCGACGCTGCTGCCGTCATTTTGTAGGTCTGGAAAGGAAAGGCGCCTCGGGAATTGAAACGCCTTGTTTGCGTGTTGCTTTTGAGATGGACTGGCAGAGACTTGAGACAACGCAGTGGTAGTCGTGACAATCGGAAGAAGGGGGTATTCATCAAAATACTCAGTGTGCGACTACTTAGGGTCGGAAGAGTCACGTCCAAGAGGACTAAAGGTGTGTCGTGAGTCAAGGCCTGGAGCCGCCAAAAAGGTTTCAGCCTTGCAAAGCCTGAAAAATGTGGAGCATGAGAGACCTTGCACGCATCACGTGATGGTCCCTCTTCCGCCGCCACGTCGACTACCATTCTCGATCTCTCTAGCCACTCAAGGTCTCTACACTTACCCCTGATATGCACCATTGTTTTGCCACCTAAGTGGCCGTACGTGATTTTTTAAATTTCAATTATAAAGTACTGTTGTTCCATTCAAATGATTGTGGAGTGCTATTAGCCTTCCCGACTTTGCGATCAAGCCATTCTACCCCTTTCCTCGATTCTCGCGGGCAGAGTGGCCAACCTTTCTTTCAATTCAACCTTTGCTCCTCCTAGCTCTAAAAGATACTCCAACTAATTTGACTACAGTAAAAAGAACGTTTGCGTTGCTGCCAGTCAACTGTCATGCTAATTGCCCACAAGCCTCAGACTCTGCGCCTGGTTCAAGCGCCATGTGGAGGAGATGGAACCTCCTGACCGTCATCCCTCAAGACCCGCAAGAATGCACGCTCGCGCGAGCCTAACAAGGTCAGCACTAGGGTGTCCTCTTCCGGATGTACTTACTTGGTCTGGAATGGTTCACGGCTCCATCCTCGACTGTAATGGAACGACTATCAACCGATTCAAGAACTCTCACGACGCCTTCAGCAGACCCATCAGGAGAATATTCCATTTGCATGAGACTTACTCTCACGCGGTACCGCCCCGGCTCGTGGATGACCAGGTCAGGGAAGTAGAAGTACGCTCTGTCTCTATCGGAGCTGGAGCTGGTCGACGAGCTCGTCCCATGCCCCCCTTCAGGGAGTGGGTGTGCGGAATCGGCAACCCTCCCGCCGAGCTGGCCATGAAGAACTTCGCCTGAGTGTTGGATGAGCGTTGCCACAGCCCATGTCTGGGAAAGTTCCGAGAAAATGCTCGTCTCGCTGCTCAGCCGAGCTGCGAGAGGAGGAAATAGCGGAACCCCTGGGCTAACTTGCTGCGGCGGCTGAATCGCAAGTCTAAGCATTTCGGTTGAAGGCCGATATCCTGGATTGCCTAAAAGCAATGTATACAGAATGTTAGTGCACAATCCTCGATCGCGGTGGAGAAGCTCACAATATCTAGACCTTCAACGGATGGTCGTCTCCCTAATAATGTCAACAATCATCTCCAATATCAAGTTGCCCCTGCCTTCAGGCAGACTGATGAAGCAGTTTACGGAAACCTGCACTAACGAGAGAGACTAGTATACAAGCTTCGAAGCGGGCCGCTGATGCGCACAATTTCTGTTCCTGAACTGCCTCAGACAATATCCTTGCTGTGTCGAATGGTGAAGGAACCGGATACCTCAATGTCTCGCTGAGGACTTGGTGGATTTTTAGAACAACTGGAATCCTCTATCTTATACCTTTCATCACCCCTCACATTCAGGGCATCAACGCTATGTTGCAAAATTGTCGATGAGGCCCCACAAGTGCAGCCTTGCGTTGTGAGACCTACGCCATCAAGGAAGTGGTAGTTGAGGCTCATGGCGGTGTCAGTGCAACAAGTTTGACCGCGGCACAAGCAAAGTTGTTTTTCTTCTCGAAAGGTTCTTGTCTTGCTCAGCGGATTAGACCCATTCATCTGAGTGGTATGGTACAAGCCATGAAGATAGTAAAGATGGGATGACAGGAGTTTCAACCGCGTGGATACCGCAAAAAACCTGCAGATCAAGGTCGATCTCTGCTGAGACATATCAGACCTTAGTCAATCCAGGAAAGCGTCATGGACTACAAAAAGTTCAAATTTGTGGCCCTGCTTGATTGATTCAAAGTGCTGGTTGTCATGTGGTGCTATCCACGAAAAAGAAGTTCGTCGGATATAGTTCCGCGGTGGCTGGATCATGGCTGAAAGTCGGGAACCCACTAACCAGGGTCTGGGGCAGATCCTGCGCCAGGGCCGCCACGATCTGACAACTCACTCACCTTACAGTTCCAGTAAGACCTTGAGGTTCCCTTTGAATAAAGATTTTACAAATGCAGTCACGGAATTTCGTCCATGTTTGCAACTTGTTGGACGCAGTCGCCGCTTGCGGTATTCTAATACTACTAAATCTCGGATCAATTTCGCGGGATAAAGAAAGACAAATTTCATTGCCAAGACTAGACAACATCCGTATAAATTGGCTTGTTATAACTGCAGGCCGTTCCCTTTCTGGTGCTCCTTTCCCTGCCAAGCCTGCAACAGTGGTAAACGTAGGGTTATCTCTCTGGCTAATCATTACTGAGTCCGCTCGCAATCACAAAACTCCTATAACATTCCACATAAGGTCGGAAACATTGTTATCCCTGACCAACGTTTGGAGGCCGATGTTGTGATTCGGATTCCATAGTAGTGCCCGCAGCCGGCTTAGCACCTCGGATGTCGATCACGAAAGGTCAATTCAGCTGAGACGACTCGGGCTCCTTGAGACCCAAATAGCTTCAAAGGTTCTAGACCCCCATCCACTGAAGCAAAAGGAAAGCCGAGCGACATGATAATTATGTAGTTTCTGAAGCCCCACGGCGAGTGCAACGAAATTTGACAGGGTTTGTCAATCTTTGAATTCGCAAGCCTAGAGCATGTAGGATCGCACACAGCCATTCAACCTTCATCCACCTCAAGTAAATTTAGAACTAGTTGGACTGCACTGAAATCGTATAATTAGCCAATCAGACCTGCATCAGCGTTAGAGTAGGCGCCTTAACATCACTCTCCAGCAGGCATGGGAAAAGCGCTCGCTCGCTGTCACGTGCTCGAGACGCGATCGCCCCCCTAATGCAACCGTCGATTACTAGACTCTATATTCACTCACAAATGGAAGCAGTAGGAGACAAGAGTGTGCAGATATCGTACCCTGTCGAATTTGTAAAATTAATGGTAGGCCGATAAAACTATCTCGCTCTGAGTGCTGCTCGTCCCTTCCTTCAGCATGATCAGCCATCCCCGTCCTTCCCAAACAATATCGGTGGAGTGAGATCTCCAGGAATTCCACGGCATCTTCTCTTCACAGCTGCAAGTATTCCTACAACATCACCTATATCTTCGCAACAGCCATTGTCCAAGCTTCGTGTGGAACATTGGAGAACTCAACATTCACGATTGTCCCTCCAGCCACAGTACGTTCTCCCACAATCACAGATGTGTCCCGCATATGCCAAAAGATAAAGGCCGCATGATCCTAGCTAACAACGACCTGTACAATCAAGATGAATTCTTCCTCCATCTCAAGGTTCCAGAACTACGGGGCTACTGTGAGCCAATTGGCTCTGTTCATCTTCATCTTCTCCGGCATGGGACTTTGTACACTCGCCATCTTCGCCTATATGGCATTCATAATCTTCCAGAGGCGGCGAAACATGATGTTAGCTGCAGAGAAGAAACGTCGCGACGCACATCCCGATGCTTGGAGGACACGGGTCTATGATGTGTTTCCCGACTACGAAAAATGATCGAGATCGAACCGAACT
>Ga0302325_10016810_pt1 | contig 15485 bp, 17 predicted proteins | sample Palsa_T0_2_FD_201948 | JGI IMG/M metagenome (GOLD analysis project Ga0302325, IMG submission 201948) | Peat permafrost microbial communities from Stordalen Mire near Abisko, Sweden - Palsa_T0_2 | ecosystem: Environmental > Terrestrial > Soil > Palsa > Peat permafrost | place: Sweden: Abisko...
AAGGGCCGCCAACAGCCGGCAACAAAAGCAGTCAACGTGGAGGGACCGCATAAACCACCCCGGGCCTACCGAGCCATTATAAACCCGGCCGTCAAAGTCAGTTCCCCGGCTCCCAGTGAAAGCAGCCAGAAGCGCCTGGACGGCGCACCCAGGACCTCTACAACCGGCGCCTGAGACCTGCCGGGTTGCCCGGCGCTTAAGCCGTGGTGACCGGCGGTCTGAGTACTTCGGTAACGGTGAGCTGTACTTAAAACAGCTTAGGCCATCCCCCAAACCAACCTAGAATGGATCTAGGACGGACCAACCACCCCCGCGCTGGGCCGACAGGATTGCCCTTTGCCGTTTAAGCTTCCCATACCCGCGCGCATTCCGCTCCTGTACGTCATCCTCGGCGTGCTGTTGGCCATCAGTGTCCTGCCGATGTACTTCTATTCGGTTCAGATCGAGAACATGAACCGGGAGCGTCTCAAGACCAACGAAATGCTGCTGCAAAACACCGTCACGCGCTCCCTGGCCGACGACATTTCCCAGCATCAGGCATCCCTGCGCATGATGCTGACCAATCTTTCGTCGTCGATTCAGGTGATGATGCTGGCCAACCCGAGCGGCAACGACCCCGGTGCGCAGAAGCTGCTGACGCCGGAGTTGCGGGCCATGCTCGAAAATTTTGTCTCGTCATCGAACGACATTGCCTATGCCACGCTGCTGAATGCCGATGCCAAGGGAATTTCCGCCGGGCGTATTGAGCCCGATGCTTTCCTGCAACGGGAGCTCGAGCACGCCTATCAGGCCTCCCGCGAAGGGCGTGTCTACAGCGGCCAGCCGTTGACCGTGGGCAGTGGAAAATCCGCGCGAACGGTAATGCTGGTCAGCTCGCCCATCATGTACAGCGGACGGTTCCTCGGAATGATCGGGTCGGTGGTAGACATGGATTACCTGATCCGCCGGCTGGAGCAAGTCAGCCTCAGCGGATTGATGCCCTACGTAGTCGACAGCCAGGGGAGACTGGTCGCGGCCGCGACCGGCCAGTACGCCACCGGGCAGGACATGAGCCACTTCGAGATCGTCCGCAGTTTCGTGGACAAAGGCTCGAAGGCCCAGTTGGCGGCAACCCGCGAGTTCACGATTCATGACGGGGTTAAGTCGACCGAAATGTTGGGAACGTATAGTCCGGTGACCTCGCTCGAGTGGGCGGTCGTAGTACAGAAGCCGCGCGAAGACGCGTATCGCGGAATCTATGAGATGCAGCGCACCGGGCGCCTGCTGGCCTGGCTGGCGGTGTTTGTAAGTGTGGGGCTCAGTATTCTCTCGGCGCGGCGGATCACCAGCCCGTTGCAAGTGCTGGCGCAGTCTAGCCGGGCGATTGCGCGGGGCGATTTTTCTCAGCGTGTGCACCTGAAAACGCGCACCGAGATCGGTGAACTGGCGACCACGTTCAACACCATGTCCGAGGAATTGGAACAGTTCGTCGAGGACCTGAAACGCGCGGCCGAGGAAAACAAAGCGCTGTTCATGGGCTCGATCCAGATGCTGGCCGGCGCGGTCGATGAAAAGGATCCTTACACGCGGGGCCATTCCGACCGGGTCACAAAGTATTCCCTGATGATCGCCAAAGAAATGGGGCTCGATCCGGGGTTTCTGGAGATCCTGCGCATTTCGGCGCAGCTCCACGATGTCGGCAAAATCGGGATCGAAGACCGCATCCTGAAAAAGCCTGGCGCTCTGAGTCCGGAAGAATTCGAGATCATGAAGACCCATACCACCAAGGGCGCGAACATTCTGCGTCCGGTGACGCAGTTGCGCGAAATGCTGCCCGGCATCGAACTGCATCATGAGGCGCTCAACGGGCGCGGATACCCTTACGGCCTGAAAGGCGACGATATTCCTCTGCTGGCGCGCGTGATTGCCGTCGCTGATACCTTCGACGCTCTGACCACGAACCGTCCTTACCAGCAGGCCCACGATCAGGTGGAAGCTCTGCGAATCATCCAGAATCTTTCCGGACAGCGCCTCGACCCCCGGGCAGTGGCCGCGCTGCTGGCGGTGTTTGAGCGAGGAGAAATTCGAATTCAGAAGTCGCTCACGCAGAAGATGCCGCTCGGATCGCCGGCTTCGTCGCCGGCGACGCCCACCGCGTCTTCGCTTCCACCCGCCGACCCCGTCAGCGTTGAAACCACACGGACCTAGAAATCGTTGATCATTAATCGTTGGTCATCGATCATCGGTCCTCGATCATCGATCATTAATGCATTGACCATTGGTCGTTCGGTTTTCGCCACTCCGTCGGCCGTCCGTCGAGAATCACGAGTCAAACGGCTCGCGAACGACTTGCGCCGAGCGATGATCGACCGTCTCCTGCACAATTACCAATTCCTCCGCCGTCGATTCTCCTATAATCATTCTCGGATACCTCATGATTCAAACTCTTTTTGGCAGTCTGGACGAAGTACAGAAACCCAGTTTCATCGAGCGCATGAAGGAGGCCGTCGCGCGCACGCGCGAGAACCTGGCCGAGCGCATCGAGGATGTGGTCTCGATCGGCAAAGAAATCGACCGCTCCACCCTCGACGACCTGGAAGCCACGCTGATCGGCGCCGACCTCGGCACCACCACCACCCATGAGGTGCTGGAAAAGCTGCGCGACAAAGCCGATCGCAAGCAGATCAAGGATGTGAATGAACTCAAACGGCTGCTGAAAGAGGAACTGCTGGCGATTCTGACATCGACCGCTTTTCGGCCCGTGACCAAAGTGGACGGCACGCCTGAGGTGATCATCGTCGTAGGCGTGAACGGCACCGGCAAGACGACCACCATCGGAAAGTTGGCGCAAGTGTTTCGGGCGCAAGGCAAAACCGTGCTCCTGTGCGCGGCCGATACCTTCCGCGCGGCGGCCATCGAACAGCTGGAAATTTGGGGGCAGCGCACGGGAACGGAAGTGACTAAAACCAAGGCCGGAGGTGATCCATCCGCTGTGCTGTTTGATGCGCTGCAGGCGGCCACCTCCCGCAAAACCGATTATGTGATCGTCGATACCGCCGGGCGGTTGCACACCAAGCAAAACCTGATGCTCGAACTCGAAAAAATGAAGCGCACCGCACAACGCATCGTGCCCGGCGCGCCGCACGAGACTTTGCTGGTAATGGATGCCACGACCGGCCAGAACGGATTACAGCAAGCAAGGCAGTTCACGCAATCGTCGGGAGTCACGGGAATTGTACTGACCAAACTCGATGGCACGGCGAAGGGTGGCGTGGTAGTCGCAATTTCGCGGGAACTGGGATTGCCGGTGCGATATGTGGGCGTCGGCGAAAAGGCAGGGGATTTGTTGCCGTTTGATGCAAAGGATTTTGTGGATTCGCTGTTTGCCTGAGAATCGGCCGCGTAGCCAGGAAGAAGGCAGAAGACATATAAGGATGAATAAACGATCGCCTCTCTCATCCCTTGAAAGATTATTGGATCGCCTGAAGCGGTGGCTCCGTCCCAAACCCGAACCGGAAGATCCCTATGCCTATGTCACCGCTCCCTTGCGTCGTCCCCCGCCCTCGCGGAGCGGAGCCGCGGTCGTAGAACTGGACCAAGAATGAAGGAAGCGTCCAGCGACGAACAACACATGCGAAAGGCGCTCGACCTGGCGCGAACCGGCGTCGGGCTCGTCTCCCCCAATCCCGCAGTCGGAGCGGTGCTGGTGGATGCATCCGGACGCGAAGTCGGAGCCGGCACCCATACCTACGATGGCGTGAAGCACGCCGAAGTTCTCGCACTCGAACAGGCCGGCCACGCGGCACGCGGCGGAACCCTCTACCTGAATCTGGAGCCGTGCTCACATCAGGGTCGTACCGGGCCTTGTGCCGACGCCCTGATCGCCGCCGGAATCCGCCGCGTGATCTGCTCCATGGAGGATCCGAATCCCCGAGTGTCCGGCCAAGGATTTGCCAAGCTCCGCGCATCCGAGATCAAAGTGGAGGTCGGCTTATTTCAGGCCGAAGCAAAAAAGCTGAATGAACATTTTGCCAAGTACATCCGTCGAGCGAAGCCGCTGGTCACGCTGAAATCGGCCATGACCCTTGATGGAAAAATCGCCGACGCCACCAAACCTGGCACCGAATCGGGGTCTTCGACGTCTGCGACCGAAGGCGCCCGCAGTGGATACCACTGGATCACAGGCGAGCTGGCGCGCGCGCATGTGCAGCAACTGCGTCATCAGAGCGATGCGATCCTGGCTGGCGTAGGGACAGTGATGGCGGATGATCCGCTGCTCACCGACCGGAGCGGCCTGCCGCGGCGCCGCAAACTGCTGCGTGTAATCCTCGATTCTTACTTGCGCATTCCACCTGAATCGCGGGTGATCCAGACCGCCGAGCACGATGTGCTGGTGCTATGTTCCTCGGCCGAGGAACAGACCAAGCGGGCGCTCGAAGCAAAGGGGATCCGTGTGGAACAGATAGCGGCCATGGCCGACGGACGGCCCGATTTCGCGGCGATTGTCCAGCGCCTCGGAGAGTTGGAGATCACCAGCCTGCTCATCGAAGGCGGAGCGCTCGTGAACGGCGCGGCCCTGGCGTCGGGTGAGGTGGACAAGGTGTTTCTCTACTACGCCCCGAAGATTTTTGGCGAGGGCGCAGTCCCCTTTCTTGCCGGTGAAAGCTTGCACGGTCGAGCGCAGTGCGTGCAGCGCTACGAACTGCACCGCTTCGGCGAAGATTTTGCGCTGGAGGGCTATCTCCGCAACCCGTATTCGTGACCCATTCACTGTTGGTGGAGCGACGGTCGCCTCGCCCGTCGAGCGGAGTGGCGGCCGGGCTCTCCGCCGGCGAGCCCGGGTCGGCAAGAAAGACTGAGGCGCATATTTTATGTTTACGGGAATCATCGACGAAGTGGGCAAGGTCGTAAAGATCGAGCTGCGCGGCGAGCGCCGCCGCATCACCATCGAAGCGGAGCGCATCCCGAAAGAGTTGGCAACCGGCCACAGCGTCTCGGTGAGCGGCGTTTGCCTGACGGCGCTTGATATCAAACCAAAATCATTCTGCGCGGACCTCGCGCCTGAAACCTGGATGCGGACTTCGTTCTCGCGACGCCGCGAGGGCGCGCTCGTGAACCTGGAACTGCCGATGAAGGCCGACGGGCGTTTTGGCGGCCACATTGTTCAGGGCCACGTTGATGGCGTGGGCACGCTCGTCGAGTTCGAGCGCATCGTCGATTCTGACGGCCGGGATTCCGGGAACTGGTGGCTGCACATTGAAGTCCCATCCGAGGTCGAGAAATACACGGTATTCAAGGGCTCGATTTCAATTGAGGGCATCAGCCTTACGGTGGCCAAGCTCGAAGGGAACCGCTGCACGATCGCGATCATTCCCCATACCGTCGAGATGACGAACCTCAAATCGCTGAAGTCGGGAGACCCCGTGAACCTGGAAGCCGACCTGATCGCGAAGTATGTCGAGAAGATGATGCAGGGCCAGCCCGCGCAGAGTTCGATCACCCTCGAGAAATTGCTCGACCAGGGCTTTTGAACCTGAATCCGGCCGGCATAGACCCGACCTCACGCTTCTGCGTGTCCCAAAGCGGCCGTCACCAGTTCGGTGTCGAGGTACTCGGTGACTTCTTTCAGTTGGTGGTCAGAAAGCCGAAAAACGAAACAATAGTTGTTGTTGTAGGGCACTCCGCTCTGGGTCGTGTTGCTTCCGCGCGCTTCCACCACAACCAAGTCACCTTCTGCAATCAGGCGGTGCGCCGTTGTTCTGATTCTGCCCTTGATCCTGGCGCGCAGGGGACCGAACAATTCCACGAGGACCGACTGCTTCCCCTCATAGGTCTTCGACCATTTCGTTGTGCCGGTAACGGTCCAGCGGAAATCGTCCGCCATGCTTGCTACGAAAAGCTCGGAGTTGCCTTTCGACAGTTGCTCAAAAATTTGTTGCACCAGTTGCTTGTTCGTGCTCGCTCCCATTTCCCTTCGCTCCTGACGCATAGGCTCAAACCGCCCGAGGTCCATAAACCCGGATTTCGAATTTGAAACGAATAAGCACGAGCGAAAGAGCCTCGCCGGATCCGGTCGTAGAGCCGACCGTGCCTTACGCTTCGAGCTTCAACTCATCCAGTTCCAGGAACTCATGAATGATAGGCTCGGTCGATTTCTCCATGTCCTTGTAGGGCCCAAAAAAGATCGCACGCCCTTCGTGCAGGAACACGAGACGGTCGGCGAGTTTCTTAGCCAGGCGCATGTCGTGCGTCACGACGACCGAGGTCAGGTGCAATTGCAGTTTGAGCCGAGCGATGAGATCGCCCAGCAGATTTCCCATCATTGGATCGACCATGGTGGTCGGTTCGTCATAGAGCACGCACTCGGGTTGCGCGGCGAGCGCGCGTGCGATCGCGACCGAGCGTTTCATGCCGGTAGAGAGGTCGGATGGCAACAGTTCGCGCATCTCCTTCACTCCCACCATTTCGAGCAGGCCGTCGATGACCTGGTAAATCTGATCTTCCGAAAGCTGCCTTTTTTCGCGCAAGGGGAAAGCGATGTTTTCGCCCACCGTCAAGGAGTCAAACAGCGCCCCGTTCTGGAATACCATGGTCACTTTCTTGTGGATCTCTTCGAGTTGAAGTTCGTTGTAGTCGGTAATGTCCTGGCCGGCAACAATGATGCGGCCCGAATCCGGCTTCAGGAAGCCCATGATGTTGTGGAGCGCGACCGATTTTCCCACGCCGCTTCGGCCAAGAATGCAGACCATCTCGCCCGGCAACACCTCGAAGCTGACGTTCTTCAGAACGACCCGATCTCCAAATGCCTTGGAGACGTCCTTGAACTCGATGTAAGGGGACAGTGGATTGGCTGCGCTCATGGCTATCAGCATGGCATGAGACGGCAGTGCGGCTCAAGCGAAAGCATAGGACAAAATAGGACAAGCGCCCTCGGCTGTCCCTGGGCCCTCACTTGCTCAAAGCGTCCAGGCGGTCCTGCGGGGTGTTTACATTGAAAAAGGTCTGCTGTGAAAAACCGGCTGCCGCGAGTTCGCTCTCCTCAATCACGCGCACGGTGACGCCCAGAAACGCGGCATCGACCTTATACTTCCCTGCCCGCAGAGCCTGCTCGGCGATTGTGCAAAAGTCGCGGCGATAGACCGCACAGAGCGGCTGTAGACCGCGGCTGGTGCGAGGCACGGTGATGGTGGCATCGGTGCTCTCTGCCGCCGCGAAAAGAAACGCGAGAAGCTCGCCCGAGACGAAGGGCATGTCCACCGCGAGCATCAGGTTCAGCGGGGCGGAAGAATGAACAAGCGCGGCGTGAATACCGGCTAAGGGGCCGCATCCCGGAAAAATGTCGGCCACGACCGAACCCTGTTTCGGAAATTCGCAACGCGCAAATCGGGCCGGGTCGCCGACGATTGCAACCCGGTCGCAGACCGCGCCCATCACGGTAAGCGCGCGGTCAAGCAAAGTCTGGCCGCCGCAGTCCAGAAACGCCTTATCCGAGCCCATGCGAGAGCTCTTGCCTCCAGCAAGGAGGAATCCCATGCGCGATGGCTCGGTTCGTGCCATGTGGAAAAGCATTAAGTCACCGACCGCGCTGCCCCAAAGTAACCTATCCAGAACGGCCAAGGCATCGGAAGATGGAAGTGCCCCATTAGCGCGGGAGCGACTCGTCATCATGCCACAAAAACTCATGAACGCCCTTACTTTGGGACGCTGTTCACATGCGTTTTCCTGGCCTCGGAGGGCAGCAAATGGAGATTACTACCAAGTCTGCCTGCTCTGCGCGACTACTTATCAGTACGACTGGAAGACCATGCGTCGCGGAAATCGAGTCGATGAGCCAGTGCCGCAAACCGCGGTCCCCCGCCGTTCCGCTCAAAAAGAGCAGGCCTCATGGATGCCCCGGGCGCGGCGGCTGCATGTGAAAATCGCGATTCGATATCGTGTGAAAAGTCTCAGTGCCTGGCATGAAGGCATCATCCAGGACATCAGCCAGTCGGGCATCTTGTTTCACGGGCCACAGCCGCTCCCCGCCAAGGCCATGGTGGAAATGATCTTCGAGATGCCCGAAGAAATCTCCGGACAAAAAGACAGCACGGTTATTTGCCAGGGCACCCTGATTCGGGTCAGCGACAGCGTTGCCAACGGCGACGATGCTTTCGCGCTGGTGGCCTCCATCCTCGATTACAAGTTCCTCCATCAGCCCTAGATTGCAATCCTCAAAATTTCCGAATCCACCCGCTCATGAAAGACAATGCCGAATCTGTGGCCTGTTACCGCCGCCATTTCCTCTTTCCTCACAATAACTTGCAGAAGGCCGAAGTACAGTGACCTTCGTGCTTAGAAGGCAGCCACAGGAGCGGCTTATAATCATCCAAGTCTAAGCAAACTGAACACTTAGCGGGAATTGTCGAGTACACGTGAATCTCTTTCTGGAAGCTGCGATCTTCGCCTATGGGCTGTGCTTTGGCAGCTTCCTGAACGTGTGTATTTACCGATTGCCGCTTGGCCAGTCGGTCGTATCGCCGCGCTCCGCCTGCCCGCATTGCCGAGATCCGATCCCGCTCTATCACAATCTTCCCGTACTAAGCTGGCTGATCCTTCGGGGAAAGTGCCGCTCGTGCCAGCAGCCCATCTCGCCCCGCTACCTGGTGATCGAAATACTCACCGGCTTGCTGTTTCTTGGTTGCTATAGCCATTTTGGTCTCACGCTGGCGATGTGCAAGTGCACCGTGTTCGGCTTCCTGCTGCTGGGCTTGATTTTCACCGACGCAGAAACCAAGCTTCTTCCTGACGCCCTGACTCTGCCCGGCCTGGCTCTGGGCATCGGATTCAGCCTGGTGGTTCCGGTGAATGATCTGGCTTCGCGAATCATGCCTGGCATGGTGTCGTCCGCAATGCGAGGCGAGATTTCGTGGCGCTTGTGGTCCCTGTCAGACTCTTTGCTCGGAGCGACCGTTGGTGCTTCGTTTCTATACGGCGCGGCAGCCATTTACCTGCGCGCTCGCGGCGTCGAAGGCATGGGGTTCGGCGATGTCAAGCTGATGGCCATGATCGGCGCCTTCCTCGGAACCAAACTCACGGTCTTAACCATTTTCGCTGCTTCGCTCGCCGGGTCGGTGTTCGGACTGAGCACGGTTCTCGCCGTCTGGATGAAACGCATTCGTCGCAATCGGGCCCGCGTCAATTCTTCGCTTGTTTCTTCGGCTGACCTCCGGCGGCGTGCCTGGCATTCCGCGCGCCTCGCCCTACGCTATTACGAGATGCCGTTTGGCGTGTTTCTCGGAGGGATGGCTCTGTTGTCGTTCGTGTTTGGAAACCGGCTCTTGAACTGGTACTGGGAGGCACTGTGAACCTGCTCGCCAATCCGCTGGTGCTGCGAGCGGCCCTGCTTTTGTTCGCTGCCGTCGCAGCCTTCGGGATGGGCTGGTACTTGATTCGGCGCCTGCGCATCAGCCTCGAAGCCGGATCCGAGTCGCTCCGTTCTGCGCCGCTTGCGGCCGAAGGATTACCGGTGCACGCCTATCAGGCCGTCATTCAACAACTGAAGCAGCAGAAGCATGAGCTCGCCACCCAGCATCTGTCGGAGCGCCGAAAAGCGAAGGCCTCCGACACGCTGAGCTCGACCATACTTTCGAACCTTCCCTGCGGTGTTCTGTTTTTCAACGCCAGCGGCTTGGTGCGGCAAGCGAACTCGGCCGCGCGCACACTCCTCGGATTCGCCTCGCCGGCTGGACTGAGTGCGGCCGATGTTTTCCGCACGGCGACGCTGCGCCCGGAAAGTCACCCCTCGAATTCGGTTTCCGGTTCAGGTCTGGGTTCGCCATCAAGCGTCGGGCAAGCACTCGCGCCCGCCCTGACGGGAAAGTCAGCGGTGCGAGGGCTGGTGCTGAATTACTTTCTGCCGGACGGGGGACGCCGCGGGGAAAGTCGTGTTCTTGAAGTGACCGCCTCCCCGGTGCTCGCCGAGGACGCGAGCTTCATGGGCACGACTCTGGTGCTCGCCGACAAGACCGACATCGAACGCATCCGGCACGATCAAAAGCGGCGCGACGAAGTCTCTTCGGAACTCGCGCTCGGGCTGCGCAGTTCCTTGACCACCATTGCCGCATATGTGCAGCAACTGGAGCATAGCGGGGATCCGAAACTTGCGCGCCAGTTGGCTGAGAGCATCGCCGGCGAAGCGGCGCAACTGGACCAGACCATTGGAAGTTTCCTCGGAGAGCTCGCGCCGCAACCACAAGTTCTTGACACCAGCAATCGCGGGCTATGGTCTAAACCGTGGGCCTGCCAAAGGATGAACACATGAAGCACACGAAACTCATCGCAATCGGTACTTTTCTACTGCTCGGAATCAGCGGAGCAACCGCTCAATCGCTCGGAGACTATGCGCGGGAGGTGCGGAAGAACAAAACCGAACCGGCTCCGGCCACCCGCCACTTCGATAACGACAACCTGCCTAGCGGCGGAGAGCTGAGCGTGGTCGGGCCGTCGGGAAGCGACTCGAAAGCCGCGCCGGCCGCCGATGCTGCGACCTCCTTGGCAGCCGCCAAGGCCGAAAAGCAGAAGGCGGGCGAGGAATTGAGGAGTAAGATCGACGCCGAGAAAGAGAAAGTCGCTGCGCTGAGCCGCGAACTCGACCTCGAGCAGCGCGAATATCGCTTGCGCGCCGCGGCCTTCTACGGCGATGCCGGAAACCGTCTGCGCGACGCCGCCCAGTGGGATAAGGACGACGCACAGTACAAAAGCGATATCGACAGCAAACAAAAAGCAATCGACGCCGCCCGTCAGAAAATCGAGGACCTGCAGGAGCAGGCGCGCAAGGCGGGAATGCCGGAAAAAGATACCGACAGCAGCAACGGCAAGAACGACAGCAAAGACAAAGACAGCAATCAGGACTCGAGCAACAACACAACCCAGAACAAGGACGACAATAAAGACAAATAGAAGATCCCAACCAGCGAGCGCTTCTTGCTTATCTACTGTCCTCGGCGGCGGGTTTCTCAATCCGCTCCCGAATTTGCCGGGCGTGATGCCGCCCGTGAATCCAGTGGAACTTGCTCCACTGGTCCGCCGTTAAAGGCCCCAAGACCGGATGGTCGAGGATTTTCGTCCGCCCGCCGAACTTCCGGACGCAATCGTCCAAGATCGAGTCCAATTTTCGCAGCTCAAGCGTGATCGCTTGCTGCACTTCGTCGGGCGACATTCCTCGCGGAATGGAACGTTCCGGCGCTTTGCGGCCGTTCGGGAAATAACCGATATTCAGCACCAGAACGGTGGCAAAGCGATCCCTCAGGGTGGCGTGCGTAGCCGAAGGAGCACCCTGTTCCAGACATTTTTCCAGTCCCCGACTGGTGTGCTTGTAGGTAAGGAAAAGGTGCTCGAGTATCTGGGCCGCGCTCCATTTCTCGGCGGGCCCTTTCGCCAAATGGCCGGGGCTCGCGCTTCCGACCGCATCTTCCAGCTCGCGCCGCAAGCGTTCAAGGTAGGAATTCATAGGGCTCGGTGAGTACAATGATCCGCGAACGCGAAACCAATCGGAAATCGTCGCTGAAGAAAAGTATGAAAAAACTATTCGCCGCAATTCTAGCAGCCGGATTGATGTCCGCGTGCTCGTCGGAGCCGAGCAAAACGGCACCGGCGGAGACGCCCAAGTCCAAAGCTCTCGAGGCCATCACCGGAAGCAGTGCGTTCTACAAGTGCTACGTTTCGGCCCGTCTCTGGGCGCCCGATGCGCAACCCTATGGTGCGGAATCGGCAGCCTCGGCGGACTTCAACGGCCATGACGGCAAAGCCGGCGAGTGGCGGGTCGGATTCGCCTCGCCATCAAAACATGCCATCAAATCCTTCACCTGGGCGAATGGCGATATTTCTCATGGCGTCGACGACACCTACAGTCCCTCGAATTCGAGCACCCAGATTTTCAACGTCCAGTTTCTCAAAATCGATACAGATAAGGCGCTCGCCGTAGCCGAGCAGCACGGCGGAGAGAAACTGCTGCAAAAGGAATCCGGTACGCCGGTAATCTATGTGCTCGAGTGGAACCGCCAGGAAAACGCGCTTCTCTGGCACGTAATCTACGGAACCGATCGCGAGACCGCCACGCTGCGGGTGGCCGTCAACGCATCCACCGGAGAATTTTCGCGGGTCGAGAAGTAGGCCGCTTCAGGCTGCGATCGAGCAGGAAACGGTTGCTCGGAGCTCGTGGCGTGCTTACTGCGCCTTCGCCAACCGCTCGAGCGAAGCGCGCGCCTCCTTGGCGAACGGGCCTTGCGGCTGGATCTTTAGGTACTTTTCGTAGTAGGTCTTGGCCTCGGCCTTATCGCCGAGCTTTTCCTGACACACGGCGACACGGAAGCTCGCAAGGGCATCGCCATCCTTGTAGTAGAGGGCTTCCTTGTACCGCTCGAGCGCGGCGTGGTAGTTCTTGCGGATAAAGTAAAAGTTGCCAATGTCAACGTCTTTGGACGCCTTCAACGGGTTCCAGGGATGAAACTCCTGGATGCCCGAAGTGTCCGGGTTATCGGGGACTAGATCCGCCACGGCGGCCTTACTGCTTGGATGATTCTTGGCGTCATCCTTGGGCGGGCTGAGATCGATTCTGGTATTACGGCTGGAGCTTTCCTCGGCCTCGCGATCACTCGCGGCTGCCTTGTCGGAAGCTGCCTTGTCAGCGGCCGGCTTGTCCGCAGCAGCCTTGTCGGACGAATCCTGTGCCACGGCAAGCGCCGCCAGCAACGCCATTAAAACAATCAGGAATCGTATCCGCACGCCTTTATTGTACCGCTTCAGAACCCGGTCGAAACAGCGCTTCGAGTTTAGCGCGCCGTGCCCGCTTGGATAGGCCAGGCGCCTGTCCCCCAGCCAGCGCAAAAAAATCAGGCCGTCCAAAAAGGGGACGGCCTGGTTTGGCAAAGTCCTCCGGGGAGGAGGGCAAAACTTGGGCAAAACTTGCCCCTACAGCGAAGGCGGATTCGCGTTCGCCGTGGGACTCGGATTGCTAGTGGGCGCCTGCGCCGGGGTCGTATCGGTCCCGGTATTGCTCATCAGGCGGATTTGGACGCGACGATTCTCGGCGCGACCGGCGGCTGTTTTATTCGAGTCGACCGGCTTATCCTTGCCGAGCCCAATCTGGTAAATCTTGTAGGCCGGAACGCCCTTCTCCGCGGCCAGATATTGAATCACGGCATCGGCACGGCGCTGGCTCAAATTATAGTTGTAATCAGCGCTGCCGACCGAGTCGGTCGCGCCCTCTACCGTGATGATATATCCCTTGGTAGTGGCTACGCTGGCAGCAAGTTGGTCGATAGCGTCTTTGGCGTCCTTGGTCAGATTGTCTCGGTTGAATCCAAAATGCACCGCCGTCTCGACCACCGGATGATAGTTATCGAGGTTGACGACCGCATTGGTCAGAGCATCCACACGCTGAGTAGCGTTGTTTGCCGCCAGTTGCGCCTTGTCAGCTTGGCTTCCCGCCGCCAGAGCCTTCTGGTCGACCGCTTCGGCCTTGGCCTGCACGGCCTGGATGCCAGCTTGAGCGCGCTGATCGACGTCTTTGATGTCTCTCGAATTCTTCGCGGTCAGGTCGTCGAGTTCATTGGTCTTGTTGATCAGAGGCGTGGTCTGTTGACGGACGTAATTCTTGGTGGTACATCCGATCGATGCGAGCAGCGTCGCGGCCAGCATCAGGGTCAACGAAGTTCGGTTCATAGGGGGCTCCTTGCCCTGAAATCAATCCTGCGTTCTTAAAAAACTAATTTCGCGGTCCTTCTCCGAAGTTTGCTCACCGGAGCGGCACCATGGTTAATGCACGGGGAGTGCCATTTGCTCTCCCCAAGGCAAATTAGCAACTCGTTTAATATCAATGTCTTGCGATCTTACAGTGAGAAATGTATCAACCGCCAACCCAAGCATTCGCGGTATAAACCGTAGAAATTTTATACTGTTTGAATTCAACTTCCGGATTATAAGCGCTGGCAAAACAAGGCGCTATGCACTAGCTAGATTCTCTCAAATAAGCCCTTGAGGAGGACTTAGTGGCCTCACTTCGCCATCTTGTCCCGGGCTTTTTCAAATTGAGCAAACAGCGGGACCTCGCTCTTTTCGAAACCGCCCCGGCCCATCACGCGCCAGAGATAGACCTGCGAAGGCCTGCTGCCCCAATCACCGCTATGCGCGTCATAAACAGCCAGCACATCCTCTGATGGACGAGACTGCACGGCCAGGATGACGTCAGCCTCCTGAGGCCGGTACACCAAAACGAGTTTTCCCCACTTCTCGATCCCATCCTCGACACGAGCAATCGCGGCGCGGTCCTCGGGCAACAGATTGGGACTGAATTGATCGCCATCGTACGCCACCACATATACGAAGCGGGCGTTCGAAAGAGTGCGCGGCATGTTCGGAATCGTCGCGGCGGCGCCCGACGTGCTCAACGTGGCCAGTAGCAGACTTAGCACTAGAGTTGCAAATATGTTCTTCTCCATATGGGTATCCCTGCTAACAGGGATGCGGCCCGGAGCGGGGGAGTTGCAAAGCTTTGGTAATCGGGTGGTAATCACATCGATCGTCAGCATTTGCGCTGACTTACATCACCGACGGAACGGTAATTCCCATGGCTGCGAGGATGCGAATCAGCTCGCGCCGCACCACCGCCGTCGTTTCGAGCAGGAATTTCTTCCGCCCCTCGTCCGTTTCGCTCAGGATGGGATGGCGGTGATAGAAGGTATTGAATAGCTGCGCCAGTTGGAAGGCATGTTTGGCGAGATAAGCAGGTTCGGTGGTAGCGATCGACTGGCCCACGATGTAGGACGTCTTTGCAGCTGCCAGCCACAGCTCCCAGATGTCATTGCTGGATGAGCCGTTCAGGTACCTGGCAAACTCCTCCCCAGAGACGCGGCTTGCCGCGTCTCCGCCGAAGCCATCCGGATCGAATCCACCCTTGCGGAAAATGTTCGAAGCCCGGACGACGGCGTACTGCGCGTAGGGGCCGGTGTCGCCCTCAAAGCTGAGCGCGTCTTTGAAATCGAAAGCGATCACCGAAGGCTTCGTGAATTTGAGCATGAAGTAGCGCAACGCCCCGATGGCCAGCTGGGTCGCAATGCCCGCCCGCTCCGCCTCGCTCAACTCGGGATGACGAGCATCCACCTCTTTGCGGGCCGAAGCGATCAGAGCATCCAGCAGATCGTCGGCTTTAACGCCGAAACCTTTGCGCCCGGAAACCTCGATCCATGCCCTCCCCTTATCTTCTTCGCCCAGTTGGTAGCCAAGTTCGGCGGCGCAGCGCGGTGTGAGAGCAACCATCTCGTAGGAAAAATGCGTGTAGCGATCGGCCGCTTCGCCATGGCCAAGTCCGCGCAAAGCTTCGATCACCGTGTTTTGCGCCTCGGACTGCCGCGCATCAATGACGTTATAGATCTCAGCCACGTCGCCAAAGTGAGGATGATCCTGCTCTCCGTGCACGGTTGAAATCCAGCAGTCGTGCGCGTTCGGATATCGAAAAAATCTTCGATAGC
>Ga0302325_10016811_pt1 | contig 15485 bp, 16 predicted proteins | sample Palsa_T0_2_FD_201948 | JGI IMG/M metagenome (GOLD analysis project Ga0302325, IMG submission 201948) | Peat permafrost microbial communities from Stordalen Mire near Abisko, Sweden - Palsa_T0_2 | ecosystem: Environmental > Terrestrial > Soil > Palsa > Peat permafrost | place: Sweden: Abisko...
GCGATCTGAATGTACGCGGGCGCGCCCTCGCTGTCGCCGCTGCTCAGAACGCGACCGCCGAAGACCTTCTCATAGAAGCGAGCCGACCGCTCGATGTCGGCGACGGTGAGAAAATGTGCGACGCTGATTCCGTCCCGCGGGGGCATCTCATAGCTCTTGTGTTCGATTTGTACGCTGTTCATTGACGAGTCCGATTCCGTCATGAGTTTCAGAAGCGCCTGAGCTGCCGATGTCGATGACGCAGGATTCTGGCCAGTAATGAGACGCCCGTCAGTGACCGAGAAAGGCCGCCAGTTCGCCATCTTCTCGTAGATGGCCCCGAGCCGTAGCAGTTCATCTTCGACCAGGAACGGCACAACCTTCGTAAGCTGCATCTCCTCTTCCTCGCCGTTCGTGAAACCGGCGACGTGTTTTCCTTTCACCAGCGGAGCGCCCTGGTAGGTAACGTGGCGAAGCACCCCGGGCGAATGGCACACCAATGCGATTGGCTTGCCGGAATTGTAGAAGGCCTCCAGAAGTGCGATCGACGTAGGGCTCTCCGCGAGATCCCACATCGGACCGTGCCCACCGGGATAGAAAACGGTGTCGAAGTCTGCCGCCTTCACGTCCGCAAGTTTGACCGTGTTGGCGAGAGCCTTTTGCGCCGCCGCGTCCTTCTTGAACCGCGCCATCGCCGGCGTTTGATTTTCAGGCAGATCGCTTTTCGGATCGAGCGGAGGCTGCCCGCCTTTCGGAGAGGCAAGCGTCAGCTCGATGCCAGCATCCCTGAATACGAAATAGGGGGCTGCGAATTCCTCAAGCCAGAAACCAGTCGGGCGCCCCGTGTTCCCCAGTTGGTTGTGCGATGTCAGGACCATCAGTATTTTCATATTTGTTCTCCTATATTCTTGGTGACGCACGTCCCGATTGAATCGGCTCTGCCGACTCGTCAAGTCGCCCTATCCACCCTCCTACGAGTTGCTGTTTCGCGGATCGTCTTTCGCGCTGAGGTATTCCAGTCCAAGCGGCCCTATCGCGGTTACCTGGGAGACGTACTCGCCGGATTTCGCCCAGTGGAAATGGGGCGTGTTGCCAGGGAGAATGATCACGGCGCCGGGCGGATAGGCTTCCAACTTACTCGCGTCGAATTCATAACCCAGTCCGATATAAAAGACGCCGGAAATCACGGTATAGACTCGATCCTCTGGGTGCTTATGAGGCATCAGCTTCTCGCCGTGGGGCACTTTAACCCTGATTGTGTAAGGGCCGGGATCCGAGGGCTGACCCACGACGACGGCCAGCCGGACGGAAGGTGGGAACGCCGGAAACGGTTTCCAATCTACATCTTCGGACAAGATACTTTTGAAAACCTCCTGCCCGGGTTGGTGAGGCTGGACTTCGCTTTGCTGAGCGCGCGTTCCGGCGCTGGCTTTCTGAGACATACAAACCTCCTTCGTGACAGATGCAAAACATCACCACAGACTTTAGAAACATGTCCGCAAGGCGCCGGCCTAGCGCGCGATTTGGCCCAGGTAATATGCTAGCCGATTTTCGACGTCCCCCGGCTTGTGGAAGCCTCGCGCCATCAGCGCCTTGATCCCATCCTGGGCGGCAGGTCTCCCGAGCGAAGCGATGCACGCATCCCACCCGGCGCCGAGCTCGACGTCCGGCGGCAGGCTGGTGTTGACGAGGCGCTTGGTGTTGGCGATCGCCCACTTGTCGAACCTGGCGATCCGGGTCGCGAGCGCCTCGACGAACGCGTCTAGATCGGCGTCGGGCAGGGCGCGATTCACGTACCCGTAGGCCTCGGCCTGGTCTGCCCTGATGTCTTCCGAGCTCAAGAGCACCTCGAGGGCGCGGTTTCGCCCGATGAGTTGGGGCAGCCGGGCCATGGGGCGGCCGCCGGCGACCATTCCCACGCCTACCTCCCATTGCGAGAGGATGGCCTTTTCCCGGCTGGCGAAACTCATGTCGCAGGCCAGCGTGATCTCGCTGCCGTTGCCCGTCGCCCGGCCACGGATGAGGGCGATGGAAGCGACTGGCAAGCGAGTCAGACGCGCGAGAAAGTCCGGCCAAGGCGGCAAGCCCGTGGGACCGGCCGGCATTGAGGTCAGGTCCTCGATCTTGGCGGTGAAATCGGAGTGATTCAGGAAGTAGTCGTCGACCGCGCTGTCGAAGACTACGACCCCGACATGCTCGTCGGCCTCGAGAGCGTCGATGACTCCCTGGAACTCCCGCACCATTTCTGGGCCCATCACGTTGATCGGCGGGCTGTCGATCGTGACACGCCAATAGGCGGGCGACCGCCGGGCCACGCGGATTTGTGCGGGCTTCGTAAGTGCGCCTGCAGTTGTCATGGCATTCTCCTGTCTATTCGTTTGTCTCGGGAACCGGTTGTTCGTCCCCAACGCTTTCTCGGGATTTGAATGATTTCTTCCTTCCCGGCAGTTGGTTGATTACTGCCGCGCCTGCCTTGCTAACGATCTCGTCCTGGGAATGCGTGCCTCCCGAACAACCTATTGCGCCGATAATCCCCCCTGTTCGATCAGTGGGATCCCGCCTCGAGAGGCAATCATTCCATCGAACGCGAGCAGATAGTTGAAATGCATAAGCTGGATACCATCCTCGAACTGCTTCGTTTCGCGCCTATGATGGTCGGTCTACTCCAAGCTCGTCGTCGGTCCGGGCCCGCACATTACACGAGCAGGCACTAAGCGCCGCTCCCTCCGTTCACCTCTTGCCGTACGCCGTGAAAATGTAATCCTTGGCCGCCACTCTCGTATGGCACGCGAAGCCACAATTGACGACGCCCGTCTTATCGGGCTTGAACGTGTCCGACGCGCGATCATAGTCAAACACGGCATATGCCCATCCCTTCGTGTCCGGGAATTTCTTGGTGTCCTTCTCGATGAGGAAAACGTCTTGTAGGACGTCCGGCACCCTCACTGAAAAAGGGGCTTCTGTGTTCTTTTTCGGCTTCCACTCGATTTTTGCAATCTTGGAGCCCTCGGGGAAAGACTTGCCGTTGCCGGGAACGCCGGACCGGTAGGCGTCGATCATGGTGGGATTGGCGACCATCACCTTCAGCAGATCTTCAGTCTGACTGACGGCGACCACCTGCCAGTTCTCGTACCCCCTGAAGTCAGAGAATGCGAGCCCATTTGGCACGCGTAGTGTGTACTTGTCCTGCGCCGCAAAGACCCCGCCGCCCAGGACCGCTAGCGCTATGCCAAGTGCGGCTGCTGAAACGACTCGTAAACCGCGCGAGGGAAAAAACACTTTGTCAAACATGAATTCCTCCTGCTCGATGTGCTTTGAACAGCGGAGCGCATTTCGCAACTGTAAGCGCACGCTTCGGGCCAGGTTTTGCCTCTCGGTCCGTGATGCTGGAAACTGCCGTGATTTGAGCGCCTTAGCGTGAACGCTTGGGGGGCCGGGCGGCGTGTCCAGATATCTGATGTCGGATGGCTGGCACCGCGGGTAGACTTTCCAACGGCTCTTCGTCCGTTGTTGTACTCGGTCCGGATGTGTGACCGCGGAGGATAACCCCGTGTTCAGCTGCGTCCTCCTTCGATTTGTTCAGGTCGCTCGCGGTGAAGAAGTGAGTGCGAAGAAGCCTTCGCGTCCAATTGGCCCGTCAGTAGATTCATACGGTGCCTCCTGTTGTCGATAAATTAGCGTGCGGCCGGAAACGCCTACGGTAAAGGCAGCCTTTGATCTGCTGGCGACCCTATAACGGGCAGCTAGTTCAGGAGCGACTCCCAGTTGGCTGGCACCCTTCCGGCGGGTCCAGGTACGGACTGAGCTTCAGGATGCGAATGCGGCGGAAGCAACTCCACACCCTTGATCATCCCCTGCTTCTCGTAATCGAAGAACCAGTCCTCACCCGGCTCAAAGCTGGTTATGATCGGATGCCCTGTCGCCGCCGCATGCTTTGATGCATGCTGACTCGGAGAACTGTCACAGCACCCGATGTGCCCACACTCCGCACAGCGACGCAGATGAAACCACCACCCTTTCGGTGACGCCAGGCATTCCACGCACCCGTCACCGCTTGGTTTCGAAGCGAGATTGAATCCGCGGCGATCTTTCTTCATTTTCGATTTGTCCTTTAGACGCTGCATGTCCAGCAACGAGTTCAAGCCACCAGTAAGATTTTCCCGATACCACCCTTTTCTGCCGCTGCCTGGGCCTCGGCCGCTTCACTGAGTGGCAGGATCTGGCTAATCGGGATTACTAGCTTGCCATCTTGCACCGCTTCGGCCATGAACTGGAGCGTTTTCCTGTCGAATTTCGAGAATACCGCCACCACCTTTACAGATGGGTACGTCGCGGCGTTGTGCGGTGCCCCGGCAACCGTAGCGAACACTCCTCCCGGCTTGACCTTAGCGATCAGCTTCTCGGCGGTTCTCCCGCCGACCGTATCCGCAACTGCATCGAGCGGCGGAAGATTCGCAATCGCTGTGTCGTCGTCGGTTGCGGCCACCTGATCCGCGCCGACAGTCTTCGCCTCATCCATCTGCCTCTTCAAGACCCCCGCGATCACAGCCGCCCCGCGTTCCTTCGCGCTGAATACCGCCGAACGCCCGACATTTCCCACAGCACCTACGACCATGACCGTCTGGCCCGCCTTGATTCCCGTGGCGGAACTGAGCTGGTTGCCAGTCGTCGTCACCAGCGGAAGCGCCGCCGCCCGGATTAAATCGAGCCCCTTCGGGATCTTCGCCAAGATGGCTGCATTTATGACACAAAGTTCAGCATAAGTATTGTCCGCCATAGCGAACACCTGGTCGCCGACGGAAAAGCCTTCTACCCCCGGTCCGATCTTGACCACAGTCCCCGCGATATCGACTCCTATAAGGCCCGGGAAGTGGAGGGGATAAAAATCCTTCGTTAATCCAGCCCGCCGCTTGTAGTCGATCGGATTTACGCTTGTGGCCGCGACCCGCACCAGCACCTCGTCCGGACCCGGCACCGGATCAGGATAGTCCTCAAACTTCAGTACTTCTGGACCGCCATATTGGTGGACAACAATTGCTTTCATATTTCATCTCCTCGCGCGACGCGCACCCCTTGATTTTCCGACAGAACTGCTTTCACCACCACAGAGGCAATGGAGTGGCCATCGCTAAATCGCTGAAAATCCGCAGTCCCGCGCGCCGGTCGATACTCACATGTCCGCAATGTGAGTCGGTAATTCGACGGGACTGCCACGAGGGTAAGAAAGACGGTTTTGGTGACAGACCCAACCGCCTGATCGCACTGAAAATGTAAGGCTCGTGCACCGGACGGCTCGGAGGTTATGCACACGCGATTGACGAGTTCATTCAGTGGTACTGCTCCGGGACACTAGCGCTCGACGCCGAAGAGGCTGAATCTCAACGCGATGAGGCCATCGACGCTGTATCGACCCGGCCCAGAGAAGATCAGCCAAACGAGGATCAAAACGTATAGTACCTCGGGAAGGTATAGGAAGTCGTCGAGCCAGGCGAGGACACCGCTCGCCTGGATGCTGTGGATCCGATTGGTGGCGATCGCGACGATCATGTCTCCCATCAGCATTGCGGCGCACAGCGGCGTGAGCAACCCTAGCGCCAGGCCCGCCCCGCACCCGAATTCGACCGTGGAGACGAAGAGCGCACTCACGTGCGGGAACGGGATGTGTGACTCGACCATGGTCTGCTCAACCACGCCGAACTGGGCCTTTACGAACAGTTTGGTCCCTCCGGAAATACAGAAAAAGATGCCGATCAGGACGCGCGCCGCAGTCACTGGCATCCATTCCCGGGCGTGCAGCATCGTCAATGCGCTCTGGATCATGTGTGTCATCTTTCGTTCCTCGAATCGAAATCCTCCGATTTCATGTCGGAAAGCTTCACTGTCTGAAGATAGCTCTCCGTATCCTGCTTAAACCGCGTCATCGCGGGAGTTTGAAGCCAGCGTCAACTCGACATCAGCGTCCGGGAAGACAAAATGCGAGGCCGCGAATTCCTCCAGCCGAAGCCGGTCTTGCGCCCAGTGTCGCCCAATCGATCGTGCGACGTTAGAACCATCGGTATTTTCATGTTCGTAGTTGTGCGCGCAAGTCGCGCACCACGTCGAAGGTGTAGAAGCGAAAGACTGAAATAGAAACCGTAGCACACTATTGTCTGCGGACCGACTCAGCGGGCCGACGCGACCGAACCTTCCAATTCAGGTCCACAAGAAGAAATCTGATCAGTTTCGCGAGCACTTCATATCGATGCGCTCCTGTATTTGCCAAACCCCTTGCGCGAACCGCTTGAACGCTCGCTGCGAATTCCAGTGGGAGGAGCGGGGCAGACCTTTGGGATCGCCCGACGACGACATGAACGGACGCCCGGCAGCTTCGCAATCTTTTCGTGCTGTGCAAGTGAATCGCTGAACTGAACTACTCGCGTAACCTCTTTGGACCACTCACGTACGGATTGCCTCGCTCGTAGAAGCGCAGTTTGCGATCCACGTTGCGCGTCAAACCGATGCGTACACTCTCGCCGATGGCGCCCGTCTTGCGCCGGCTCGTCGCGAGCCAGAGCGGACCGGCGGCGCACAGATCCAGACCATCTTGCCTGAAATCAATTTGCATGGCCTGCGCTAGCCGGCCTGGCCCCCGGGCTAAATCGAGCAGGCCTGCCCCGCCGCGGAAGCGCTGCATCCGATCGATTCCTTCGAGTGGTTCGAGGGCCCGCAAGAGGACTCCTGCCCCTACTCCGGCCGCCTCGCTCGTCACGTTCAGCATGAACGACGAGCCGTAAGTGAAGTATACGTAAGCGTGTCCTGGCCCAAGAAATAGTGAGGCATTGCGCCGCGTCTCTCCGCGAAATGCGTGACCGGCGGAATCGCCGACCGGATAAGCCTCCGTCTCTACGATGCGCCCGCTCAGCCTGCCATCGTCGGTATCGTGGACCGCTACTTTGCCAATCAGGTAGCGCGCCAATTCCACAGTATCCATCGGGAGTTCCGCCCGACGGAGAGCCCGGAGACGAAGGGGAATTGTCTTGGCTACGAGTTTCTTAGGAACCCTCTGACGCATAGCGGAAGATCGCGCAAATCGGACCCCCGGAAGGCATGCTGGTCTCCAGTAGGGTTTGAACGTCGCCGCCATGGCGAAGGGTTTGCACGGCGGCTGTGTCCAGGAGGTCAGCCCCGCCGTCGACCGCGCCCGGAACGGCCCCGTTCTCGAGCAGGAATAGATGTTCGACTCTGCCTGTGGAAGCGGCAAGCACAATCTCCTGTACATCTGCCGAAGCGTGGCCTGTTCCGATCTGCTTGTCGAACCTCTCCAGGGCGCGACGCGCCGGCCCGGTGGTCACCGACCGAACCAGCTCCAAGGCTTGCTGATACATTTCGTTCTGGCCAAGATGTCCGGGTAATCCGCGTATTCCCGGTTCCACGCACGCAGGATAGGTCGTCAAACGATGGAAGAGCGCGACTTCATGTTCGACGCCTACAACAACCAGGGGTGGATGTCCATCCCTCAGGAGAGCGTTTACGTCACGATCAATCTCACGATAAAAATGGCCAAGATGGCCTTCGGGGTGATCGCGATCATGCACTGGCTCCGCGCGGAGCGAGGACTGGGATGCGCCAGGGGCGAAGCCGGCGGCCTCGGTGCCCGCGTTTTTCGGAAATCTCGCGGCCTCACAGAATTGATCCGTGCATTTGAAGATACGCGTATCATTCAGCTTTAAGGCGAGAATGTAGAAGTCGAGGTGTTTGCTGGCGAGCGCCAGCAGCGGGCGAAGCTGGAAGCAATCACCCACGGCCGCCACGGGTTGGCCGACGAGATATCGCGTGCGGAATGACTCGCACACGTCCGGCGAGCGCAGAAAAATGAACGTCGCCGGCTCCTTCGAGGAATCGATCACATTCGTAGCCGCAAGCTCCAGGGGATCGAGAAGGGAGGCGATGTCATGCTTGGATGCGCTGGCTGCCAGCTTGGCGCGAACCTCAGCAAGCGCGTCTTTGAAGGCAACTCGCGCATCGCGAGCCTCGCGTTCAAGAAGAACGATCGAGATACATGGTGGAGCAGCCGACGCAAGACCGCGTAGCTTCTCCAGGAAAAGCCTTTCCGGTTCGGTTGTTGTCATAAGTAAACTCCAATCCCGCGCGCATCGATTATCCTTGCTCTGCTACATGAGCACGCCACCCGCCATCGTCGGTTTCAGGAGCACCGGGCGAAGTGGGGTGAGCAGTTGCCTCCCCCGAACGAAGCGACACACCCGTTGTTCCTGTCACTGCACCCGTGCCCTCCAGTTCCAGAGTACAACTGCGAAGACGTGCGGCTGCTGTTCATCTCTGTCAACAGTCGGCTGTCTGTGTCAGGCGGCAGGCTTTGCCGGCCTTGCGCGCGATGGGTCAGCTCTTCGACGGATCGTAACCACCTTGATTTCGAGGACATCCCTTCTCCCGCACCATGAGTGCGTGCTGGTTCTTGAAATGCATTCTACAACGCTGTGACTTCGGAAACCATATTACTCCACCGGGCATTGACATCGGACGCTGCCGACTTGAAGCAAACAAATGCCTGCTTGGGCCTCAGATATAGGGCCGTGCGGTCGCTGACCCGCTCGCTCACGGCACGAGCCTCCGCTGAGGATCAGATGGTGCAAGCGCCTCCGGAGAAGCACTTGCGTGCTGCGTTTTCGCGTCCGTCGCTCGAAGAGGTCATCGCGTTTCGCATGCATGTGGACCAGGCGATGGAGACACTCTTCGCAAACCACATTAAGCTTGTTGCCGGCTGTGCAGTTACAGCCGATGGTGGCCAACTACGTCACTCACCCGCCGAACGACGCGCTGCTGTTAGGTACGGATGTGGTAAAAGACGAGGCGACTCTCGTCCGGGCGTATGACGATAAAGCTGGCGGCACCGCGGCGTTCAATTTGAACGTTCTGCATCGCCTCAACAGAGAACTCGGTGCGGACTTCGACACCCGCTCCTTCCGGCATCGGGCGCGCTGGAATCGCGTGAAGTCACGCATGGAAATGCACCTGGAGAGTACGCGCGATCAGTGTGCAAATATCCCGGCCGCGCAACTTAGTGTCGAATTCGCGGCCATTGAAACCATCCATACCGAGAGCAGCTACAAATTCACCCGGAAAACGCTCGGCGCCTTGTTGGATGATGCGAGCTTTACGATCGAGCAGGGATGGACGGATCCGCGACAGTGGTATACGCTTACGCTCGCGAGCCTTCAGTACTAAACCGCCTTTGGATCCTTGTTCCACCCATGGAAGGCCGACAAATCGCCGGCGTTCCAAGCCTCGCGGAGTCCGGGGGCGCTCAGATCCCAGTCGGGGCGGATCTCGCTCGTCACGGCGCGCAGGTCGTGCCAGAGGTCGACGACGGAAGGCCGCCCCCAGAACCAATAGCCGTTATAGATGCTGTGGATGATCAGCGCCGGCTTCAGCACGAGTGTGTGCGGAATCATCGGATTATGCTCCGGGTCGGTATACTCCGCGATGTCGAGGTCCTTCTGAACGGTTCTTTCGGGGTCGGAGAGGAAGGTCCACTGGGCGCCCACCGACGCGCGGAACTCCTGGAGAGTGTGGTGGTCATCGGTGGAGATCGTGGCAATCTGCGTGTATGCCACAGCGATCTTCGGATAAAACGCGGCAAGCTCCAGATGCTGCTGGTGTTCTTTCGGGCAGTAGTGGCCGCGCGAAAGCGTTAGGATCAGGGGATCATCGCCTTGGAGTTCGCTGAGCTTCCGCGGTGTACCCGTGTGATCGGGCAACTGATAGTTAGGAAATACGTTTCCGGGTACCAGATCATAGCGCATGATTGGATTCCTTTCACAAATGCAATTGGCACTGTCGACCGGTGCTGCCGGCCCGACTCAACTGATCGATGCGAAACGAGTTGTCGCAGACTATCAATCCCGCTTCCATACGGCGTCACGCGATCCGCTGAACCCATTGGGTCCGCCACGCTGGCGCCTCGATCGCCCAAGGATTCGCTCACCTGACTGAGGATAATCGCAAATGGCATCGTCGGCGTAAATATCGTGTTCCGCGCTTGTATCCCCAGCTGCCGACGACTGCCAGTGTTTATTGAGAGCTTCACGTATTTGTTCGTCTTGCATGATCATCTCCCTTGTGGAATGAAACCCGGGCTGCCGGTCTTCACTACCTCATTAAACCTCTGTCTGGTTTGAATGCGATTGATTTCATCAAGCGCGTCTTCCGGAAGAGCGGAGATGTTGAGATTCTCCCGCGCGCGTGCCGCAGTCCTGGGAGTGGTAAGCAAGGCCGTACCACGCTGCACCCCCCACGCCAACAGCACCTGTGCCGGCGTCTTTCCAACGCGTGCGGCAATTGCAGAAATGACTGGATCTTCGAGCGGCCCCGGCCTTATTCCGTGCCCCAATGGCGCGAAAGCCAAAAACACAACGTTCTTCTCCTTGCAAAATTCCAGAAGCTCCGTTTCCGGCAGATACGGATGTGCTTCGACCTGGACCACGGCCGGCTTGACTCTCGCGGACTCATAAATGGGCAACAGTTCCCTTAAGCCGATATCAGACAGTCCGATGGCCCGGCATCTGCCACTGTCCACGAGACGCTCCATCGCCCGCCAGGTATCGAGCAAAGTCACGCCGCGGTCGTAAAGGATATTGCCGTTTTGATCCCGCGGATCCTGCTCGTCCCCCGGTTGAAACGCAAATGGAGTGTGAATGAGATAGAGATCCAGATAGTTGAGTCCGAGTCTCTCCAGACTCGCATCGAAAGCCGGTTTGACGCGCTCGGGCCGATGATTGGTGTTCCACAACTTGGTGGTAACGAAGATGCCTTCACGCGCAATCCCTCGAGCGGCGAGTCTAGCCTGCAACGCCTCGCCCACCTCATGCTCATTCCGGTATCGTTCCGCACAATCGAAGTGTCGAAATCCGGCTTCCAGCGCGTCATTGGTAGCACTCATCGTCGCGGCTGCATCCGGAATCAGGGTGCCAAAGCCGAGTACGGGCATATGGCCGGCTCCATGCCTGAGCGGCATTGTTTTCGTCCGAAAATCAGAAGAGTCGATCATGACGACACCTCGTTAGCAGCACGTATCAAGCGACACGCCCGGATACGCGGCGTCTGCTCAACAGTTCGCGGCGGCACGGCACTGTTCATACTGCCGAATGGCGCGCGCCCTCGGGGATCGGTGTGTTTCAATTCCAAGCTTTCGCATCTTGTAAATCAGCGTAGTACGCGGCAATCCAAGCCGATTGGCTGCTCCGTCCTGCCCTCCGATCAACCAGTCTGTTTGCTTCAATGTTTCCAGGATATGCTCCCGATCGGCGTCGGCAAGCGTGCGTAAAGCGCTCTCCGAGTTCTGCTCCACCGTCTGCTTCAAGTCCAGCGGCAGGCGTAGCACCGACCCGGGCGAAAAAAGTACCGCGCGCTCGATGAAATTCTGTAGTTCGCGAATATTACCTGGCCAGTCGTGCGCTTTTAGGATCGCCACCACTTCATCGGGAATCAAATCGATGGGCTTGTTGAAGCGGGCAGCAAATTTTGCTACGAAAAACTCCGTCAGCGGCAGGATGTCCTGAATGCGTTCGCGTAACGGAGGCAGGCAGATTGGAATTACGTTCAACCGGTAGAACAGGTCTGCACGAAACAGCTTCTTACTCACCAGTTGCAGGAGATCCCGGTTTGTCGCCGCCACCACCCGCGCGTTGACCCGGACGGTCTGGGCGCTACCCAAACGCTCGAACTCCCGCTCTTGCAGGACGCGTAAGAGCTTGGGCTGAAGTTCCAACGGCATGTCGCCAATCTCGTCCAGAAAGAGCGTGCCCCCATCCGCCATCTGAAATCGTCCCTTGGTTTGCGCCCACGCTCCGGTGAACGCGCCTCTTTCGTGACCGAACAGTTCACTCTCCAACAATGCGCTCGGAATCGCTGCGCAGTTCAGGGCCACAAAACGCTGGTTACGGCGGGGGCTAGCCTCATGAATGGCTCTCGCAATCACTTCTTTTCCAGTGCCCGTTTCGCCCTGGATCAAGACCGCGGAGTCCACCGGCGCAACCCTCTCCACTTCTGTTAGCAATGCCCGGAATTTCGGGCTGGATCCGATCAAATCTAAAGCACTCATAGCTTACTCCTTCATGAATGTGAGATCTCTTCTGCGTTTTCCTCTGCTCAAAACCGTCGTGCGATTGCGCCAGCGCTATACCCGCGTCGCGCTGCTCTGCGCCGAATGTTTGTGTTCATTGCCTTACACCCTTTGGTGATCGCGGCTTGAGTTGATTCATGACTCGCCCGAAAAAGTCGACCAGTTCTTCAGGTGTTTTGAAGCCCGTGTTTTCTCCGGACATTATGTGCTCTGCTCGTCCGGCGAAAAGGGCTGATCCTGGTTCTGTGGGGTCGCGAAACTGAACGACGAAGACCAGATCCGGCAAGTTCTTCGGCGACGGATCCGGTTTCGCGATTTCTTCCTCCCGTCTCTTTTTGGATCCCTTGTCGCGCTTGCCGTTCAGCACCTGTTCAGAATAGGGCTGAAGGCCGTTTCAATCCATAGAAGGAGCGTGGAAGTTCCGTGGAACTTCCGTTAATATAAGGACTGGCCATCGGAGGCCATTGGGGACACAGTGGCATCGAGGGCTATTTTTGTATTCCCACCGTTTCGGCTGGACGCCGCGAACGAACAAGTTTGGCGCGATTCTGACCTGGTAGACCTGCGCCCGAAGACATTTGAGGTTTTGCTCTACCTCGTGCGGAATGCTCAACGGTTGGTGACCAAACGGGAACTGCTCGACAGCGTCTGGGCCGGCGCCAGCGTAAGCGATGAATTGCTTAGAGGATACATCCGGGAACTGCGCGACGCGCTGGGCGACGATGCCAAGAAACCCCGTTACATCGAGACGGTTCCGACGCGTGGATATCGCTTCCTGCCTAGGGTAAACAGCGAGTCCTCCGTTCAAACACCACCTTCGAAACTTAAACCTGCCAAAGCCACACAGGAATTGCGGGTGGGGATCCTTCATTCCCTGACTGGCACCATGGCGTCGACAGAAAGCCCCGTGGTCGACGCCACTCTGCTGGCCATCGAGGAAATCAATGAGCGCGGCGGGATTATGGGCCGTGAAATTCAGCCCGTGGTGATCGACGGCGCCTCGGATGAACGGGCGTTCGCCCGTCAGGCTGCAGCCCTGATCGCCGAGGCCAAGGTTTGCGCGATATTTGGCTGCTGGACTTCCGCCAGCCGCAAGTCGGTGCTCCCGATCGTGGAGCAGGGGGACCATCTGCTGATTTATCCCACGCAGTACGAAGGTATGGAACAGTGCTCCAATATCTTCTATACCGGTGCCGCGCCTAATCAGCAAATCATTCCCGCAGTTAGCTGGACGGTGGGCTTCCTTCGAAAAAAACGCTTCTTCCTGGTGGGCTGGAACTCGGTCTATTCAAGGGCAGCGAATGCGATCATCCGGGACGAAGTGGAAGCCTCCGGCGGCGAGATCGTTGGAGAAGAATATGTGCTCCCCGATAGCACGGAGGTAACTCGAGTCGTTCGCACGATCGCTCAAACCGAGCCCGATCTCATTTTCAATTCGCTCGTCGGCGATATGAACCTGTTCTACACGCGCTTGCTGCGCGCCGCGGGAATCACGCCCGAGAAAATCCCGACCGTTTATTTCAGTGTCGGCGAAATCGAGTTGCAGAGTCTGTCGGCGGCAGCAATCGTGGGCGACTATGCCTCTTGGAACTACTTTCAGAGCCTGGACCGGCCGGAGAACCACGCATTTGTAAAGAGGTTTCGTTCTCGCTATGGCCGCCAACGCGTCGTTGCCGATACAATGGAAGCCGGATATTTGGGAGTGCACCTCTGGGCACAAGCCTCACACGCGGCCGACCCTGATGACGTGGCTGCGATCCGCCGGGCGCTGCCGAACCAGAGCTTTGAAGCTCCTGGTGGACGTGTTCGAATTGATGCAGAGAATCAACACACCTGGAAGACGATGCGCTTGGGAAGGATCGTCGAGGGTGGGCAGTTCGAAATCATGTGGAGCTCCGAAAAGCCAATCCGCCCGGAACCCTATCCACGCTCACGTTCTCCAACTGCCTGGAAGGAATTTCTGAATAAACTATACAAGACCTGGGGTGGGAACTGGACTAAATCGCAGAGCGCCATTTCGCAGGTTGACGACTCCCATTCAGCGGAATGATTAGGGTTTGGAGGTGGTTATGGTTGAACACTTTGTCGGCCGCGTGGCCGAATTGTGGCGCTATCCCGTGAAGTCGATGCTGGGAGAGCGGAGAAACCAGCTGCCGATTACCACCCTCGGGGCTCTGGGGGATCGGGCGTGGGCTCTTCGTGAGACTGCCACAGGACGGATCGCCAGCGCAAAGAGGTTCCCGCAGTTGCTCGCATTCCATGCCCGGTATGAGGTGGAACCGACATTCGCAGCGCCTGGACGCATCCAGATCACTTTGCCGGACGGGCGAACGATATGCCCGGACGATCCGGACGCGTCTCGGATCATCTCAGATTTCCTCGGACTCAGCGTGCGCCTGGAGAATCAACCGGCCAGTGACGAAAAGACGGGCATCGATCGCGCCACGGTGTTCGGCGATGTGCCGGTGAGCATGATGAAAGCGGAGTGGACCCCCGAATCCATGCCCGACTATTTCCAACTGATGACGGGTACGTTCTTTGAGATTGGAGCAGTGTATTTACTAGCCAGCGGCTCCGTAGACCACCTGCGCCGGCTCCAGGGGGGTACGGCGCGGATTGACCGGCGTCGGTTCCGGCCGAACATCTACATCGAGTCGGAGGCCGAATGCGGTGGCTTTGTTGAGGACTCCTGGCTGGGCGGCGCGCTCAACATAGGTGGAGCGGTCAGGGTCGGGGATTTCCGGCCCACGGTGTGGTGCGTGACCTCAACGCTCGCCCAACAAGATCTCCCGCGCGACTTGAGTATACTTCGGACCACCGCGCAGCACCATCGTGGCTGCCTCGGGGTCTATGCGACCGTGACCAGGTCAGGGTCGCTTCAAGTCGGAGATGTGGTGTACCTCGTGAATCAAGGCACCGATACAGCGCGTTCCATGGCTGAGTCCGCGTGATCTGTGGGCCGGATGTGAGAGCTGGGAGACTCGGCGAATCGTGACGTGGCGATGAAGCACGATGCAGCTGGTTTTCTTTAAGCCGTTCCGGCGGGGCGATTTGATGCCTGGCGGCCCCTTCTGGACCGCGGAGCTCAGTCTCTACGACAAGTGGAGGACGGACGGATATCAGCCTTGAGTGGATGATAAGCTGGTCGATACCCTCGCAGGCGCGGCGCGGTCCTTCAAAGAGCGAAATTCCGCGTGCCCTGCCAAGGATGACACCCAGATGAAGCCCGAACCTATGAGTGTGCCGGAAGTGGGACGCGGCCCGCGGGCCGTTTCGCAATCGGTGGACGCGCCGCTGACACGCGCCGCGATCTTCTTGGTCGCGACCGTAAACCCGGGTTTCGACCATCGAGCGACCCTGCGGTCGTTCTGCGCAGACCTCTCTGCGT
>Ga0302325_10016812_pt1 | contig 15485 bp, 12 predicted proteins | sample Palsa_T0_2_FD_201948 | JGI IMG/M metagenome (GOLD analysis project Ga0302325, IMG submission 201948) | Peat permafrost microbial communities from Stordalen Mire near Abisko, Sweden - Palsa_T0_2 | ecosystem: Environmental > Terrestrial > Soil > Palsa > Peat permafrost | place: Sweden: Abisko...
CGAGCGCGGGGCCTTCCTCGCCGTCGCCGGGCACGCCGGCCTCCCCCGGCGTCGCGGTGGGGGCCGGTGGCGGCGGCGCGGGCACGCTCTCGTAGACGAACTCGCTCTCGCCGAGACGGATGCGGTCGCCATCGTTCAGGACCGCCGGGGCGCTCAGCTGAGCGCCGTTGAGGAACGTGCCGTTGGTCGAGCCGAGATCCTCGAGCGCCACGCCGTCACCGTCGGGCGCGACGCGCGCATGGCGCCCCGACACAAGCGGATCGGAGAGTCGGATCGAAACCCCCTTCGCGCGCCCGATCACGAGCCCCTCGCCGACATCGTGGGCGCTCCCGGGCTCCTGCCCCCCAGCCCGCTCGGCGACGAGGCGCGGCGCCTGCGGCGCGCTCGCCGGCGGCGGAGCCCCGTCGCGCCCGCCCGGCTCGGTGACTGCTGTTGCGTCGGCCGCGTTTGGCCTCGCGCCGCCAGGAAGCACCACAGTCCCACCGGCAGCGACGGCGCCAGTGCCGGGGAGCGGGACGCGGCGAACCCCCTCGACCGTCGTCGCGACCAGCGGCGTCGCCGGGGTCGACGCGACACCCGTGGCGAGCGGCGACGGCGCTGCGGGCGCGGGCCGTGGAGCCGGTGCTGGAACGCCGACCCGCGCGGGGGCCGGTGCGCGCGGGCGCTGCGACTCCTGCTCGATCCATTCGCGCATGCGCTTGAGCTCGCGGGCCTGAGCAAAATAGAGCAGAGCGAGCAGCGCGAGTGCGACAACCGCGGCAAGCCCGGCGTAGGAACCGAGCGTCTTGAGGCCACCGTTGATCGAGAGCGCTATCACGGACAAATGGGCCACAACCGCCGCCAGTCTAAGGCCCAGCGGCGAGTGGCTGCCGCGTGCGCATCGAGGTCATCTGTGCGACTTTCTCGGCGAGACCGGGTGCATCACCCTCGAGCACCAGCAGCGAGATCTCGTCGAACATCGCCTCGACGGCCTCGTTCTCGAGCGGGTCGCGCTCGGCGATCCAGATCTTCTCGGCGTCGGTCTGCTGCTGGCGCTCGAACGGGTTGAACAGCTCCTCGTCCAGCTTCTCTCCGGGCCGCGCGCCGATGATGTCGATCGCGATGTCGCGCTCCGGCTCGAGGCCGGACAGCTCGATCATTTGGCGCGCCAGCCCCAGGATCGAGACGGGCTCGCCCATGTCGAGGACGAAGATCTCACCGCCCTCCCCGAGTGATCCCGAGCGGATCACGAGCTGCACGGCCTCGGGGATCGTCATGAAGAAACGGGTCATCCGCGGGTCGGTCACGGTCACCGGACCGCCGGCTGCGATCTGGCGGCGGAAGATCGGCACGACGCTGCCCGAGGACCCGAGGACGTTGCCGAAGCGGACCGCCATGAAGCGCGTGCCGGCGAAGCGGCGCTGGGCGACCTCGACCGCGCACTCGGCGAGCGCCTTTGAGGCTCCCATCACCGTCGAGGGCGACACGGCCTTGTCGCTCGAGATCAGGACGAACGCCGCGGCGCCGAGGTCGCCGGCGACCGTCGCGACAACGCGGGTCCCGATCGCGTTGTTGTGGATCGCCTCGAGCGGATTGCGCTCGAGCAGCCCGACGTGCTTGTAGGCGGCGGCGTGGAACACGAATTGTGGCCGATGCTCGCCGAACACCTCGCGCATCCGTTCCTCCTCCTTGACGTCCGCCAACACGGGCGCCAGCAGCTCCGGCGGGACATGGCGGTCCTCGAGCAGTTCGCGCTGAATCGCAAAGACGTTGTCCTCGGCGTGATCGACGAGCACGAGCCGCCGCGGACCGACGCGCGTGATCTGGCGGCAGAGTTCCGCACCGATCGAACCCCCGGCGCCCGTCACCAGCACCACCGCGTCGCGCAGGTAGGCCCCGACCCGCTCGAGCTCCATCAGCACTGGCTCGCGGCCGAGCACGTCCTCGACTCGCACATCGCGCACCTGGCGCGCCAGCTCAACCGAGCCGCGCAGCAGCTCGAACACGGTCGGCAGGGTGCGAACCGGAATCCCGCGCTCGCGGCAGGTCGTCACCACGCGCATCCGCAGCTCGCCGGGCGCCGACGGTATCGCGATGATCACCTCGTCAGGCTCGGCGTCGTCGAGGATGCGCGGCAGATCGCGCGTGGTGCCACGGACCCGCACCCCGTCGACCTTCAGCCGCCGCTTGAGTGGATCGTCGTCAACGAACCCGACCGGGGTCAGGCCGAGCTCGCCGTTTCGCAGCAGCTCGCGCAGAACGAGCCGGCCGCCGTCCCCGGCCCCGACGATCAACACCGCACGAGCATCCTTGCGCGCGCGAAAGCCGCGCAGGCGGCGGTCGTGGGCGCTCCGTGCGAGCAGGCGTGCACCGCCAAGGAACACCAGTGCGAGCAGGAAGTAGAGGACGATCGTGCCGTTCGGCAGCTTGAGCGTGCCGTAGGGCCTCACCACCTCGACCACTGCGACGAGCAGGATCGTGTCGACTATCAGCAGCCGCAGCAGGTTCTCGATGTCCCGCTGCGTCGCATAGCGCCAGCGTCGCCGGTACACGCCAGCTACGGCCAGCAGCGCCGCTGTACCGACCACGACCCACACCACGGTGCGATCGAACAGGGTTCCGTACTTGGCGTCCTGGCCGTTCAGCCGGTCCAGCCGAAGCCAGAAGGCGAGGAAGTAGGCGAGCGCGACCAGACCGGCGTCGACCGCGAGCTGGGGCAGCGAATGGCGGTGGAGCGGGAAGGTCGCCGAACGGAGCCTCCGGCGCATCCGATCGATGATAGGGGGAGCGGCCGAGGGAGGGAGGGCTGTCGCTCTCCCTCCTCGCCGCTGTACTCAGATTGCGCTGAGCAGGAGGTCCGTCAGAAGCTGCGGATCGCGGCGGGTGCGCTCCGGTTCGGACGGAGAGCGCTTGACGATCTCGATCTGGTCGGCGGATTCGAGTTTTCTGAGCCGGCCTTCTTTGATCAGCTGCTCGTCGACGGCGCCGAGGCGGCCTTCGAAGGTCGTAAAGACCGGCGTGCCGAGGGCGACGGCCTCGCGGTTCATCGTGCCGCCGGCGCTGATCACGAGATCGGCGTAGGCGATCAGCGACTGGGCGTCGATCGCGTGGCCGGGAACGATGAACCCGCCATCGGCAAGCAGCTCGCGTCGCTGGTCGTCGGTGCGCGGCCGGACGACCGTCTGCGCGCCGCGCAGCCGGACGAGGACCGATGGCAGCAGGTCGTTCTCGAAGCGGTGGTAGAGCGATACATCGGGTGGCGTTCGGACGACGACGATCGGCGCCGCACGGTCGAGGCGCAGCTCGTCGAGGACCGCGTCGCTCGGTTCGAAGTCCGACAGGTAGTACTCCTCCTTGAGGCCCGGGTAGCGGCGAAGCTTGGTGGCGGCGCCGTAGCGGCGCAGGCGCCCGGGTGGGATCGCATCCGGCACGACGACCGCGCGCGCCAGGCGGCAGTTGATGTTGTGCTGAACGCTCGCCCACTCGTAGTCGAACATCGTCGACGAGGGAATGCGGAGGACCGCCGCGGCGATCGAGATGTCGTTGGAGCCGTGACCGATGGCGACGTCGAAGCCGCGACGTCGCGCCCAGCGCGCCAGCTCCCATGAGCGCGAGGCGAGGCCGGCCGCCTTGTCCGCGACGCGTCCGCCGCGATGGCGTCCGATGACGGTTGCTCCGAGGCCCAGCCGCTCGCACAACTCAACCGTCTGGGCGAAGTCGCGTGCGGTCACGTCGACCTCGTGCCCGCCGCGGCGCAGTTGCTCGACCACCGGTCGCAGCACGAGCGGGTGCGGGCTGTTCGTCAGATCGACCCAGACTCTTATGGCGCGCACGCTACCCTTCGCCGGCCGTGTACGAGTTCGCCTCCGTCACCAACTCGCTCGTCAACCTGGTGACGCACATCGTCACCGACCTCGGCCTCCCTGGGATCTATTTGCTGCTGGTTGCCGGGTCGAGCGGCATCCCGGTCTCCTCGGAGGCGGTGATGCTGTTCGCGGGGTTCGACGTTTATCGCGGGCATTTCGGCATGTTCGACATCATTGCCGTCGGCATCGCCGGTGACCTGAGCGGCGCGACGATCGCCTATCTGATCGGCTACTTCGGGCGCATGGAGCTCGTTCGCCGCCATGGCAGGAGGTTCCATCTGACACCCGAGCGGATGGACCGGGCCGAGCGCTGGTTTGCGCGCCGCGGCGCGGCGGCGATCGTGATCTCGAGGATGCTCCCGCTGATCCGCGCCTACACCTCGTTCCCGGCCGGAGCGGCGCGCATGCGCTACCCGAAGTTCATCCTCCTGAGTCTCGCCGGCGGGCTGCCGTGGATCGCCGCGTGGGGAATCCTCGGACGCGAGCTCGGCTCGTCCTACCACTCGGTGCAGAGCCAGCTCCATTACGTCGACATCGCAGCGCTCGTCGCGATCGTCGCCGCCATCGTCTACCTCCTGCAGCGGCGCTGGCGCCGGCCGCCGGCGCGTCCCGGTGAGGCAGCCTGAGGGCGCGCAGCTCCCGCTGCGCCACGCTGTCCTGCTCGGACTGCTACACGGTCCGAGTGAGCTGCTTCCGATCTCCTCATCCGGCCACACCACGCTGGTCCCCTGGCTGCGCGGCTGGCGATACGAGGACCTCGACCCGGCAGCCCGCAAGCGCTTCGAGGTTGCCCTGCATTGCGGCGTCGTTCTCGCCATCCGCAGCGACGTCATGCGCTCGCTGGCCAGTCTGCGCGGACGAAGGCTTCTCCTCGGCGCCCTGGCCACGGTGCCGGCTGCGATTGCCGGGCTTGCGCTCGAGCGCCCGATCGAGCGGCGCCTCGGCAAGCCCGCGAGCATTGCGGCTGGCTTGCTGGGCGGCTCTGTCGCGATGCTGGCGGCGGAAGCGCTGGGGAGTGGCACGCGTCGCGCTGCTGATGCCGGCGCGCGCGATGGACTCGCGTTGGGCCTCGCCCAGAGCCTGGCCCTGGTTCCCGGCGTGTCGCGCAGCGGTGCGGCGCTGGTGGCGGCGCGCGGCCGCGGATTTGCCCGCGACGACGCGCAGGAGCTCGCCTTCGACGTCGGGGTGCCGGTCACGATCGGCGCGATCACGCTGAAGCTGCGTGAGCTCCGCAGCGCCGAGCCCGCGGAGCTCGCCGTGCTTGCGGCGGGCGCGATGGCGTCCTATGTCTCGACGCTTGCAACCGCGTCGCTGGTTCGGCGCAGCCACTCGCTCGTTCCTTACGCGGCCTACCGCGCCGCGGTGGCGGGCATCGTGCTCCGGCGGCTTCGCAAGAATGGGAGGTCGTGATCGACGCCTACGCCGCCGCCGGGGTTGACACGAGCCAGGCTGACCGCGGCGTCAGCGCGCTCGTCCACGTGCTGCGCCAGATCGACACGGGCCGCCCGTCGCGATCGGTGCTCGCGAGCGGCCACTACGCGAGCGTGCTCGAGATAGCTCCGGGCCTCGGTCTCGCGCTCTCGACCGATGGCGTCGGCTCGAAGCTGATCGTCGCCGAGACAACCGGCCGCCTCGATACCGTCGGCATCGACTGCGTAGCGATGAACGTGAACGACATCGTCTGCGTTGGTGCGGAGCCGATCGCGATGCTCGACTACATCGCCGTCGAGCAGGCCGACCCGGCCGCGCTCGAGCAGATCGGCGCCGGGTTGCGTCGCGGAGCGGAGCTCGCCGGCATTGAGATCCCCGGCGGCGAGCTCGCGATCCTGCCCGACCTGATCCGCGGGCATCCTTCGCCGCACGGGATCGAGCTGTCCGGCGCCGCCGTCGGGACGGTCGCCCTCGATCGGATCGTCACCGGCGAGCTGTGCGCTCCCGGCGACGCGCTGATCGGATTGCCGTCGAGCGGCCTGCACTCAAACGGCTTCACCTTGGCGCGCGCCGTGCTCGGAGAGTACGAGCACCTCGACGAGCGCCCGGAGATTCTCGGCGGCGCGAGCGTTGCCGACGCGCTGCTCGAGCCGACCGTGATCTACGTCAAGGCGGTGCTTGCTCTGCTCCGGAGCCCGGTCGCCGTCAACGGCCTCGCCCACATCACAGGCGACGGCCTGCTCAACCTGCGCCGGCTGAGCGCCGGCGTCGGCTTCGAGATCGACTCGCCACTCGCGGTTCCGCGGATCTGCGAGCTGATCTGCGAGCGCGGCGCGATCGAGCCAAAACAGGCCTACCGGCATTTCAACATGGGCTGCGGCTTCGCTGTCGTCGTTGGCGCCGGCGACGCGGCGCAAGCGACCGAGCTGCTCGCCGCCTTCCATCCCGGCACGCGCACGATCGGCCATGTCACCGAGCAGGCCGGCGCCATCTCGCTGCCAACCCTCGCAGTCACCGTCTAGCGTCCGCCGGCGACGAGGTGCCTCTGACCCACCACGACCCAGTGGCCCGACAACCCCCCCTGGCAGGTCGCTATCGCCTCGAGCGGGCGCTTGGCAGCGGTGCCAGCGCCACAGTCTGGATCGCCTTCGATACGGTGCTCGAGCGGCGCGTGGCGGTCAAGATACTTGCTCGCGAGCTCGCCGGCGAGCCGGACAAGCTGGAGCGCTTTCGACGCGAGGCGCGAGCGCTCGCAAAGCTCGGCCATCCGCACATCGTGACCGTGATCGACGTCGGTGAGGACGCGGGAACGCCGTTTATCGTGCTCGAGTACGTCGCCGGCGAGACGCTGAAGGAGCGTCTGCGCCGGGCCGGGCGCCTGCCGGTGGACGAGGCCATCGCCTACACGGTCGAAGTGGCGCGAGCGCTCGCTGCCGCGCACGAGGGCGGCATCGTGCACCGCGACGTCAAGGCGCAGAACATCCTGCTGGATCCGGACGGCGGCGCCAAGCTGACCGATTTCGGCATCGCGCGCAGCGGTGCCGAGGTTGCCCTGACGCAGGGTGGTCGCGTGCTCGGAACCACCGACTACGTCTCGCCCGAGCAGGCGCTCGGCCACGAGGTCACCGGCCAGTCCGACCTCTACTCGCTCGGCATCGTCCTCTATGAGGCGCTGACCGGCGCGGTCCCGTTCGCCGGCTCAACTCAGCTCGCGGTGGCAACGATGCACGTGCGGGCGCAGATCCCGGACGTGCAGCGCGCCCGCCCCGAGGTGTCTGCGGCGCTCGCCTCGGTCATCGACCACGCGACGGCCAAACGACCGGAGCGACGCTATCCCGACGCTCGCACGATGATCGCCGAGCTCGAGCGCGCGTTGGCGATCGAGACCGCCCGCGCCGGTGATGCGACTGGCCCGGCGCAGTCGGTGCTGCGCACGCTGCCTGCCGGCGATCGCAGGCGGGTGCCGATGCGCGTGCGCCACCCCAATTCGATTGCCTTGACCGCGGCGGTCGTCGCCCTCGTCCTCGCCGCCGTCGCCGCATTCGCCCTCGCCAACATCCACCGGAACGCCAGGCACCATGCGCCGCTGCGGACGGTCGAGCACCGCGCGAGCCTCGGCGGTGCAACCGCCACCGCCTACAACCCGTTTGGCCGCGGCGCGCCCGACAACGCGGCGCAGGCGCGGCTCGCGATCGCCGGCAGGCCCGGCGGCGGTTGGGCCACGAACCGCTATGCGCGCGGAGCGCTTCGCAAGCCGGGCGTCGGCGTCTACATCCTGCTCCCCCGAGCGCTCGCCGCGAACCGGCTGACCCTCGACACCTCGACGCCCGGCTTCGCGCTGCAGGTCTGGGGCGCCGACCGGCTGCGGGGCGCTCGGAGCGCGCCAACGGCCGGCCTCGTCGCGCTCGGTTGGCACCGGCTCGGGCAGCTCTCCCGGGTCGCAGGCTCGGCCACCGTCGGGCTCGACGAGCCAGCGACGCGCTACCGCTACTACCTGGCCTGGATCACGCGGCTCCAGCCGGACCCCTCAGGAGCCTGGATTCGAGCGCAGATCGCCGATCTCGGGCTTTGGCAGGCGCTGCGCACCTAGCTAGAACAGGCGGCTGTGGCGCGCCAGCGCGAGACGGCAGAGCTCGTCGACAAGCAGCGAATAATCGATTCCCTCGGCCTCCCAGAGCTTCGCGTAGACGCTGGTCGCCGTGAAGCCGGGCATCGTGTTCAGCTCATTCACCAGCACCTCGTCGCCATCGACGAAGAAGTCGACGCGCGCGAGGTCGGCGCAGCCGCACAGCTCGAAGACGGAGATCGCGAGGCGCCGCACCGCCCTCGACGCCGCGGGCGTGATCCGCGCCGGGACCACGAGCTCCATGCCGCCCGGCTCGTACTTGGCGGCGTAGTCGTAGATCTCGGAGCGCAGGGCGATCTCTCCCGGCTGTGACGCGCGCGGTGGGAGCTCGCCGAGCACCGAGCATTCGACCTCGATGCCCGGCGCGGCTGCTTCAACGATCGCCAGGTCGTCATGCTCAAATGCCAGCTCGAGCGCGGCGACGAGCTCGCCGCCGCTTTCGTTCACCTTGGTGATGCCGATCGAGGAGCCCATCCGCGCCGGCTTGACGAATAGCGGTGCGCCGAGCGGCTCCAGGTCCGCGAGCAGCTCTCTGCGCTGAGCATCAAAGCGCTCCCTGGCGACCGCGCGGAAGGCGACCTGCGGCACCCCGGCCTCAGCCATCCGCCGCTTGGAGCAGATCTTGTCGATGCACAGCGCCGAGCTCGCGACGCCCGAGCCGACATAGGCGACATCGAGGCATTCGAGCACGCCCTGGACGACGCCGTCCTCGCCGTAGGGTCCGTGCAGCGCCGGGAAGACGACGTCACAGTCGAGCAAGCCGCCCGCCGGCGTCAGCTGGAGCTCGGCGGATTCGTGGAGCCAGCGCCCGTCGCGGGTGATCTCGATCTCAAGGACGGCGTGGCCCGCCGCCTCAAGGCCAGCGCGCACCGCGGCGGCGGACGCGAGCGAGACCTCGTGCTCGCCTGAGCGGCCGCCCCCGAGGACCGCGACGCGCATCAGGTCGAGCCGGAAACGCCCGTTGTGCCGCTGTTACCGCTGCTGGCCGAATAGTTGCCGATCTCGAGCACGACGACCGCCCCCGTCTTGACCATCGAGTCGGCCGCCGGCGTCTCGGTGATCACGAGGCCGCTGTCGGCCGGGTTCGCGGTCGGCTCCGAGGCGGTCTCGGGGGTCAGGCCGGCCGCCTGGAGCGTCGCGACCGCGTCCTGCTCGCTGTCGCCGACGACGTCGGGCACCGCGATCCGCGTCGGCGGCTCGGCCACGTCGAGCGTGATGGTTGAACCCTGAGGAGCCTTCGCGGTGCTGGGGGATTCCGCGAGCACCTGTCCGGCTGTCACGGTCGAGGAGACGCGTTGCTGCTTCACTTTGAAGCCGTCGGCGAGCAGGATGTCCTGTGCGTCCGCGTACTGGAGGTTGACGACGTTGACGAGGTTCACCAGTGGTGCGCCGCTCGACACCGTCAGCGCCACGACGCTGCCAGGCCCGCTCGTGCTGCCGGCAGCTGGGCTTGTCGAGATCACGTCGCCCTTCTTGACGCTGGCCGAGGGCTGTGAGGTCTGGTTGTAGCGGAAGCCTTCCAGGTGCAGCGTATGCTCGGCCTGCGCCGCCGGCTCCCCTCTCAAGTACGGGACGGTCTTCTGCCCCGGGCCGCTCGACACATAGATCGCGACCGTGTCGCCCTTGGAGATCACGGTGCCGGGCGGCGGATTCTGGGCGTACACGATGCCGGACGGCACGCTCGAGGGATGGAAGGTCGGCACGGTGGTGAAGCCCGACAGCTTCTGCCCGGCCTGGAACTGGGTCAGGCCGATCACCTTCGGCACCGTCTCGCGCTTGGGCACGAGCAGGAGGACCAGCGCGACGATCGCCGCCGCGGCGATCAGGGCGCCGAACAGCGCCCACGGCCACGCCGGGCCGCCGCGTCGCTGGGGAGGCGGCAGGCCGGGACCGATGATGCTCGTCGCAGTCGAATCCCAATAACCATTATCGGCGGGAACGATCTCTGCCGGCAACAGCGTCTGAGCGCCCTGAGCGGCGCCCATGCCAACCGGCACCGGAAGCAACATCGGCGCAAACGTGGCGGTGCGGCTGCCGTCCTCTGTCCGCAGCCGCTCGCGCTCACCGGCCAGCGCGGCGAGAAACCCATCCGCGTCCGCGAACCGATTGGCGGGGTCCTTGGCGAGCGCGCGGAGGACGATCGCGTCAAGGTTTGGCGAGATCGAAGAGACGAGCGTGCTCGGGGGGCGCGGCGGCTCGGAGAGGTGACGCAGAGCGATCGCCACGACCGACTCGCCTTCGAACGGCACCGTTCCGGTCAGCAGCTCGTAGAGCAGGATGCCGATCGCGTAGAGGTCGCTGCTCGGCCCGACCGCCTCCCCCTGGGCCTGCTCCGGCGAGAGGTAGCGCGCCGTGCCCATAATCGAGCCGGTCTGCGTGATCTCGGAGCTGCCGGCTCGCGCGATGCCAAAGTCGGTGACCTTGACGCGGCCCTCGTCGTCGACGATCACGTTGTGCGGCTTGAGGTCGCGATGGACGACGCCGCGCTTGTGCGCAAAGCGCGCCGCGCGCAGCACCTGCTCAGTCAGCTCGATCGCGCGCTCCGGCGTCAGCGGCGCTTCTTCGCGGACAATCTGGTCCAGCGAGCGTCCCTCCAGCAGCTCCATCGCGATGTAATAGGTGCCGTTCCACTCCCCGCGGTCGTAGACGCTGACGATGTTGGCGTGAGAGAGCGACGCGGCGCTCGAGGCTTCACGCCGGAACCGCTCGACGAACTCGGCGTCCTGCGCAAAGCGTTCGTGCAGCAGCTTGACCGCGACGCGCCGGCCGAGCTGGAGGTCCTCGGCGCAGTAGACGTCGGCCATGCCGCCCGAGCCGACACGCGAGACGACCCGGTAGCGCCCGTCGATGATTGTGCCCGCTGTGATCTGAAACATCAGCCGCTAGCTCCCACGAGAGACTGTAAGACCTCTCTGGCGATCGGCGCCGCGGCCGAGGCGCCGTAGTCGTAGGTCCTCTCGACGACGACGGCGACCGCGATGTCCTTGCCGGGCGCGAAAGCGATGAACCACGCGTCGTTCGGAGAATTGGTGCTGTTGCCGAGCTCGGCCGTCCCGGTCTTGCCGGCAATCGGCTTGATGTCGAAACCGGCCAGGGCCGCCTCGGCTGTTCCATCCTGAACCACGTCTTCCATCATGCTGGTAACGGCGGTCGCCGTGGAAGGTTTCATCACAGTGCTGAAGAGCGTCGGCGTCGCGTGGCGGACCCTCACCCCATCCGCGTTGACGACCTTCTGCGTCAGATACGGCCGCATCAGCCTGCCGCCGTTGGCAACGGCGGCGGCGACCATGACCATCTGCAGCGGCGTGACAGTGAGCTGGCCCTCGCCGATCCCGACGAGCGGCACGTCGGAGTCGGCGACCGGCACGAGGTCTCCCTTGCTGTCGCGCACGCCGCTTGGCGTGAGCTCGTCGCTCGGCAGGTCAATCGGCGGATCCTGGTAGTAGCCGAGCCGGCCCATGTACTTGGCGAGGATCTTCGATCCGAGTGCTTGCGCGACGTTCGCGTAAACGGTGTTGACGGATTGCGTCAGCGCCTCGGTCAGCGTTATGTAACCGTAGCTGAGATTCTCGTCGTTGTTGAGCGGGATGCCCTCGAAGGTCTGGGGAGAGCGGCCGTCGACGAGCGTCTCCGCGGTGAACTTGCCGCTGTCGATCGCGGCGATCGCCGTAACGACCTTCTGAATCGAGCCGGGGTCGTCCTGTGCCTCGGTCACACGATCGAACTCCGAGCCGCCCTGCGACTTGGTCGGCACTCCGTTGGGATCGTAGGCCGGGACGCTCGCAAACACGCGCACCGCACCGCTGCTCGGGGTGATCGCCACGACCGCTCCGGTGTGGTGGCTCGCTTCGAGCGCCTGGAGCGCCACGCTCTGAGCCGTCGGATCGAGCGTCGTGTAGACGCCGTCCCCGCCGGTCTGGTGCCCCTCGAGCTGGTCCGCGATCGATTCGTGATCGAGCGGCGTGCCGGCTAGCAGGTTGTTGTCGTAGGCCTCGAGGCCGACCGAGCCCTGGTTGGGAAAGGAGAAGCCGATCGGATTGGAGAACTGGGCGCCGAACGGGTAGCGGCGCACGTAGCCGCCGCCGCTTCGGCGTACCGAGTCGGCTATCACGGACCCGTCAGACGCGTAGATCGTTCCGCGCTGGATGTTCTGGCTCTCGAGCAGCGTGCGCGCATTGAGCTTGTTTGCCTGGAGCGCGGAGGCGTCGAACACTGACCATCGCGAGGTGTAGGCGACCAGAGCTCCGAACATGACGAGCACGAGCATGAAGAGACGGGCAATCGGTCGATTCACTGCCCCTGGACCTGGCCGAGCTCGAGCGCGCGGACGAGGCTGGAGGCACCGCTCTGCGAGCGCAGCTCATCGTTGAAAAGACGGTTGCGCTCGAACCGGCTCAGTTCGGCGGTGGTCACGCCGGACACGAAGTACTCGGTGTAGAGGTCGACTCCGAACGGCAGGCTGAACGGCAGTCCGTTGTAGATCGTCACCTGCCCCTCACGATCGGCGCCGATGAAATAGATCGCCTGCGCCGCCAGCAGCAGGCCGAGCGCGAGCACGCCCACGGCTGCAACGGCTGCGAGCGCCGGGCCGAGGCGCCTGCCACGGCGGCGGCTACGGCCGGACCGCGTCGAACCCAGGACCGGCATGCGAGGCGCGATCCGCCGGCGCGCACGCGGAGCCCGCGGCGGTCGCGTGTAGTAGCCGTCGCGGAGCGTTTGCGGGGCCACCGGACCGCCGGGCATCTCGTCGCGCACGGGAGCCGGCGCCGAAACGGGCAAGACCAGCGGTTCGGTTGGCGGCGGCGCGGCTACCGTTCGGCTACGCCGCCGCGCCGCGGGCGCCGCGGCGGGGGATGTCACGCCGTCGATGTCCTCGAGGCGGAAAAGAATCACGGTGATGTTGTCGCGACCACCGGCCTTGTTGGCCGCCGCGATCAGCTCGCGTCCGGCGGCGTCGAGTGTCGCGCTCTTATCGATGATCCGCTCGATCTCACTCTCAGGGACCATCGAGGTCAGACCGTCGCTGCAAAGCAGATAGACGTCGCCGTCGATTCCCTCGAGGGTGATCATGTCGACGTCGACGTCGGGCTCGGGGCCGAGTGCGCGCGTGATGATTGAACGCTGCGGGTGCTCCTCGGCCTCGGCCTCAGTCAGCTGGCCCTGTCGGATCAGCTCTTCGACGAGCGAATGGTCATGCGTCAGCCGCTCGAGCTGGTGGTCATGGAAGCGGTAGGCGCGGCTGTCGCCGACGTGCGCAAAGGAGATCTCGCTCGGACCCACGTAGGCCGCCGTGAGCGTGGTCCCCATGCCCGTGAGCTCGGCGTCGTCCCGTGCCCGGGCGTGGATCTCGGCGTTGGCCTCCTCGGCGCGACCCGCGAGGCGCTCGGCCGGGTCGGCCGCCTCGTCGATGTCGAGGCCGTCGGCAAACAGCTCGATAGCGATGCGCGACGCGACCTCGCCGGCCTGGGCGCCGCCCATCCCATCGGCGACAACGAACAGCGGCGCGCGCTCCAGGAACGCGTCCTCATTGCCGCGGCGCTGGCGCCCGGTGTCGGAATGTGAGAATTGCTCAGCGACGCGCAGCATCAGCCGTCCTCATAAGTGAACTCGCTGTCGCCGATTCTGACGCGATCGCCGTTGTGCAGCGGCGCGACGCCGGCCAGGAGCTCCTCGTTGAGATAGGTCCCGTTGGTCGAGCCGAGATCCTCCAGCATCACGATCCCGCCCTGCAGGACCACGCGCGCGTGGCGCGAGGACGCGTAGGGGTCGTTGAGCCTTATCTCCGCCGCATCGCCGCGGCCGAGCACGGCGCCGGCATCGATGTCATAGATCATCCCCGGCGCGTGGCCCGCCGCACGCTCGACGACCAGGCGCGGTGCACGCTGCGCAACAACCCCTCCAGCACTGGCCGAGTACATACCCGTCCCGTCCTCGCCGGTGGCGCGGACGCCGCGCGGGGCACGTAGATCGCGTGTCGCGCTCCACGCCACCCACAGCAGAAACAGGTAGAGAACGGCAAGGAACCCGAGCTTGAGAGCGACCGAGACGGGTTGGAGGGTCGACACGACGTTGATTTTCCGGCAACCGCGCACCGCGCGCAGCGCGGTTCAGCTGACCTCGAAGAGCAGCTCGCTGGAGCCGATCTCGATGACGTCGCCATCGGTGAGCAGCGTTGGCACACCAACCGTGGAAGCGTTGAGGCGCACCCCGTTGGTCGAGCCCAGGTCGACGAGCACCCAGCCCGCTTCGTCGGGGACAACCTCGGCATGCCGCCGCGAGACGTCGGTCGAAGAAAGCACGATGTCGGCGTCAGGGCTGCGGCCGATCACCGCGCCGTGCGGACCAATCGCGTGCCGCGAGCCGCCGACCGAGAGGTAGGCCTGCCCGACGTCGGGCCCGTGACCACGCGCGCCGACCGGCGCGGGCGCGGGCCGACGCTCGTCCGGCAAGCGGCGCTCCTGACGCACGAGATGCGCTTCGATGCCGCACTCACCAAGCGCGAGCCGCCGGTCGGTGCGAAGCTCGATCTCGGGTGGGGATATCAGCGCAAGCCGCTCGGCGCGCGCGTGCTCGAGCAGATAGGCGGACAACTCCTCGACGAGTCCCTCCTCGATCGGTGCCAGCTGGCGGCGGTCCTCGGGTGAGAGCCAGACGATGTACGCGTTTGGTACGTATGTGCTCGAGAGCGACGACCGTCGGTGCGAGTCCATCTCGCGAGCCAGCCGGCGCGCAAGCTCGACGGGCCGGATCTCGCTGCGGAAGGCGCGGCCGAACGCCCCCTCGACGAGGCTGGCGATTCTGTTCTCCAGGTTGCGTAGGACGCTCATGTTTCAAGGACGGCGGCGGAGAGATCCCCGGCGTTCGCATGCGCCGCTACGCGAGGATGCTACGTCACGCCAGAGCGAGCGGAGACGCGCAGCCGAGCGCGGCGCAGGCTGAGCGCAACCGCGAGTGCCAGCAGGGCGGCGGCGAGCGGCAGCGGCGGCTGCGGAGCGCCGATGCGGTGCGCGAGGACGAGGCCGGCGACAATCAGGCCTGTGGCCCAGGCGGCCGCGCGGAGCGCGCGAGAGAGACCCGTGGCATTGCTCAGAGCCCACGGCAGGACGAGGGCTGCAAACGCCCACAGAGCCGCCGGCGCGAGTCGCCCGGGCGTGCAGAGCGGTCCCACGACGTGAGTGAGTGCGCCGCCGATCGAGCCGTCCCAGCTCGCACGTGGTCGCGCACCGCCCACCGCGCCGAGTAGCAGCCGGTGCCCGGTCAACGCCTCGGTTAGCGCGACCCACCAGTAGCCGACGGCGCCGAGCGCGGCGCGCCGCCAGGACGAGCTCCCGCCGGCCCGCGCGGCGAGGGCCGGAAATGCAGCGGCGACGCCGACCAGACCCAGCATCGGCGCGAGCGCCGGCAGCGACCACATCCACGGGTCTGCCGCGAGCAGGCATGGAAGCGGCGCGAAAGCGACGGCGAGCAGCAGCGCCGTGCCCAGCTGGCCCGCGATTGCCATGCTGGCCACCGCCGCGAATGCCAGTATCAGCCAGGCGGCGCGGGGCGCAAATGCTCCAGAGAGAAGCGCGATCGACGCGACG
>Ga0302325_10016813_pt1 | contig 15485 bp, 11 predicted proteins | sample Palsa_T0_2_FD_201948 | JGI IMG/M metagenome (GOLD analysis project Ga0302325, IMG submission 201948) | Peat permafrost microbial communities from Stordalen Mire near Abisko, Sweden - Palsa_T0_2 | ecosystem: Environmental > Terrestrial > Soil > Palsa > Peat permafrost | place: Sweden: Abisko...
AAGGGAGATTTATTATAAGATTCTATTAATAAGTTATTATATTTACTAAAAATAAAAGTAAAACTAATTATATTCTTGTTTAAGGCTTTAAAGGATGCTAAAACACGCTACTAGCCGATTAAACTAGAAATGGCTAGTTTAGTGTAAGTTATACGAAAGCTTCGGCATTTAATCGAATTAAATAAAGTATTACTTATTACAATTTTCACAGATCACGCGTCACTTGTAAGCATTTTAAAGAAGTTAAACTTAATAACTATAATATTTATAAATAAGCTAAATTTACGTTTAGTTTGCGCTAAAGAATACTTCTTTAAATTCCCGTTGCTTATTCGACACAAGCTAAGTAAGGCAAACTTCGTGCTAGATGCCCTATTTAAGTTACTAATAGTTAATAACCTTAAACCGGAAGCTATAGATAATAAAGTAAGGATATCCTTAATTAAAGGAGAGCTTAATGCGCTTTTCGCTTGCAATGCTTTTACAGATAAAATAGCGCATAATAAAGTATATAACAAGTTTAATAAATACTATGCCTTTGCTGCTACTCTTATTAAGATTGCGCCCGATCTTAAGGAGAAATTCATTTAAGGATATAAATTGGACTTAAAATAAAAACGCATTTAAGAGCAAATCGAGGAAAACGATGCTTTAAAGGATAATAGAGCAATGCTATTGTTCGAGATTATAAGTAATTTAATTTACCGATATATATAAGACGGACTTCTTAGACGACTTTATATTTTACTAAATTGTATTAAAGAGGCCTTAAATATAGTATATAAAGGAAACTTATACCCGGGCAAGGCAAAGATAACTCGAATAGTTAATAATAGCTTCTTTATATAAAACTTGACAAAACATGTTATTAACTAGATTAAATATTATCCTTAATGTGCAATCTTTTAAACAAAACGCTATTGCTTGTATAAATTGATATAATTGATTAAAAAACTATTAGCACTATTTTATATAATTACTTTAGACTTTATTCTCGCTTTATTAAGCTTTTATAAGGAATTCGATTATTTGCTATTAGTAACAAAGAAGGTTAACAAGAAACATTGCCTAATTTTAAGAAAAACTACTTAAAAAGTAAGAGATTAGGTTAAGGTTTTAATCCGAAAGCTTTTAAAATTAGATTAAAGAGTTCCGAAGGCAATTATTTTTAATAAAGATAAGAAGTTTTTGTTAAAACTTTAAACAAGAATCTTTTAAGAGCTCGGTATTAAGCTTTTATACTTTATAGCATATTATCCTTAAACGGATAGCTAGTCGGAAAGTATAAATTAAAAGGTAAAAATTATATTCCGGTTTTACTTCTTTTACTTAAAAGATAAGAGGGACTAGCTATAGTGTTTGCTGTTTATATAATTTGCATTAAATAACATGCTTTCCTTAGCAATCGGAAAAGCTTTAAACGAGGCTTTATACAAGTTTATAGTTAATAATATTATAGATTTGTTAAGTGCAAAAACTATAAAGAAGACTATAAAGATTCTAGATTGCAAAATCCAGGTTTCCGATATAATTGCTATAGGAATAATGTTAGCGAAGTATTAATATAATAAGTTAAAGAAGCCTTTATTCTTAAAAGTAAGTAATAAGGTTTACATTTAACTTTATAAAGGATATAAGCTACTTGCTATAAAGAGCAAAAAGCTATTAGAATAGCGTATAAGGCCCTTTCGGATTATCTAATAATATAGCAAGCTTGTATATTAATTAGACATTTTAAAGCATTAGAGAATTTATAACGTTTTTTTTATTATACACTTAAAGCTAGCACTAAAAGGCAAGGATCCTTATAACCGACTAAGACCCGATTATCCGGATTATATTTATATCGAAGGAGATATCGAGTATAAAAAGTCTTAAGAGATTGAAAAGATTATAAATAAGAAGACGACACTTATAAGGCTAGTCAAATATCTTATACAATAAAAAGGGTATAAACTTAAGGAAGATTGCTAGTTTTTTATAGCAAAACTATAAAATGTAAAGGAGGCAGTCGTAGATTTTAAGGCAAAGCAAAAAACCTTATAAAGGACTTTAAAGAATGTTCTTAGAGGCAGGGGACGCCCGAGGAAGTCCTCTTAAATGTACACAACTAGTTTTAGGCCATATTCCTTATAATTATAGTTATATTTTTAGCGTTACGCTAGTCTTATTACATAAATCGCTTCTTTCGCTAAACATTTTAAGCTTTAACCTTATTAATATTATCGGTTTTATTAAATTTAATAATACTATAATAGTGCTATAACTTATTTATAATTGTATTTATAATCGCATTTGCATTTGCTTCCGTTTCTTAAACAACTTCTTATTTTATAATCGAAACGTTTTGCTTCTTTATAAGCGAGTTTACTTTTATATTTACATTTATATTTATATAAATAAGTTTATCTTTAATGCTTTTAAAGGTTTAAAACTTTAGCATAAATAGTTATTACCCTTAATATTAAAGACTATAAAGGCAAATAAGGAGTAAGAGGCCGCGCGCATCGAGCCCGAGTATAAGCGCTTAATGCTTTAAACTAGGACTAGAAAGAAAAAGCAAATAAATTTGCGATAAATAAAGACACTCGACTAAGTTTATAATTTAAATCCCGAGGACATTAATTAGAAATTGATATTCGGAAAGAATATAAAGGGCAAATACGACAAGGAACTTATTAAAAAGGGCGCAAATTGCCGATTTAATAATACTATTATAAGAATTAGAGCAATAGCAATGCATTTGCGATTAGTGACTTACGCTAATGCCTTTAAATATGTCGTAATATAAGAATTAAAAGGCAGATTTGTCGTAGTTTATTAAAATAAAAGATAACCTTTCTTAGACTTAAATAGTAAACTAATAATTATTAAGAATAAGGTTATAAGGGGATTTTACCCGGATTATGCAAATGTTAAAGGAGTTTACTTATTAGAAACTATATATTAATACTTAAAGTACAAGAAATAAATTAACAAATTACTTTAACTTAAACCCGAAGCTACTAAGAAGCCTAAGTTTAAGGGTGCTTAAAGCTTAAAGGAATTTGCAAATAATGCATCGGATAAAGAGATAAGTTTAAATATATTACTGCGAAAACTATAAAAGTTATATTAAGTAAAGAATAAAGCACTTTGTAAACGAGTTGTAAAGATATTTATCAAGTTTAAAAGAGCTTCTTAGTTTAAGAAGTCCTTATGCTATAAGAATATAATCTTAAATAAAGATAAGAGAATAGTTGCATATTAAAGAATTAATAAGCTTAAGATTACAATCGAAAGAATAATAACTAATATATTAAAGCTAGCTAAAGTCTTTAAGAACACAATAGCCGGGAATAGAGTTTAAGCCTTAAATCGATTTATAATTTCTCTTAATAAGGCAATTGCAAATTGCTAAAAGAAGTCAAAGGACTTAGCAAGCCTCCTTATTAACCTTATTATATCGGATTCCGAGGGCAATTTAGATAGCGAGGAGAATTAGAAGGAGAGCAAGAAACGTGCTAATTCTTTTTAAGCTAAAGATTTTGTCGCAAAACGCATAAAGCTAAGTGCAAGATTTAAGGACATTACTTGCGCAAAATAATTCCTTGCTTCGGGTTTGTTTATAATTGACTTTTATAACTTACTACCTCGACCTTTGAAAAGCTTACTTCTTATAAACGCGAAGGATTTCTATAAAGAATATAGCAATTTAGCAAACAAAGCGCAAAAGCAAGCTTTATAATCTCTTTTTATAAAACTAAAGCCCGTTTAACGGCTAGAGGTTTTTAGCAAATTACTAGCTGCGAAAATTGAATAAGACAAGGAATATAGATAATTAGCAAGTCTTTTATCTTGCGAGGGAGACGCTTAGAATTTTAATTCTAATAGCTATTAAACTGCAAAACCCGAAACTAAGCCCTAAACTTAAATTAAAGCTAAGCAAAAGATTTAGACAAGTTTAAAGAAGAATTAGAAGAAGTCGAAGGCAAAACTTAAGTTAAAGCTTAAGCTTAAGCTTAGACGATAGAAGGTAGTGCTAAAAGACGACGAAGACGAGGAATATAACGACGACAAATTACTTATTAGTGTCCTATTTATTAACTTATAACTTAGCGAGGAGGGTTATAGTAATAAGGATTATATGGATTAAAGACGTTAAGAGTAAGGAAGTAAAAGTTGCCTCGGAGGCGTTTTTTCTTTGCATTTTCACTTTGCTTTCACAAGGCGGAACATATTTTACAAGACGCATTTTATTTTGCTTCGGAGCTAAGGAAAAGGCATACATGGTTTACAGGCACATAGTTTATAGGGCGCATTCCAACGAGGGCGTTAAGCTTGCTCGATGGGGGGGAGTTTGCTACAATATCATGCATACTCGCTTATAAGCATACTCGCTTATAAGTCACATGCTCGCTTACGCGGCACTTAGCTTGCGTTTATAGCTTTAGAGAACAACAACTTTACATCTCCTACAAAAGATCACCATAAATGCGTAGCAAATAGTATTATTAATATTAGTAACAAGTTTATTAGAGAATCTATTATACAAATTAAAGGCCTAATCTTTATTCCCTCTAATTAGCACTAACTAATTTTGCACCCGAAAGTCCTTAGAAAGCATAAAATAAGTAGACCCCTCCCTTTATTAATCTTGCATCTAAACTGCTAAACCGAGAATGAATTAGAAAGCTTTAATAATGCAAATAAATCCGGTTTTATAAATGTTAATAGCAGCTCAAGCAAATTAAAAAACTAAATTTTAAGGGTAAACTTAAGCAAGTTGTAAAAATGCTTAAGCAAACAAAGAAAGCTGCCTCAATTAATTACTCGAAAAGTCTTTCTAAATTATTAGAATCTAAATTACTAAAAGGACTATTTTGCATTTATAATTTCCTAATTGTCAACTTGTAAGACAAGTCCTCTGTCTCCGATACTAGGCAAAATTGCACAAATTACCGACCCTTATATATTACAAATAAGAATAAGGACTAGGACTTTGTCGGGAACTCTTATATAAACTTAATCTTATTGCAACCCACAATTATAACCTCCTTTAATAACCTTGCAAAATTGTTTATATACTTGTATACTGTGGTGGGGTCACGTGCGCATGCACGTGCCCTAAGCGAAGGAACATAAATATCGCAGTTCCTGCCACCTGTAAACTTAGTCTAGTAGTCAATTGCTCCTCAGTCAAATGCTAGTCAACAAATGCATCACCATTTGCACTCCCTCTATTCGATGGTTGTACGCCTTGCTAACCCCTTCACAATACTTCCGATTCTTATATATCAAAGGAGCTTAATGATATTTAAATTATTAAACTTGGATTGGAATTTGATAATGTTCCCTTAATTTTAAAAGCCTAAAATCCTTTAAGGATCTCTGGAAAGGCGAACTTAGGACTTTGTTATTACTTGACCTTTATAAGCGTTATAGCTCAATCGAATTTCTTAGAAGGAAATTTGAAAGGGAGTACAAGTAAGGAGAAGGAAGAGATCCTTTAAAATCTTTTAAAAGGGAATAGAAAAATATTCCTTATATAAAGGAGAGTTATAAGGTTACTTATATTAAAAGATCCCTAACAAGTTATTAAGGAGTGGTTTTAAGGATTATAAATTACTTTAAGCAATATAATTCTAAATAAGATATTACAAGACTAAGTTAAAATGCCTCTTATATATATATTAAGAGCTTAATGCTATAGACTTGAAGGATATCCTACTAACAAATCTCTACTAGTATAAAGTACAATTAAAGCCTAGTATAAAGCCTTAAAGTGTAAAGCAATAAAAGAGATAGCTACTACATTAGAAGTTTTAGCTAGATAAGACTATTTTAAAGGGATTAGAGTGCAGATTTTTTAAGAAGACAATTGTGGCAAATAGGGAACTCTTAAACTAGAATATATAAGCTATTTTAGTGGAAAAGGAAGACATTGCAATTATTAGGGAATTTAGGGTAACATTTAACTACTAGAATGTAGATAAGGATATCTTAGGCTACTTTGTTACTTTACTCTTCAAGGTTTATAATCACTTGTTAGACCCCTCTTACTAGTGCTATTATTAATGCAATATTAAACATGTATACTAGTCTATTAGAATCTTTCCCCTTTACTAATATCTTTTTGCGTTCTCGATTCTTGGGTATAAATAGCTTTAGCTTACACATATGCCTTAAGGCTTTGTTACTACATTATTCTCGATAAATGAGCTTATATACCTCGCTTTAAGAATGATTTTTAAGTCGGATTTAGCAGAATTACAAGGATATAATAACTTAAAACCCTCTTTACTCTTGTCGAGTTTTTAAGAAAAGCATTTAAATGCTTGTTTTTATATAAATAACATTTTCTCGGGTTATTATAGCTTTGTAAAAGCGTATAAGTTCTTAGAATAGCATCTCTTTCCTTGTCTCCTTTAAGCATAGCTTAAGCTTTCCTTTAAGAAACTTAAATTGTTTATAATAGAGATTATTGCCTTAGGAATAGTCTACAAAGCTAATAAGATTATACAAATTAAGCTAAATTAATCCGAGAAGATACAAAACTTTCTTGTTTTAAAAGACCTTATAAATGTTTGCAAATTTGTTAGTATTATAGGAATTACTAGATATTAGATTAAGAACTTCTTAGAACTATGCTAACTACTTTCACAACTTACAAAGGACATTAAATAGAAATAGAAGGATTTTAAGCAACTCTCCTTTGAAATTGTTTAAGAAAAGGCTATAGCTATAGTTAATATGCATAGTTAGGATTACTATCTCCTTATAGACATATATTCCGATGCAAGTCTTTATATAGCGGGTTGTCTAGTCTTATAAAGGCAGAATAAGATCGAAGTTCCGATCCTCTTTAACTTGTTTTTGTTTACAAAACCATAGCAGAATTATGGAGTTTATAAACGGGAGCTATTAGCTATTGTGGAGTTTTCTAAGAAGTACAAACATATGCTATAAGGCCCTATTATTAGTATAGTTTGAACTAATTATAAATTAATTATATTCTTCTTTTAATATTCTTATTTTAAAAGGATTTATGCTTGTTAGGCTTATAAGCTCCGAGATCTTAATATCAAAATCTTGTATATCCCTAGTAAGAAGAATAAGGTTGCAGATGCCCTTTTATATATAATATTCTTAGATAATGCTTGTAATAACAACTTCTCTAAGTTTGGCTACCTCTTAGACTAGTTAAGAGAACTTAAATGGGTTTGGAAAGATGGGAAAGGACCCTTCTCGGATGAGGAACTTAGAGATTTTATAGGAGTCTCCCTTGAAAAGTATACTAGGACTAAAGTTGCAAATTGCATCTTCTTTACTTCTCTTTGTGCAAAGATGGCAAAGGATAGCTATACACTTGGACTGCTTTAAGCAAATTCTTATAGTTTTAAAAGAGTTGTGTTTCCTTCGGATTCTTATAGTTTTAAAGAAGTGTTCCCTTTAAATTCCTTAAGTTTTTAAGCTAGTTCCTTAGCAAGTTCCCCTTATTCCTTAGCTAATTCGCCTAAAATCGAGAAGTATAAGGCTTCTTAATAGTATTATAACGTTATTAGATACCTTTAAAAAGGCTACTTGGTTTGCAATTTAAACTTAGTATAAAAGGCTATGTTCTTGCAGAAATGTTTTAGCTTTTGATTGGAAGACAAGAAGCTGTAGTATGGGAAGAGGGAACCCCGCCTTTGCATTGTAAAATTCGAAGTTGTAGATGCTATCTTTAGAGCTTATAATAAATGTGGTTACTTTGCTATTGCAATTACCTTATAAAAGCTTAAGAATTACTACTAGCCTCAAATGCTTACTAATATTGCAGACTATATTAAAGGTTACTTGTAGTGTGCAAAGTTTAGACTTGCCCAAAGATCTTAAATGTTATAAGAGGTCTTTATAGATTCTCTTATATAGCTTTGGGGAATTGATTTTATCGGACCCTTCCCGAAATATAATAAAGTATTATAGCACTAAGTTTTAGTCATTGTCGACTATTTCTTATAATTTGTCTAGGCATTCTTATATCTTACTAATAATTAATAAGAAGTCATTTGCTGTCTTATAAAACTGTTTAGAGTTAAAGGCATTCTTATCAAGTTCTACGCAAGTCCGGGACCCTATTTTAGTTTAAATATTTAAGCTTTTGTACACAATTAAGGGGCTCTTTAGATTATATCCTTAGTAGCTGCTAAGAAGTTTACAAGGATAATAGAAAAGGTTAACAATATCCTTTAAAGAATTTTTAACAAGACTAATAAGCTATACCTCTTTGCTAAATAACTTTAAAAATCGGTTCTCGAGCTTAATTGAAGAGAGATTATCTATTTGCACTATTCTTTATATAAGATTTATTATGGTTTTTAACCTATTAGACAGCTAAAAAGAGAATTCCTTTTGCATTATTAAGCTCGGCTTATTAATGCTATTCAAGTTCCTAGTAATAATTAAGCTACCCGATGTGTTTTAGATGGGGATTAATAGGAAGATCTTATTCTTTTACATATGTCAAGAATCTAAGGGATTTAGAATAATGTTATAATAGTTTCTTAGAGGCAAAAGGAATTGTAGAAGAAGAGGTATAATAAAGGAGTATAAGAAAAGAGGTTTACCCCTAATTAGTTGGTTATGTTATATAATCACAAATTAGCAAGACAAAAACTCAAGCCTTTGTAGAGAGGACTATTTATTATTACAGGTTATAGTAAAGAATATAGGAAGTTGTACATGTTAAGACAAATCTATAGAATACTAATTCCTTGCATATTTTATAGTAATTATCTAAAAAGATTCCGTCTTTGTAAAAGGTATCTTGTTAGTAGCAAAGAACTCGATCTTCCCGTTTACCAAAATATTAAATATAGAAGAGGTTCCTATAAGCTTCCCCGGAACCTTTAAACCATTCCAAGTGCTTATAATATAATATAGAATTCGACTTGCGTTTATTCCTTAGTTCCGGTTTATATCAATACAGTTTCGCATATAGTTTAGGGAGTTTTCGGGGAATAGTTTAAGCTATAGAGGGTCTAGGAGTGTATATAATTAAGGCTTTGGCATTGCTAAGAGTTTGAAGCACACGGGGTTTGCATTTTTAGATAAACAAGAATAGAGTCGGGATTTGCATGCTTATTAGCTCGGTAATTGCTTTATTATATAACGGGGAATGTGGCATTCTAGATTAGCTTTAAGATATTGTGGGGGCATAATACATCTAAAAGGGAGTTGTTAAAGAAGGTACCTTAGGCAACCACGCTATTGTATATTTCCTCTCTCTAGACACACCTCACAATTCATCAACCTTTCACCTCCCCACTTTTCTCGGCTGGGTGCAAAGAAAAGTTTGCGCACAGGCCACCTCCAGGTCAGCTGACCCGCCCTTTTCGGCAAAACCTCGGCCTATATTACAGTATAAGATAGATTGTTAAAACGCCCTCGTATTGCTCACAATGTGAAAACAAGTCACAACCCAGGCTAAAAATTTCCTTAAATGAGAGCCAGTTAAGTACTCCTTTCCTAATGCCTAGATAATTATTGCTTCTCGGGGTTTGCAGTCATTAAATATGTCCAGAGGAGTTAATAAACCATTCTCCAATTTCTCTGCAGATTGTTGATCTGCGACGACGGGACCAACTACTCTTTGTAGCTTTTGCTGAGTGGTTAAATCTTCCAAGGCGAGAGAATTTACCATCCCAAGCTCACGAAGAACGAGGGCAATTGGAACTGGCGCTACTTGCAAGAGCCAAACAGAAATGGTGTAGCAATACCTGGAACCATCTTCAGGTTCAATGGCGTCCACCTCCACTAAATAATCATATGCATCCAGTATAAACAGATTCTGTCATGAGAACCAGGAATTGTGCAGTGCCACAGTCCTGCACAATATAGCTCTCTTAAGACAGACACGGCCAAAAGCTTTAGCAATTCTTGGTATTGCCAGTATTCTCTTAGTATTTACTGTCAAGGTGCGAGACGTATACACTTCGACAAGCCCGCCCCAATAAAAAAGTGCTTGTCCTTTCGGATAACTAGACATTGGACCTTTTTGTGGCATAAAATGCTGTCTAGTTTTAGACAGTCTTGATGTCATCCGCCTCTTTTATAATTATATCTCCATCTATACTAAAAATGCTCCTCGTCACTTCTTTTAGAGCTACTCTTGCAAAGCTAACAGAGTTATGCAATTCCATATTCGATGACTCTAGATAAAAAACGTCGATCTTGCGTAGCCTATGCTCGATTGTTCAGTGGCTAGTCAACCCAGAGAAGGTCCACACTAATCTCTCAGGTCACTTGTCGCATCCTAAATCTTTTTCGGTATTGTTTGCCATTCTATTAAATTCAAGAAGAAAATTGGTTCTAGATTGTGGTTATATTTAGCACTGAACTAGTTCCCTAGCAATAATTTAAAGCAGTGTAGGTTATATTGTCATTTTCAGTTCTAGTCTCAAATAACTAAAAATGGAAAAACTATTTGTTATCAAATATTTTAAGTAGCCTCTTTAATATAAAAGAATGGTTATTTGGCTGGTAATCTGGGTGCACAGTTCATCCCTTACATTCTTTAAGCCATGTCGAGCACAGCAAAAGTTGCTAATAGATCAAAATTTAACAATAATTAATCTTGCTAAGACAAACTTCGCAGCAATATTCTCTTTACCAGTAGTGAAATCTTTGGATTAGTAATCTTACAAAAAATCCTAGACAGTACTTGAAAGTACTAATTTTCAGCCAAGCTAGTGCAAAACAGCTCTCATCATTGTGTATTAAGAAGTATTCTATAGTATACTCCATATTTTTTGAATATTAGCTAGACGTGAAGATTGATTAAAACAGCTGCGTCAAACTTGGCTAAAACTTTCTTCCTTTGCTAAATTTGGTAGAATATTAGCATCTAGGTAAATTAAGCCTATATATCTGTACTTTTATAGAAATTGAATCGATCTGGCATGATGAATAGTGCTCTAGCAGAATACCCCATACTCCAACCCATTGATCCCAGTAACTTCCATATGGCGAACTCCGCCTTGCCTGTCTAGTCGAACAAAAATCACCAACTGATTAGCAGTTTGTTGAGAAAAATACCCCCCTTCTCCACAAAATTGGTCGGCAAGCTTTAACACCACTTTTTTGGGGGGGTAAGGCGTTGGATATTAGATACCACTATTTTTTCGTGCATAACTGTAACATTCATAGTCTCCAGAATTTAAAAGCCATCTACATAGCTCATCAGCAGCCTTCAGGGCATTAGTCCACGTAAAGTCAAGGACCTAGGCCCTATAATACCGCTCTCGACATTTCACCTTCTGCGCCAGACATACGCCTTCTGTGGTTGGGTTACTGTGGGAACTGGAGGGCACTAATACATTCTCTAGCTTCTGCTCATCAGACATGAACTCCTCTTTGTCTGACGAGCTTTCCTTAAGTCTAATAGTGGTAGATAATTCTTCTGATGCGCCTTTTTCGGTATATCATTTATTAAGTTTTAGATCAAGACTCCAGAATACATATTTAAAGGATCCTTAATCGACATGCTAATGACAATCACCATCCGCTTATAGTAAGAACATTAGTGAGCCACAAACTGGTCATTTTCTTTGTCCATTTTGTGCCTCGTGGTACTTGCCATTTTAAAAAGCACAAAGTAGACCTTTATGTCCAATTCATACTCTTTCGGTTGTATGATTAAATTCAAGCGGAATTTCAAATTGAAAGCAGTTAACAGGGAGGATGACTCGTGCATGGCATGTGAAGCCCCGTTTGTAGCAGGGGAATTTGGAGACTCGAATTAACTAATAACTGACAAGTCAAGGTTGCATCTAAGCACGAATTTCTCTTAATCATCCTGCGAGTCTAGCTTTAAAATGGTACTTTCAATACGAAGCTGCAATATCAAGATGTATAATATTGGTCCAAACGGAAGATCTGCAATTTTGCACAGCCCCAAACTTGCCTCGTGATAACGATCTTCAGATCGATGGGTCAATAAATACCTTGAAAATATTTCATCATATAAGTCGGACTTGATCACTGGAGACCATATAAAAATTTCAACTGGTTATACTAGATCAAGTGCTATTGGAGTCTTCAACATGTTTTCTTTTGGTCCTAGGGTCGAGCTAAAAATAAAACTGTAGCTTTAGTTCGGTACCCAGGATCAATTGAGTCTACTACCCAGCATCGTCTAGTTCCAGTTCGATACCCTAATCAACCTACAATCATACCTTTCTCCTCATTGCATCCCAAACAATACGGCGACTTCAAACCGAATTCTACCAGCCTTGAAATCTTCAACCCCATTGCCAGGGCTCGTAAATAGCTCACACTCACCAGTCTCCACTGCCCTGAGAATCGACACTCACTACTACACCCTGACCACTCCCGAAGCCAAACTCGCCATCGCCCACCGCCGTGAACCCGGATGACTTCCTCTAGAGCTTCTGGCACATCTTGCTCGATATCGTCGAAAAACTCCCAACCACACGCTCCACTTCAGAAAAACCAGTTTCAGTAATCCTTCCAAACCTTCACTGCACATCTCACCAAGCTCGACATTCACGATTTTCCAAAATATTCACTCTGGGAGTTCCATAATGTTCTCGAGACCGAGTACCGCTCTCCCTACCTTCTTAGTTTCCGTCTCCCCGTCGCTGAATCCTAGGTCGTCATTGAATGACTCATTGCTGGAAAAGAAGTCTTTGAAAAGCAGGAGGTCAATGACTCGAAGTTTATAAATGGGGAGCATGGTGCAGGAGACTTGCTGAGATCTCAATCTGGCTTGAGTTGGATGAAGAAATAAAAACGAGAGCTCGCCAAGCCGCGGAGCAGCTGAAAAAGATTGCGGTCGATGTCTAGATGATATTGACAAATTAGCACCACATTCAGAGGCATCACGAAAGACTCATTAGGCGAATGAAAATTATCATTGCGTTTGCTTCTTTATGGTATTGTTACTCGGCTGTCCGTGTCGTTGACTCCTTGCTCCACATCCATTCCAGATCGGTTCATTTTTTCAATGACACCAGTACCGTTCAAGGATCAACATCTCTACGCGTGTTCGAAAGTAGTATTATGTACAACACACACTCCTTGCGCAGCTTTCTTACAAGAAAATAGCAGCCAAACCACCAGCAACTGCTGCAAAGCTCAAGCTAACGGTTGCAGCCCCGGCCTTGGAGGCTGTGGCTGGCATGGATGAAGTAGCAGAGCTCACACCAGAGGTTTTTGAACTGCTTCCAGATCTAGTCGAGGTGGCGGTAGTGTTAGAACCCGTAGTGCTGTTGACAACAGCTGGCTCTATGGTGGCATTGTATGAGGCGCAAGCAGAGTTGGGGGCGAGAGGGCAAGTGTCATCAATGCAGATGCTCTGGAGTTGAGGTCCTTGTGCTGGAATGATGGTTATTGGGGGCTCGCAGCGATATCCGAATGCATTCATGAGAGCTTCGGCGACGGTTATAATATCATCGGCACCGACGCCAAAAGAGGCGGCAGAGGCCCCGACTTGGCTGATGAAGTAAGTTACCTCGGCATATGAAAGATCCATGAATCTAGGTTTGTCAGTCCCGATTGGCCAAAAGCGGGCAAATACGTACTTGTGGACTTCGTATTGGGAAGCTTCGCCGGCGTATGCAGGGTAATCAGCACCTCCTTGCAGGGAGCAGCCAAGGAGGGTACCGAAGTATTCGTACAAATGAGTCAAGAGGAAGCTGGCAAATATCAGACCATGTGTGATAGATGAGACAGGACCACGTACTATTGGTTTGAGCTCGTGTCATTGGCTGGCATATTCTTCATGAGAGGAACAGCTCCACCGCCGTCGAGAAAGTTGACGGAGACACCCATCATCCCGCCTGTGTTTGACGATGCCAGTCCTCCACTGAAGTAAGGGAGGAGGTTGACCGCAGTGTTGTTTATCATGCCTGGAGCGAGGATACCTGGGACCTTGATGCCGACGTTTGGCTGAGTGTCTGCAACGCGTTAGAAGATGGTCAAGGTAGTGTAACGGAGCAGACATACAGTTGCCAATAACGGCAGTGTTGACGACGAGAGTCAACAAGGTCATTTGGTTTGCAGCAGTATTGTTTTTCAACAGAGCAGTGGTGTAGTAGTCGCAGATGGACGTGTTGGAAGTACGCTGAGCAAGAGCGGAGCCAACAGCGGCGGCGAGGGCAAGAGTTCTGAAAAACATGCTTGCGATGATATTTCGACAGTCAGAAGGGTATGAGATGTAGGTGCTTTGGTTTTGAGAGCCAGTGAAGCAAATGGGGTGTAAGTTGTGGTGTTGATTGTATGAAGAAGGATGAGAAAAGAAGTTCAACAAGTGAAGGAGGGCAGGGGAGGGGCTTTAGAAAAGGCAAGCCCAAATGAGGGGGCGAGAGGTGCCTTCCATCTTTGCCGACCCAAGACAGCTTAAAGCAGGAAAGTACGAAGGGACTAATAAGAAGAAGTTCAGCGTCAACCCGCGTGCTGACCCACGGATATGGTAAAGGGTTTGAGGTCAGTATTGAAATTGGTATCTCGTGATTCGTTGCATGGAGGAGGAGTAGGTAGTGATGCTGTGCCTGAACCGTCGGAACCCCATCTCCCGGTGCTGTATCTAACAGGGATGAAGCTCGAGGAGGACCATCTAGACCACCCCAGAGACATGACTTTTCCTATATCAGAGCTGCAGCTGCATGCTCCGTCGGACCATCTTCGTCCAGTAACGGTCTTGCTTGTCTAGCCTGAAAACGGGAAATGACTATGCACTATCTTGTCCATCAGCCAATGACGGAATCTTAATTTCTCACTTTGGGGGGCTAAGTCGTTGATTGAAGCTTGAAGCTCGCTTGAAAGGCTCGTTTTCATTGTACTTTAGTAAGCTCCCTCTGGTCTGAAATGTGTGAGATTGATTCAATCACCTTGCACGTTCTCTCAGGGCGTACTCCGTATCACATCACGAGACATTGTTTCTCGATTGCAGTGCGCCTGTCATGGCGTTCGCCATCGAAGACATTGTTTGTTGTGCGATGCAGGAATTTGAATAGAAGAGGACAAGAATTCGAGCACCCTGTTTCTGCACTCACGAGCTATACCTATCCGAGCCGATCCACGTCGTCATCTCACGTTTCCCGTTCTGGCACAGCTGGAGATCATGCCCTTCTCATTCGTCAGCGCGCCGCGCTAGAATTTAAGCTTCTCCATGAAATGGGACGCTTGGCTGCGTTGGGACGAAGAGGCGTTTTTGAGAAGCCTGGTTTAATTTGTCCGGTTCGAGAAATGCGCGCCCGGAAGATGACCTCCCCGACGGATGGGGAGGATTCCAGACAAGGATTTTTGGAGTTGCTATTTGCTTTCGTTTGTTTGGATGATGGGAATACGCCGTTTGCCGCTGGGTCCGAATCGCCACGGCCCGTGAGGAATTACTGCGCATGTGAAGCATAAACCGAGAGCGTGGTACCGTATCTATCGGTAGCCATTTGTACTATTTTATAATTCACGCTGCCCATAGCTTCACATATCACGAAGAGACG
>Ga0302325_10016815_pt1 | contig 15484 bp, 13 predicted proteins | sample Palsa_T0_2_FD_201948 | JGI IMG/M metagenome (GOLD analysis project Ga0302325, IMG submission 201948) | Peat permafrost microbial communities from Stordalen Mire near Abisko, Sweden - Palsa_T0_2 | ecosystem: Environmental > Terrestrial > Soil > Palsa > Peat permafrost | place: Sweden: Abisko...
TAATTCATTAGTCAATGCTAATTTATCGGCGCGAGCAAGGGTTCCGGTGCGGGCGGCGTCAGAGCACGAGGTCTGCGCCGTCGGACGCGTAGCGCGAAAAGGCGAAAATCGCGGTCGGAGTGTTTTTGGGTTGGATCGGAATCTACGGTTCCAATCACTCCCACTCGATCGTTCCCGGCGGCTTCGAGGTCACGTCGTAGACCACGCGGTTGACGCCCTTGACCTCGTTGACGATGCGGGTGGCAACAGCGCCGAGGAAGTTCATATCGAACGGATAGAAATCGGCGGTCATGCCGTCGGTCGAGGTGACGGCGCGCAATCCGACGACGAAGTCATAGGTGCGGAAATCGCCCATGACGCCCACGGTGCGCACCGGCAGCAGCACCGCAAACGCCTGCCAGATATTGTCGTAGAGACCGGCGCGGCGGATTTCCTCGATGAAGACGTCGTCGGCGAAGCGCAGGATGTCGAGCTTTTCCCGCGTGATCGGCCCCGGGCAGCGGATGGCGAGGCCGGGCCCCGGGAACGGATGACGGCCGACAAAGGCCTCGGGCAGATCGAGCTCGCGGCCGAGCGCGCGCACCTCGTCCTTGAACAATTCGCGCAGCGGCTCGACGAGCTGCATGTTCATGCGCGCGGGCAAGCCGCCGACATTGTGGTGGGATTTGATCGTCACCGACGGCCCGCCGGCAAACGACACGCTCTCGATCACGTCCGGGTAGAGCGTGCCCTGGGCGAGGAAATCGGCCGATCCTTTGCCGTCGTTTGCGACTTTTTTTGCTTCCGCCTCGAACACGTCGATGAACAGTTTTCCGATCGTCTTGCGTTTTTCTTCGGGATCGTCGATGCCCTCGAGCGCCTTGAGGAAAAGCTCCTCGGCGGCCACGTGCACGAGCGGGATGTTGTAGTGGTCGCGAAACAGCGCGACGACGCGCTCACCTTCGGCGAGCCGAAGGAGGCCGTGATCGACGAACACGCAGGTGAGCTGCTCGCCGATCGCCTCATGGATGAGCACCGCGGCGACGGCGGAATCGACACCGCCCGACAGTCCGCAAATCACCCGGCCTTTGCCGACCTGGCGGCGGATTTTCTCGATCGCCTCGTCCTTGAACGCGCGCATGGTCCAGTCGCCGGCGCAGCCGGCGATGTTGCGCACGAAGTTGCGCAGGATGGCCGCGCCGTGCGGCGTGTGCATGACTTCGAGATGGAATTGCGTGGCGTAGAACTTGCGCTCTTCATCGGCGATCATCGCGATCGGCGCATTGGGCGAGGTGCCGGTCGCGGCAAAGCCCTCCGGCGGCCTGGTGACGCGGTCGCCGTGGCTCATCCAAACGGGATAACGTTGCCCGACCTCCCACACATCCTCGTACAACGCGGACGGTTTTGTCACCTCGACCTCGGCGCGCCCGAATTCGCGGTGATGGCCGCCCTCGACCTTGCCGCCGAGCTGCCGCGCCATCGCCTGCTCGCCGTAACAAATTCCAAGCACCGGCACGCCGGCCTGATAGATCGCCATAGGCGCAAGCGGCGCGCCCTTGTCGAGGACCGAGGCAGGCCCGCCCGAGAGAATTACGCCCTTTGGCCGCAGGGTGCGCAAAGCTTCCTCGGCCTTTTGGTAAGGTACGATCTCGCAATAGACGGATTCTTCGCGGACCCGCCGCGCGATCAGCTTGGTGACCTGCGAGCCGAAATCGACGATGAGGATGGTGTCGTGCATGGCCGTTGAGGACGGTATGTGCGGCGGCGACCTGCCTTGGTCAAGGGCGAGGCCGCAGCTCTTCCACCGTTACGCTTCGTCTTTACGCTGCCGCTTGCGCATGACGGCGACGTAGAAGCCGTCGGTATCGGTCGCCCGCGGGGTCATCAACAGCCCCTCCTCCGACAACAACGCGGCGCGAGTGAACATCATGGCGCGCTCGCCGAGTGCAGCAGCAACGACATCGCGCGGCGGCACGGGGGCGAAATCGCGGTGCCGCGACAGAAAACCCCGGATCTGGTCGCCGTTTTCCTCCGCCAGCACCGAGCAGGTGACGTAGGCAATACGACCGTCGGCCTTCACCAGCGAAGCGGCGCGATCGAGCAAGCCTTCCTGTTGCTTCAGGCGCTCCGCCAATGCGCCCGGGCGCACGCGCCATTTGGCATCGGGGTTGCGCCGCCAGGCGCCGGTTCCGGTACACGGTGCGTCGATGAGCGCAAGATCGATGCGCCCCGCCAGATCGTCGAGCACGGCGGCCTCGCCGCGGGGTGTTCGCACCTGGATGTTGTGCGCCCCGGCCCGCGCCAGTCGTTCGTGGATCGGTGCGAGCTGCCGCTTGTCGATGTCGGTGGCATAAATCTGACCGCGATTCTCGGTGACCGCCGCCAACGCCAGGGTCTTGCCGCCGGCACCGGCCGCGAGATCGATAATCTGTTCGCCCGCTTTGGCGCCCGCGAACAAAGCCGCGAGTTGCGAACCTTCGTCCTGGATTTCGATCGCACCCTTGAGAAACGCCGGCTCGGCGTGGATCGCCGGACTTTTCGCATCGGCCGAAAGCCGAATGCGCAAACCGATCGGCGACCAGCGCGTCGGCTCGGCATGGAGGTGTGCGAGCTTCGGCAGGACCTCTTCGCGCTCGGACTTTAGCGTGTTGACGCGCAAATCCAGCGGCGCCCGGCTTGCGAGCGCAGCGCCCTCAGTGGTGCGTTCTTCACCGAAAACCCGGGCAAAATGCGGATCGAGCCAATCCGGATAGTCGCCCAGAACCGGCGCCGGCGCGCTCGCGAGTGTGTTGCCCATCAGCGCCGCCCGCTCGGCCTGCGTCAGCGGCTCAGGCGCGAAGCGCGCGCCGCTGCACAACGCGGCGATCTGTTCGACATCAAGACCGCGCTCACGATGTAGCATGCCGATCAGCACGCCGCGCGGCGCCGCTTCGCCCATCAGCCACGCGGACGACGATTTGCGGCGCAGCCCGTCGTAGACCAGGCCGGCGATAGCGGCTCGATCGGACGAGCCGGCGAAGCGATGGGAGAGGCCCCAGTCCTTGAGCGCGTCGCCAGCTGGCCGCCGCCGTGCCTCGATGTCGGCCATCACCTCGATAGCGGCAGAAAGACGAGCGGCTGGCGTCATGCGGGCGCCACCTGAAAACTTGCCGTCACTTCGTCGCGCGCTTGATACCGGACGCGCGACGAGCGCCCGCCGTATCGTGGCGACGAACGTATTGGCGAATCTCGTGGGCGGCATCGCGCAACTGCCTGCCGCGGAACCCGGCCGGCACGTGGCCCTTGTCGATCGACGCGAGCATCCGCCGCAACAGATCATCGTCGTGCTCGTCGCGGTAAGGCTTGGTATCCAGATCGTCGGGCACTTTCGTCAGGCGCTCGTCGCCGATGCGCTTGACGTATTTCTGCATGAAACGGTCGTAGTCGCGCCAGGTGACACCGGCCGCACGCACGGCGGCCTGCTCGGCTCGTGTCGCAATCTGATGCGCGTGCAGATAATGCAGCCCAAGCTGATCGATCAGCGTCTTTTCAACCTCCTCATGGAGGATGAGGAAACGATCTGTGTCGATGCTACGGCCGCGAAATTTAAAGAAATGCGGCATATGGCGGTCGATGTAGATGGTTTTGCCGTCCTGGCTGTAGCCGGCGAGATACGGGATGTCGTGCTTGCGGTCGAACTTCTTGACGCGCCGGCAGATCGCGTCGAGCGCGCGATCCATCATCAGACTAGAGACGTACCATTCCGGCAGCTTGAGCTTTTTATGCGGCGCGGTCGGGTGGCAGAGGTCGAGCGGCATGGCGAAGAATCCAAGGAATGTGTGCGGACTAAATGATCGCGCCGGTGAGCACCTCGATGATGTAGAGCGCCCACATGATCATCAGCACCAGCGCCCCAACGGAGTAGAAAGTGCTGCGCAGCCGATAAACATTGCTGGTGACGTGTACGTATGCCTGAAGCACGCGGCAGATTACAAAAATCCAGGCCAGAACGACAAAGACGTATCCGGAGTGCCGCGTGACCCATTCCAGAATGGTGAGAACGTAGAACAAGACCGGGAGTTCGAACTGATTCGAAAACGAATACGCCGCCTGGGTCGTGCGCTTGGGCCAATTCGGCTCCCGCAGCGCAACGTCCTGCGGTTTGACGGCGCCCGAGCGATAGTCCCCGCCGCGCAGGACGCCCATCCAGAGCATGAGCACGAAGGTGAGGATGACCTCGACGAAAAGCGGCAGCAGAACGGCTTGCAGAGACATCGGTTCAGCCCCGAAATTGATTGGTGCATTTCCTTATCACGGCGTTCTCTGCGCCGCCAACGCCGGCCCTTACAGCTTGACGCTGACGGCCGTTTCGCCGTCGTCATCGACGAGTGCGCTACGCCAGGATTTGCCGTCGAACAGCGCCTTGTGGACCGCGTCGGCGGTGCCGCCGTGGTTTAGATTGGCGGTGATCAACGTGCCGCCGGTGCGCAACAAATTCCGCACGGCGGCATGCAGCCCCGGCACCGGAGTATGACCGTCAAAGAACGCGAGGTCGTAGCCGGGATCGAGCGTCGGAAGCACTTTGGCGAAATCACCCTCATGCACGGTAATGCGATGGTCCAGCGCGGCGGCGATAATGTTGTCCCGAGCCAGCTCCACATGTTGCGGATCGCGCTCGATGGTATCGACCGTGGAATCCGGCGCGCCGAGCGCAAAGGAGAGCGCCGTATAGCCGAGCGCGGTCCCGAGCTCCAGGATACGCCGCGCCTGGACCGCCGCCGCGAGCACGCTGAGCAAAGGGCCATTATCGTACGGGTGAGCGCCGCAGCCGTGCCGCGCACGATGCTGCTGGGTAGCCTTGCGGATATCCGCGTATGGATCGGCGAGCGCGTGCTTCATGACCAGCGTTACTCACGGCTTGGATAATTCGGGCTTTCGCGCGTGATGGTAACATCGTGCACGTGGCTCTCGCGCAAACCGGCGCCGGAAATACGGATGAACTCGGCCTTCTCGTGAAACTCGGCGAGGTCCTTGGCGCCGACATAGCCCATGGCGGCACGTAGTCCGCCGGCGAGCTGGTGCAACACGTTTGCGACCGGGCCTTTGTAGGGCACCTGGCCCTCGACGCCTTCCGGCACGAGCTTGAGCGTGTCCTTGATCTCTTGCTGAAAGTAGCGATCGGCGGAGCCGCGCGCCATGGCGGTAACCGAGCCCATGCCGCGATACGATTTGTAGGACCGGCCTTGATAGAGAAAGACCTCGCCAGGCGTTTCGTCGGTGCCGGCGAGAAGCGATCCGATCATCGCGCAATCGGCGCCAGCCGCCATCGCCTTGGCGAGATCGCCGGAATATTTGATGCCACCGTCCGCGATCACCGGCGTGTCGCTCTTTTGGGCTGCTTCGACAGCGTCAATGATGGCCGTGAGCTGCGGCACGCCAACGCCGGCGATGACTCGGGTGGTGCAGATCGAACCCGGCCCGATGCCGACCTTGATCGCGTCGGCGCCGGCATCGATCAGCGCTTTCGCTCCCTCGGCCGTGGCGATGTTGCCCGCAACCACCTGCACCGCATTCGACATGCGTTTGATGCGGGTGACGGCCTCAAGCACGCGTCGCGAATGACCGTGGGCGGTATCGACGACAACCAGATCGACACCAGCCTCGATCAGCGCCTCGCTGCGGGCGTATCCTGGCTCGCCAACGCTGGTGGCGGCGGCGACGCGCAGCCTGCCCTGGTCGTCCTTGCAGGCATGGGGGTTTGCGACCGCCTTCTCGATATCCTTCACCGTGATGAGGCCGACACAGCGGTAGTCGCTATCGACAACCAGCAGCTTCTCGATGCGATGCTGGTGCAAGAGGCGCTTGGCCTCGTCCTGGCCAACGCTCTCACGCACCGTGACGAGAGCGTCCTTGGTCATCAGCTCGGAGATTTTTTGTTGCCGGTCCTTGGCAAAGCGCACGTCGCGATTGGTGAGGATGCCGACCAGCTTGCCGGCGCGGCCGTTTCCGCCGCCTTCGACGACGGGGATACCGGAGATATGATTCTCCTGCATCAGCGCGAGCGCGTCAGCGAGCGTCGCGTCGGGATGAATGGTGACGGGGTTCACCACCATGCCCGATTCGAACTTCTTGACTTGCCGAACCTGCGCCGCCTGAACCGCCGGATCGAGATTGCGGTGAATGACGCCGATGCCCCCGGCGCGCGCCATCGCAATCGCCATATGCGCTTCGGTTACCGTGTCCATCGCCGAGGCGACGATGGGGATGTTGAGCGTGATGCCGCGCGTGATTCGCGACCGGATATCCACCTCGGAGGGAAGCACATCAGACAGACCGGGCTTGAGCAGCACGTCGTCGAAAGTCAGACCCTCGCGCGGATTGTTCTTGAGCATTGCCAACTCTGCTTGCGCCCGCGTGATTCCCGCGGGCTTGCTGGTGCGGGCACTCCGAAAGGCCGGTACTAAAGATGAAATCGCGCGGGTGGAGCAACTCGCCCTGCCCGCCTGCTCATCCACCTCGATGGCCCGCTTTTGGGTTGGCGGCGGTTCCTAGCATGTCCGCGCCAGGATTCATAGATGGTGTTGCGCTGCTTGGCCGGCCAGTGCACAGCAGAGTAGATTGCCCGCAACCGAGACGGAGCGATGCCAGATAGAACCAGGCGTTTTGCCTACGGCGTGCTGGGCAAAACCATATTAAAGCGGCAAGTGTTGCCCTCCTGCACGGCCGTGTCGGTCGCGCTCACCGTCGCAGCGCTGCTGGCCTTACCCATGTCGGCACGCGCGCAAGAAGCAACAACGCCGGACGAGCGCCGCTGCACCGGGCAATGGCGCGCCACCAGCAACGAACGAATTGCCTCCTGCACGGCGCTGATCGATTCCGGCCGCTACCAGCCGGCCAATCTCGCCATTCTGCACCATGATCGGGGCGTGGCGGCGCGCGCCAAAGGCGATCTCGGCGGCGCGCTCAGCGATTTCGCAGAAGCAATCGGGCTCAATCCCGATTACGCGCGGGCCTTTGCCGACCGCGGCAGCGTCCGGCTGGCGCAGCACGACCTGGACGGCGCCATCACCGATCTCGACACGGCGATCAGGCTCGACGGAAACGATGCCGGTGCGTTCATGACGCGCGGAAATGCCTTCGACGAAAAGATGGACTTCGACCGCGCCATCGCCGACTACGACGACGCGATCCGCCTTTCGCCGAACTATGCCGCCGCCTACTTCAATCGCGGTCTGGCGTTTCGCCGCAAGGGCGACTTCGACCATGGCATCGCCGACTACGATCAGGCCATCAGGCTCGACCCGAAGAACGTCTCGGCGTTGAACAATCGCGGCATCGTCTGGTTCGAGAAGGGCGATCTCGACCGCGCCATCGCCGACTACAATCAGGCGCTGCGCCAGGACGCCAATTTCGCGCCGGCCTACAATAATCGCGGCGACGCGTGGCGCGCCAAGGGCGATACGGTGCGGGCGCTGGCAGATTTCGATCGCGCCATCCAGCTTTCACCGCAATTTGCACTGGCCTACGATAACCGCGGCCTCGTCCATTACCAGAAGCGGGATTACGACCGCGCCATCACCGACTTCGATGCCGCGATCCGCTTCGATCCGAACAACGCGGACGCCTATAGCAACCGCGGCAATGCGCACGACGACAAGGGCGACCGCAACGCTGCGATCGCCGACTACAACGAGGCGATCCGTCTCTCCCCCAAGAGTGCCCGCTTCTATTACGACCGCGGCATCGCGTTCCGCCGCGACGGCGACTTCGACCGCGCCGTAGCCGACCTAAACGAAGCGATACAGCTCAATCCGCAGCACGCCGGCGCCTACAACGAGCGCGGCTACGCCTTTTATCAGAAACACGACTTCGAGCGCGCGATCCCCGACTACGATCAGGCGATAAAGATCAATCCGAAATTCGCGATCGCCTACAACAATCGCGGCAACGCCTTCGACGACAAGGGCGATCCCGATCGGGCCATCGCCGACTATAACGAAGCCTTGCGCGTCGACCCGGGCTATGCCGCCGCACTCTACAATCGCGGCATCGCCTGGCGGCGCAAGGGCGATCTCGATCGTGCGATCGCCGATTACGATCAAGCCATCAAGCTCAATCCAACCGCCTCGGCCTACAACAACCGGGGCAGCGCTTGGCTGGCCAAGGGTGAACGCGAGCGCGCCATCGCCGATCTGGATCAAGCCATCAAGCTCGATCCACACATGGCGGACGCCTTCATCAACCGCGGCAATGCCAAGCGCGAGCGGCTCGATCTCGCCGACGCCGTCGCCGACTATTCCCGCGCCATCGAGCTGTCGCCGACCGCGGCGCTCGCTTTTTACAATCGCGCCTGGGCGCATTATCTCGCCGGCGACAACGTCGCGGCGCTGGCCGACGCCGATCGCGCCATCACGCTCAACGCGCGTTCGGCGAGCGCGTTCTCGACGCGCGGCCTTATCCGCGAGCGGCTCGCCGATTCCGCGGGCGCCATCGCCGACTTCCGCAAGGCGTTGGAGATCGACCCGTCGTTCCAGCAGCCCGCCGAAGGCTTGCAGCGGCTCAAAGCCAGCCCGGCGAGCCGGTAAGCGGCAATGCCTGAAAGCGTGCCGCCGAAGCCGTTCGACCGCGTCGTCCCGCTGATCGTTGCGGTCGCGTTGTTCATGGAGAACATGGACTCGACGGTGATCTCGACGTCACTGCCGGCCATCGCCCGCGCACTCGGCACCGACCCCCTGGCGCTCAAGCTCGCGGTCACTTCCTATCTGCTCGCACTCGCCATCTTCATTCCGGCGAGCGGCTGGATGGCGGACCGATTCGGCGCCCGCAACGTCTTTCGTATCGCCATCGGGGTGTTCGTGCTTGGCTCGATCGGCTGCGCGCTGTCGCGTTCGCTCGATGAGTTCGTACTGGCGCGGATTCTTCAAGGTACCGGCGGAGCGATGATGACGCCGGTCGGCCGCCTCATCATGGTGCGCAGCATCGACAAGCGGCTCCTGGTCAATGCCATGGCATTGGTGACTATCCCGGCGCTGATCGGCCCGATCTGTGGTCCTCCGCTCGGCGGCTTCATCACGACATACGCATCGTGGCACTGGATCTTCATCATCAATGTGCCGATCGGTCTCGTCGGCATCGTGATGGCCACGCGCTACATTCCGGACGTGCACGCCGAACGGCCCGCTCCGTTCGACTTTGTCGGCTTCGTCTTGTCGGGGCTTGGAATCGGCGGACTTGCTTTCGGCCTTTCGGTCATGGGGCTCGCTTTTTTGCCAATGAGCGTGGTGGCGACCCTCCTTGGCGTCGGCGCGGTGTCGGCGGCGGCCTACGTGCTGCACGCAAGCCGCACGCCAGCGCCCATTCTCGATCTGCGGCTGTTCAAGTTCGCGACGTTCCGCGCCAGTATTTTCGGCGGCTTCATGTTCCGGCTCGGCATCGGCGCGCTGCCGTTTCTGTTGCCGCTTCTGTTGCAGATCGGCTTCGATCTTACGCCGTTCCAGTCCGGCCTCATCACATTCACAGGCGCGCTCGGCTCGATGTTCATGAAGGCCGCCGTGGCCGGGGTGCTCCGGCGCTTCGGCTATCGCCCCGTACTCATCTACAACAGTTTCATCAGTGCCGCCTTTCTTGCGGCGTGCGCGAGCTTCGTGCCCGGCATGCCGTATGCGGCGATGGTCGCCATCCTGCTCGCCGGCGGCTTTTTCCGCTCGCTGCAATTCACCGCCATCAACACCATCGCTTATGCCGAGATCGAACCGGCGCTGATCAGCGGAGCCACCACGCTCGTCTCCGTCGCCCAGCAACTGGCGATCTCGACCGGCGTCGCCGTCGGCGCACTCGTCGTTGAAATCACGCTGCAGCTGAAGCACGGCAGCGCGATGGTCGCCATGGATTTTCCGCCGGCCTTTCTCGTGGTCGGCGCGCTGACGGCCGCCGCGAGCCTGGTTTTCCTGCGACTGCCGGCCGATGCCGGTGCCGAACTCGCCGGCCGTATTCCGGCAGAGGCAGAAAAGCGTCCCTAGCCGGACAAGCCGGTCCGCACTTTCATCTTTGCGATTTCGGCAGCGACCAGGGAACCAGCCAGCGTTGCGCGAGGGTGCAGAGCCTGAAAAACACCAGGCTCAATGCGACCAGCACTGCAAGGCCGGCGAAGGCCTGCGGTATCTTGAAGAACGACGTCGAGAACATGATAAAAAAGCCGAGTCCATGCTCTGCGGCGACGAATTCGGCAATAACCGCGCCGATGATCGCAAGCGTGGTCGAAATCTTCAGCGCGCTGAAGATATAGGGCACTGCGAACGGCAACCGGATATGCAGCATTTCGCGCGTCCGCCCGGCGCGGAGCGAGCGCGACAATTCGATCAACTCTTCGGGAGTCGCCATCAGGCCGGTCACGGTCGACACGACGATCGGAAAAAACGTGATCAGAAAAGTAATGACAACACGGGGCAGGTCGGAGGCGCCGAGCGTCACCACGATGATCGGGGCGACCGCCACAATCGGGGTCGACTGGACGATCACGAGGAGCGGATAAAGCGTCCGCGACAGGAAGCGTGAATTGACGAGCGCCACGGCAAGCGGGATCGATACCGCGATAGCCATGAGATAACCCATCAGCGCGACGCGAATCGTCGCGCTGATATTGCTCAGCCACTGCATCGCCGAAACTTCGAAGCCCGCCCTGACAATGGCGCTCGGCGCCGGAAGCAAAAACGAGGGAATGGCGAAAAGCCGGCACGCTCCCTCCCACACGACGATGAGCACAACAAAGGCCGCGGCGGGCGCCAGCCGGTCCGCCCAGATGCGTAACCGCGGACCGACCGCGACTGGCCTGGCCTTCATCCTAGGCGACGGCACGGGTGAAGAGCTGGCCGCGGATATGATTTGCGAGGGCATGGAACGTCGGCTCCGACAGGGTCGAGATCGAGCGGGGACGCGGCAAATCGACGTCAATAATTTCCCGCACGCGGCCGGGCCGCGGCGTCATCACGACAATACGGTCGGCCAGCAATACGGCTTCCGGTATGGAATGGGTAATGAAGACGACCGTCTTCGGCCGTTCGGACCAGATACGCAGGAGCTCGAAGCTCATTTCGTCGCGTGTGAGCGCGTCGAGCGCCGAGAAGGGCTCGTCCATCAGCAAGATATCGGGATCGAGCAGCAAGGCGCGGGCAAGAGCGACGCGCTGCTGCATGCCGCCGGACAACTCGTCGATGCGCTTGGACACAAAATCCGACAGGCCCACCAACGAGAGCATGTCTCGTGCGCGGAGCTTGTCCTCCGCAGTGACGCGACCGTATTTGTGGCGGAGCGGAAATGTTACGTTGCCGATCACATCGAACCACGGCAGCAACGTCGGCCGCTGAAAGACGATACCGATCTCGTCCCGCGGCTCGGTCACCGTCAGATCGTAAATACTGACCACGCCGCGCGAGGGAAATATCAGACCCGCGATCAACCGCAGCAGTGTCGACTTGCCGCAACCGGACGGACCGAGCACCGCCAGGAACTCGTTACGTCCAATGTCGAACGTCACGTCCTCAAGAGCCGTCACCGCCGACCCGTCGTCCCGTCCGAAGGTCTGTTCGACATCGGCAAAACGAATGACGCCCGCGTGTTCGCTCATCGCCGCACTCCGGACCGGGCGCGCTGGGCGCCGGGCGCCGTCACTTGGACAGGAACGAACGGTCGACCGTTGTCTCCGGATCGAGCTTGTCGAGCGGCATATTTTGCGCCTCGGCGGTCCACTTCCAGGTCGTCGTCAGCAGCGCTTTGTCGAATGCGCCTTCGCCGTCCTTCTTACTGATCGTGTTGACTATCAGCGGAATCGACGCGGCAAACTGGGCGCGCGCAACGTCGACGTCAACCTCCGGCACCGTGGCTTTCAATGCCGTGGCCGCGGCGGTCGGATCGGCGATCGCCATCGCGGTAGCCTTCTGATAGGCGAGGAGGAATTTCTTCACCGTCTCGGGACGCTCCTTCAGCATCTTCTCGGACGCGAACACGGACAATCCATAGCCGTCGAAACCATATTCCGACCACGGAATCACTTTCAGCTTTTTGCCGGTCTCCGCCAATGGCTTCACGAAGGCAGCGGCGACCGTGACCCAATTGATGGTCCCGGCGACCTTTCCGGAGGCCAGCATCGGCGCAAGTGCGCCCGGATCGGCCTTGAGCAAATCGACTTTGGCCGCATCGATGCCATTCGCCTTGAGAAGGAGCGGCCAAGCAACATTTGACGACGAGAAAGTCGCCGTGGCGACCGTTTTACCTGAGACATCCTTAAGACTGGAAATTCCGGAATCCTCGGTCGTGAAAATGGCATCCGGCTGCAAGGTGTAGATCGACATCACGGCCTTGACCGGGACCGGGGTCTGGGCACGCGCCTGTAAGAGCGCGGCCAAGCCACCAGTCCCCATGTCGGCGGCGCCGGTGCCGAGTTTGGTCACAACGTCGGAGGAGCCGCGGCCGGATTGAATGGTGACGTCGAGGCCTTCGTCGGCGAACAGACCCTTCTGAACGCCCAGATAAGCAACGGATTTGTCGCCCGCTGGCAGCCAGTCGATCATGAAGACGACTTTTTCGGCGGCAAGTGCCGGCGCGTGGGCACAGATCAACAAAGCGAGCCCCGCCAGAACGACAACAACGCGCTGCCCTATTTTCATCGAAAGAATCTCCGCTTTTCCGGCGTCTTGTAAGCAAGAGTTGCGCCACGGTAGAGCGGCCTTCGCCCCTTGTCAGTCCCGCGTAGAGCCGGCGGCGCCTTGTGGCAAACAAGGTCAAACACCAAAAATGAGAGGCTTTATAGAGCCCATTTTATAATCAACTTGACCAAATCGGCGGCAGGCGACCTGCCGCCTCAGCCCGGCGCCTGTCCCGTTCCACTGTCGCGAAAGCCGCGGGCAAGGAGATACAATTCCGCCGAATCGCTGCGGCTTGCCGGCGGCTTGATGTGCTTGACGGTCAAAAAATCGCGCTTGAGTTCGGCGAGAAGCGCCGCTTCGGTGCCCCCTTGCAAAACCTTGCAAACAAAACTCCCGCCCGGACGAAGCACCTGGCGGGCAAAATGCGCCGCCGCTTCCGCCAATGCCATGATCCGCAAATGATCGGTCGGCCGGTGACCCGTCGCGTTCGCCGCCATGTCGGAGAGAACGACGTCGACTCTGCCTTGGGCGCCGCCGTCCAGCATCGTTTTCAAGCGCTCCGGCGCGGTATCGTCGAGAAAGTCGAGCTTGAGAAATTCGACGCCGACGATCGGCTTCATGTCGAGAATGTCGAGCGCAAGCACATGCCCGCTCGCGCCGACCCGCCGCACTGCTACCTCGCTCCAGCCGCCCGGCGCCGCGCCGAGATCGACGACCCGCTTCCCCGGCTTGAGCAGGTGAAATTTGTCGTCGATTTCGGCGAGCTTGTACGCGGCGCGCGAGCGAAATCCTTCGCGCTTGGCGCGCATCACGTAGGGATCGTTGATCTGGCGGTCGAGCCAGGCGCGCGATGATGGTGTACGGCGTTTGTCTCGCTTGAGCCGCTCCATGACGTGTCAGGCTTCGCCCCACACGCCGTCGGCGCGCATCATCTCGACCAGCATGCCCTCGCGCAGGCCACGATCGGCGACGCGCAATCGTTCGCACGGAAAAAATCGCCGAATGGCGTCGAGGATGGCGCAACCGGCCAGCACCAGATCGGCGCGTTCGGCGCCGATGCAGGGATTGGCCGCGCGCTGGTCAAAGCTCATTGCCATGAGCTCGGCTACCACACCCGATATCTGATCGTGCGACAGCCAGCAGCCGTCGACACGCCGCCGGTCATAGCGCCTTAGTCTCAAGAACAATCCGGCGATCGTCGTTACCGTGCCCGAGGTGCCGAGCATGTGGAAACCGTCGAGGTCGCCGCGATGGGTTGTGGCAAAATCTTCCACCAGGGCGGCGACCTCCTCCACCATGGCGTCGTAAATCCCGCTCGACACAGTGGTGCCGCCGTAACGCTCCGCAAGGGTGACGACCCCGACCGGAAACGATGCCCAGCCGACGATATCGGGCCGCGGCGGCCCGCGGCGAACGCCGTTAGGCCGGCCAAGCCGAACCACCTCGGACGATCCGCCTCCAATGTCGAACAGGATGACGCCGCTGGCCGCCGGATCGAACAGCTCGGTGCAGCCGGCCGCCGCCAGCCTCGCTTCGGTCGCGGAATCGACGATCTCGAGTTCGAGCCCGACTTGCTCGGCGACCCGGGCGCGAAACGCTTCGCCGTTCTCCGCGGCGCGGCACGCCTCGGTGGCAATGAGCCGTGCGCGCCTCACGCCGCGGGCGCGCATCTTGTCACGGCACACCAGCAGCGCCTCGACGGCTCGCGTAATGGCGGCCTCGCTGATGAGGCGCGTAGCAGCTACGCCCTCCCCGAGACGAATGATGCGCGAGAACGCGTCGACGACGCGAAAGCCGTCCGAGGTCGGACGGGCAACAAGCAAGCGGCAATTATTGGTGCCGAGATCGAGCGCCGCGTAGGTTCCGTCGGAATGCCCGTTCGCGGGGGCCCGGTCGTCATCGCGGCGGAAGCCGTCGCGCCGGACGCCATATGGCGTTCGGCGCGGCCAGCGCCGCCTGGACGCTCCACGGCCATCGAGGCCGCCGGTCGGCGGCGCCTCCTGGTCCATCCAGTACCTTCCTGCCGCGCCGGAACTCTGCGGCTCGACGGCCGCGGCTATGACCAAGTTCAAATCGCCGCAAATGTATCAGCCACGGGCGGCAGGGCCAATACTGTGCTTTTGACGCCTACGAGCCATGTGTGCCGCCCAGCTTGTCGCACTGCACCAAGTCCACTATGTCACCACAATACGAATCCTTACGAACCCTTGCGGGATTAGACAGCTATGAATTTGCACCAGCCTGCCGGCGGACAGGTGAATAAATTGACGGCGGACGACTTGGCGGCGGACGACTTGGCGGCGGACGACTTGGCGGCGGAACGATTGGCGGTTCAGAAATTTGCCGTGGGCCAATCGGCCCCCCGCAGCGAAGACCCGATGCTGTTGCGCGGCGAAGGCCGTTATACCGATGACGTCAGTCTTCCAGGACAAGCCCATGCGGTGATGGTGCGCAGCCGCAACGGCCACGGCGTCATCCGCGCGATCGACGCGGCAGCCGCGAAAAAAATGCCGGGCGTGCTTGGCATCTATACCGCCGCCGATCTCGAGGGCTATGGCCCGCTCAAGTGCATCGCGTCGTTCAAAAATCGCGACGGTTCGCCGATGAAGAAACCGTGGCGCGGCGCATTGGCGAAGGACAAGGTGCGCTACGTCGGCGATCCGATCGCCTGCGTGATTGCCGAGACCGTACTCGCCGCAAAAGACGCGGCAGAAGCCGTCGTCGTCGAGATCGATCCGCTCGCGGCTGTTGTCTCCGCCGAAGCCGCCGCCCGCGATGGCGCTCCGCTGCTCTACGATGATGTGCCGGGCAATGTTCCGCTCGACTTTCATTTTGGCGATGCCACCGCGGTCGAAACTGCCTTCGCCAACGCAGCGCACGTCACG
>Ga0302325_10016816_pt1 | contig 15483 bp, 11 predicted proteins | sample Palsa_T0_2_FD_201948 | JGI IMG/M metagenome (GOLD analysis project Ga0302325, IMG submission 201948) | Peat permafrost microbial communities from Stordalen Mire near Abisko, Sweden - Palsa_T0_2 | ecosystem: Environmental > Terrestrial > Soil > Palsa > Peat permafrost | place: Sweden: Abisko...
CTGATCTGGTTTTGCTAGAAGCAACTTAGTTACAATGATGAGCAGTATCAATGATGAAACTTACACTCCATCATCCTTTTCCTACCAGGTCGTTTTCTCAAGCAAGAAGTGGAAGCAGTAATGCAGATTCGTACCGTGAATTCTCAGCGACGAGAAAGAGGGGGATCGGGCTGGCCAGCAAGTACGGATACTCTATTGTCTTGATCTCGCCCGAACAAAACCGAGGATTGAAGACTGCCGCAACGAAAAGGAAAAGCCGGAAAGATGAGCGTCTAGGAAGAGGGAGAGAGGAAAAGGTAAATGTGGTGTTCTATGCGGTTATATGCTCGGACGAATGAAGAGCACCAACGTGGCCCCCAAGCGCGAGGCTCCGCGCAGTTGTCTTTCTGAACGACAACTTCAACATTCCCTGAATCAACAGACTATCAACGCTTCGCATATTCAAGAGCTCGAGCACTTACAAGTTATCAAAACAATAATTCACACTTTTTGACAATACATCTTTCACCCGTACATCGAACCTTGTCCAAGCGCCGACGTTTGCCAATCATGTCCTCCGGCCCACTGTGTTGGCATGAAGAGGAACCTTATGAAGAAGCAGAAATTCCAGGACCAGAATGCCCATCATGCAGAGCTTTATCTTCCAGCAGACGATTACGACTTTGGATCTCGGGAACTATTACGCTTTGGAAAAGAGACTCGATAGCATTTGCGACATTGATAGGAAGCGCGATCTTCATCGAAGATTATGATCCTTACCAAAGTGAAGCGCTGGATCTGGGAGTGCTAGGTGAACAAGGGGAGAATATGGGAGTAGAGACAGCAGGCATACTTCCAACTTGCGTCCGCAAACTGGCCAAACTTCCGTGGGTCGCAGTAAAACAGAGCAAGACATTAGAATACATTACAGTGAGGACTACCCAAGCTATTGAAAAGCATCAAGACTGTGCTGATACTGCCGCAAAGTCACGAATAGAATCCATACTCGATAAGCTTCACAAAACACGACTCGTCGAAGACCCATCACCTCAGTTATTTTTGGCAGCTTGTGTCTTCTTCGCGTTCGCCATGGCAGCCGTGCAACACTCGCACAAGGCAGATATATATTTCAACAGAATATTAACGATGGGAATGGCGGTTGCATGTTTGCTCGCGTTCCAGACGTCGAACGTCGTGATGGGATTGAAACGTTACCTGGCTTGGTCCATTATATTCGCTTTGCTATTTAGTGCCTTTTTCCACTGGGCAGTGAGGACTTGGAAGGGTCCACAAACACTCGAAAATGGACCGGAGATGGGAATTCAGCTTCACGACAAAAGCTGTGATCGAAAACATGGGCAAGAGGTTGTTTTTCAAAAGTCGTCGCGACATTAGTTGTTCCCAGCCAGGTCGACGAGATATTTTGCCGACGTCGGGGAGTGGAATTCTTCCGAAGGCCTGCAAACGGTGAATCGAGAGAGGACATTCCGAACTCTGGTCCGGATGCGATATTCCAGGGAGCAAGATGACGTTCGTCGTGGGGTCAGATTTCGCGAATACCGGCTGCCCATCCCAAGAAGTGGAAGCACCTGCGTCCATAAACATGTACATATGAGATGGTACGCCTTACGCGTACTCACCTCAAATCAAACAGTAAATATTAAGAGAGGGAGAAAGCCATGCATCTAAGAAAGAACTATTTCCCGAGTGGCATTTAACCAGAGCTCCTAAAATTACCCGAAATTGTTTGATGTCATATTATCTATCTCCGTGTCTCTACTCTCTGATACATACTTAAGATAAGATTACTTCTTGTAGAAGCAAAGGGCAGCGGTCCGTAGGAAGCCCTACATGAGAACGCTGGATAGTTTGAATGACTTGGTAAGATTACAATGGAAGTAATGAAATCTTCCATGTCTGAAAGTAGAATTCCTTCCTACGAAAATACCGGGGACACTTAGAACAAGGACAACTCATTAACCAAATCTTTCAAATAATATCAGAAGTCTTGGAGGACCTGTAATGAAGAAAATATTCCGTGTCTCAATTTCTCTCGATGGCTTTCGAACATCAAACCAAAGATTACTTCCAACTCCCATTTTGCTGTCTCCAGCTTTCAGTTCCTTCCTAATCTGAGTGCTTCCCCTCAAAAGCTAAATCTTCGTACACAAATGATTAGCCAAGTATCGCGGTGAATACTGAAAGGGATTTCGAAGCCTGCAAGGCAAAACATCCTAAGAAGAAATGAGATAGGCTCCTTCGGAACTCCCAGTCCGTCCCGAGCCCTGCACATATGCTAATATCCAACCTTTCTGTCGGACTTCGAAGAGTTACACCAAAAGTACTTTCTATCTCTCAATTCTTCAACTTCCCCGTAATGTACGCATTGCATTAGGCACCTGCAGTAGACGAGTGGCCAACTTCGTAAAAGACATGCATTTATCGCCTATGCCAGAACCCAATGCCTTGGGTATACCCATCTCCTTATGCAACTCAGCCAAGCAAGCGCCATCCCAATGCCCGAATCTATCTCATATCAAAGAGGTCACTTCCCTCTCCCCTTCCCCTTCCCCTTCTTCACCTTCTCAGGTGGTAAACTCAAGCTCCCACCCTCCAGCTCCCCCTTCTCCAACCCCTCGCCATCACCCATCTCAGCCAATTTCTGCTGCGCACTAATACTAAACAACAAATCTCTATTCTCCTCCTTCAATTCCACATTCTCGAGCTTTATCTTCTCCAATTCCGATGTGACTTTCTCGATATTGCCATTCAGAAAGCCGATGCGTTCCATTAGTCCTTCGCCGACACGCTTCTCTTCCATGAGGCTCCGTCCGAAGCCCCGTGCTACTTCTGCGCTCCTCTCTCCCTTTTTCTTTTCTTTGTCCAGGTCACGTTCTAGACCTTTGACTGCCTCCTTTAACTCGCTGTTCTCCTTCTCCAGCTGCCCTAGCCTGGAGATCGCTTCTTCGGCTCTCTGCGCAGCACTCGTAGCAGCTGTGGATGCGGTACTAGCTTTCGCAACCGCTTTCCCAACCAATTCCTCAAAATACACTCTCTGAGATTCAAGTTGCGAGGTAAGGAGATGCGTGTACTCCATCCCGATACCCTCCAACTTCTCCCTTGGCACCATATCAACATCATGCTCCGCCCTCGCGCCACCGAGTCCAGATCTCGAGGAAGAAGGTAGTTCGATGACCTTGCTATCCCCTTTATCCCGTATGAGGCGATGGACCCACATATCGCCCGCATAGTCCCAGACATGCTGCGTCTCTATCTCCAGCGCGAAGTTGTGCGCCGAGTCTTTCCAGTGTTCTTTTGCATGGCCACCTTTGTACCGGCCGCAGCCTACGTTCCCACATATTAGACAGATCCATAGGTCGTCAGCACAATCGCAGACGCTACAAAGTGAGGCTTCGCCACTGCCGAATGGAGGATTCGCGGGATCGTAAGGGTATGTACTTGTGTTTGTAGAGGACGAAAGTGCTAAGGATGGATTTGTGTGTCGGCAGACAGGACATCCGCTCCCACGCCATTTTTGGAGACAGTTGCAGTGGAAGACGTGCTGGCAGGGTATTGTGAGGAGGCCAGACGTATCGTCCATTCGCTCGAGACAGACGGGACAAGTTGGTAATTCAACGAGATTCGGAGTTGGTGGAGGGAATGGTTTCAAGAAGGGCGTCGAGGATGAAGGCATGAATGGATCGTGAGAGAGCTCGGGGAAGCTTGTATTAGGTCTGGAGGAGGTAGGTGTTTGGAATGTAATGGACTTGATAAACGTAACATGACATGTTTCTGGCTGAAGCTACCATCAGCGTTCTCTTCAAGAGTCTGACGGGGAACCAGGGAAACTCACCTCCATGCTGTTAAACACTTTCCCATCCCACTCCTTCCTCCATCTTCTGGCAGTATTGCCGTCCCTAAACTTCATAAGTACAAGATACCTATTCATCCTTCCCGTCATCACCATCCTGAAATGGCTGACCTCCTCCCTCGTCTTCTCTCCCACAAATCCCAGAAAGTCACTAGGTGTAAGGTAGCTCGGGACGGCAGGAATACACAACGTAGTGCAATCCTCTCCATCACTCTGCTCCTCCTTCGCCCCCAACCCAGAGCTTTGCTTCCGCTGGTGACCCGGGACTTCCGTCCCAGCAGTATAGACAACCTCCGTGTTCCCAAGACCAGGAGTCTCCTCACCATCCCGATACAGATGTACAATCCCCCACCCAACCTCTGTATTCTTCCCCTCAATAACCTCATATCTCGCCTTTGTGACCCTTCCCACCCCCGCAGCTTCAGGAGCAAGATCAGCATTTATCCCGTTACTGGCAGTCCCACCAGAGCTGCTCTTCCCCCTTGGTCTCTGTGAAGACTCCATATCTGTATCCGTACTCGAGTCCGCCCCTGAAATTTCCTTCATATCCAAACTTTCGATCCTCACCCTCCCAAACCGCCAGTCCTTAACCGCAGTCCTCTGATCCCTCCGTGTATTCGTAGTACTCGCTGGCGGGAACTCGATTTCCCTTGTATCCAGAACCTGCACCGTAACACCGTCTGCCTCCTCTACATTCAGCGTATGGCTTGCCCTTGCCAATCCACAATCAATGACCCCTCCCACAACCCCTCCAGAAACAACAGGCCGTAGCTCTTCACTCGGCCTCGTGAATCCCCTCCTATCTCTCTCCGCACCCTCGTACTTAACGCTCTTATGCCTAGGCCACTTCTCGCTATCAAAGATATCCGTCCCTGCATCCGGAAGCCAGATCTTCCTCCTGCGTTTCTTCTCCACTGCCTTCGTTCTTTGCTGCTTCGATGGGCTGGCAGGGCTGTCGTCTTCGATGGAGGGGTAAGGATACAGTTCGAATTTTAGGTGGTAGAAGTAAGAGGGCATTCTTTCATATTGGATTGTGGATGGGAAGCTTCATTATGTGCGTTCCTGCGGCAGCTGTTGCGCGGCCAGTATGAAGAAGTAGAAAGTTTCTGGATGGTTCTGGGTGGCGTAGAGGTAAATTCAGGCTGTATAGATACCCAAAATGGGTTTGTGGATGCCGGGCAAGCTGTGTTGGTCTTATCATGGTTTGGTGCTCAGTGGACGAAGAATTAGAGGTTCGTAGCCTCCCGTCGGAATCATTCACGTCTACAAAGTCAAGTCATATCTCAATTCGAAGGATTACAGTAGTCACAAGGTGAGTTTTTTTGCCGGTCATCAATCATGAAGTTGCACAAGAAAGTCGTCCTAATGTATGTTCATTGGACTATTCACTATCGCTGCTGGCTGCAAGCCTATGGATCATTTCCATGCCTATGTAGCGAGCCATGGTCATAAAGCCCAGCCCTGTACCAGAACGCCATCGCAAATCCCGAATACGTTACAGTTATGCCAAGCCACCGCACGCCTATTGACCACCACGAAGACGAAGAACCAAATGGAGAGTAGACTCCTTTTGGATGTTGTAGTCACTCAACGTACGGCCGTCCTCCAATTGCTTACCAGCAAAAATCAATCGCTGCTGATCCGGTGGGATACCCTCCTTATCCTGGATCTTTGACTTGACATTATCAATTGTATCTGACGACTCAACCTCCAATGTAATAGTCTTGCCAGTCAAAGTCTTGACAAAGATCTGCATACCTCCACGCAGACGAAGGACCAAATGAAGAGTAGACTCCTTTTGAATGTTGTAGTCGGAAAGTGTTCGACCATCCTCAAGTTGCTTGCCAGCGAAGATAAGACGCTGTTGATCAGGTGGGATACCCTCCTTATCTTGAATCTTCGACTTGACGTTATCGATGGTATCGGATGACTCAACCTCGAGAGTGATTGTCTTTCCCGTCAAAGTCTTAACAAAGATCTGCATGCCACCACGGAGACGGAGGACCAAATGGAGGGTCGACTCCTTTTGGATGTTGTAATCGGAGAGAGTGCGGCCATCCTCAAGCTGCTTGCCGGCGAAAATCAAGCGTTGCTGGTCCGGAGGGATACCCTCCTTGTCTTGGATCTTGCTCTTGACATTGTCGATGGTGTCAGAGGACTCGACCTCAAGGGTGATGGTCTTGCCGGTGAGCGTCTTAACAACTATTTCGGATGTTAGAAGATGGAATGAGGCTCAGTGGCAAGGGTGAGAACTTACAGATTTGCATACCGCCACGAAGACGGAGAACGAGATGGAGAGTGGACTCCTTCTGAATGTTATAATCAGACAGAGTGCGACCGTCCTCGAGCTGCTTGCCGGCAAAGATCAGGCGTTGCTGGTCCGGAGGGATACCCTCCTTGTCCTGAATCTTGCTCTTGACATTGTCGATGGTATCAGAGGACTCAACCTCGAGGGTGATGGTCTTGCCGGTGACTGCGACGATGTTAATTCATGTTGGAGATGAGGTGGCGTCATCTCTAGGCGCCAGAAAATGAGGGCAACTTACGGGTCTTAACGAAGATCTGCATCTTGACGATGTGTTGGTATGTAAGAGTATGTGTATTGACGGAAGATCTTGATGATCGAAGAGTGGTTGATAGTTCGGGATGGAGAGTTGTGGTATGAAAGTGTGATGGGGAAGGAGGAAGGTTGGAGGTCAGGCGAGGGCTTTAAGTAGGAACGGCCGAGCAGGCTGCGCAGCCAAGGAAAGGCGCTAGGGAAGATTCGCTTAGATTCCACAAGGCAGGCGCTGAATCAGAAGGCGAAGCAAGAGGAGGCTGAATCTGGAAAGTTCTCAACGATTCTATTGGCTCTGTGACCTTCGCAGGTAGATAAATTTAAGTTTTGTTTCCATTCATTTTGTTACATTCACATCAAAATGTATTTATTGTGACAGAGTCTGGCTGCACTGCGCTGACTACCTATTGCCGTTCTTTGTAATCCACCCTGAAAGATAAGGGACGACAAAGGCGCCAACTGGGGCCTAGCCGTCAACCCCGCCTCTCTGAAAGGCTGGAAGCCGGGGTGAGGGATGCGCTTCAACCTGCTACTCCGTGTCTCGGCCTCGCAGGCCAAGGAGGTTGGTCACGAGAATGTTACCTTGATGTCTCTCCCAACAAAACGCAGAAATAGGGAAGAAACCTTCTGCCCAGCTGACGGTGAAGTTGCTTGATTGCATTCGCCTCGGAGATGCGGGCTAGCCGATAACGCGACTCCTCGTGCGTCATCAATTCGAGATTGGTGATTACGAGAAAATCCGGGAAATGCCTCACTTGACCCGTGCTGCCTCAGGCTTCAGATCTCAATTCATCAAACCAACCTAACATTCACACTGCATCAAGTTCACACATTCAGATTAATTGACTTGATCCGGCAATTTCTTTCATTGATGACATCCAAGTCTATGCCTTTGCCATATGTATACACCGTATACATCAGTAACTGTCTTTCCTGTAAACATGCAAGCATGCCTCAATCGGCGGCCATGGGTTTCCAACGCCCAAGATGCTTCATTCCCGTCGAAATATTCCTCGTAAGATAAAACATAAGCCATAAACCATAATCCATGATCTCGTGATGAATCCGATCACATCGTTCGTACATGTCGTGACACACAATCATAAGGAGTCGTTAAATGACTGTCCCCATCGCTATGCCCATCAAGGTGAGAAAAAAAAAATCACGTAAAAATGCCCTCGCTGTTGGCTTTCCTTTCGATGTTTGGAGAACAAATGAGAGTTTTCGGTGTCCGACTACAAAGGGAAGAAGAATAGAGGAAAAGGCCGGTGAGGGCCCTCCATCAGCAGCATCACTGCATCTGTACAGTCGAGTATGCGAAGAGGGTATAGAAGGGTATCTTCACGAATAAAAGCTAGTTGGCGCGAATGACGAGCTTCGAGAGGAACTTGTTGGATAACGAGTCGAAATCTCTTCGGTCAAACTTGGCATCGGGTCGAGTCTTGAGGTAGGATTCTGAGGAAAATGTTAGAAAAACTTGACGGAAGTCTGAGAAGAACAAACCATGCTTGATCACATGATCCTTCATTTCTGTCATGGCATCACAGACAGCCACGTTGTTGTTGAGGAGTTGTCCATGACGTCTGGTATCCCATTCGGTGAAAGAAGGAAGCTTTTGGGAGATAGCGTGGAAGAGGCCGACAATGACTCCAACTGGTGTTGTTTCCATGTCATTGCAGAACTTGTTGACCGCAGCTTGGTCAGGAACGCGGTAATGGCAGTCAAACTGCATCTCTTCCCATACAGCAAGAAGGATCGAGGCGAGCATGAAGATCGTGGGCCAGTTCTTGAGTCTGTCGCCGCTATACACGCTGGAGTAGAGGGATGACAATTCCTCGAGGATCTCCTTCTGCAGCTCGCGCCACATGTCGGCCAGAGCACATTTAATCTGGAAGTTGATCATCACGGGTGCAATGATCTTCCCGTTGTACCTGGAGTCCTCGTCCTCGATCATGCCGTCCATCGGATGCTCATCCCCCCTTTGCTCGACCATCGTGACGTGCATGGTCAAATTGTAGGCAAGAACTAGCTTCAGAGCTTTGCGAATGACGGGCACCTTCTCCTTGGTGTAGTAGCGATGAGCGGTCTTCAAGATCTCGGTGATGAAAGGAGTGCCTTCAAAGAAATCGTCGATGAATTCTTCAAATGGCCCATCGAGATGTTTGTCAAGGTACTCGGACAATTTGTCCGTAGAAACACCCTCTGAACCAGCTGACATCCTTTCCGTCCTGACGTCAAACTCGAGAAGCTCGTCGTGCTCAGACTCTACCCAATCAACAGTGAAGCAACTGTCGTCGCTAACGTATACTTCCCGGGCCATGATAGGAAGGGCAAAACCGTAGCCATGGGTAATCCAGATGAGCTCTTCTTTCTGAGCAAAGCCCTTGATATTGTAAACAGATACTCCACGGCCCACGTGACGCTCATAGTCCGCACGCCAATCCTTCATGAAATAACCAATATCCTTGATGTCGATGCGGGTGCAAGGAACTTGCCAAAGTCTGGCATGGGAGGGTTGGCAGCCAGCACAAGGCTCTCCCTTGTCACAGGTCTTCTTCAGGAACTTGCATCGAAGACAAGCTCGCAGCTTTCTGATCTCACTTGCTTGTTTCCGCTGTTCAGGTAATAATGGTCCGCGTCGACGACCAACACGCTTCTCCGTGTCCTTCTTTCCGTTCGACGTTGTACGGCGGATGACAGCCTTGGTGGCCTTTGCCGTTGGGCTTTTTCGTGGGGCAGAGTTCCTTCTAGCTGGTGGAGATGAGGTAGATGAAGGAGTGGTTCGACTCGACGACGGCGACATCTTGATGGGTACAGGTGCTACAGCTGCAGCGGGGCTAACGATCTCATGGGAGTGGTGATGAGACTCGCCGTGGAAGCAGTTTCGATGCCCAACGGGATCCAGATAGTTGTCGGAGTCCGGTGAGTACGGAGAATAAGGATACGATATATCTTCAAAGCTGCTGAAGGATTCCAAAGTGTGGCCAGTCCCGTCTGATTGTGACGAGTCCGAGTGGGTTCGGAGATGAAGAGTCTGGCTAGGGTTGAAGATCGCTGCATTGTGTGCTTGCTGATAAGCCTCGAAGTTCGGGAAGTGGTCAACCGTGTTCCATCCGTGGTCACTACTTGAGCTTGGGAGCGATAGAACTTCCAAATACGTCCCAGTCGGCGAGTTGCTGCCGAGGCTTTGACGACCCACGCCAGGTAGTCCATCGTGTCCGGCAAAATTCATGGCATTTTCAATCTCCTGCCAATTTGCCCACATCGCTGCTTGGGCCTGGGCCTCTACCGTCTGTGCCAATCCATTGAACGGGGTCTCCATCTGAAGTCCAGCCTCGAAACCTGCCTGTGTTGTGGGCATGTGGTAGTCTAACGGTGAAGTTTGAAATGTGTTCCCAAAAGCATTGAACTGTGCTCCCATTATTGAGTTGTCTTGAATATACTGTGGCAGCTGTTGTGGTTGCTGTTGCATCGGCCAGTCTGTCAACAAGGTGGGTGAGTTGTTATGGCCAGCCTGAGGAAATTGCTGATGGGTGTTGTGGCCTGGAGATGTTTCCCGCCTCTCGTCAGCAGCTCCTGAGGCCATATCGAGAGGCATAGGCCAACTCGCGCGAGCCGCCATGTTCGTGGTAAACGGATAACGGGAATCTCGGTGGTCGAAGTTTAGGTCCAGCAGTCCCTCTGGGGTGAAGTCAAGATTCGAGGTCATTGTCGCGGATGTTCGTGACAGGAAGGATCAATAGTATTGTAAGGAGGAGGAACGGTGACACCGCTCTTTGAGGAAGAGACGACCTCACGATCGAAGTCGGTGAGAGGGTTCTGGAGGTGAGCTGCGGTTGAGACGGCGGGCTGGCAGCGAGCACGGGTCGACATAAGAAGCGGTGAGCGAGCGTCGGAAGAATTGGCAAGGCCTGGCACGCCTTGCTCAGACCACCGCCGCTGCAGCGAATCAGGGGCGGGCAATTGGCCTGCCGCGAGTGCTCACTGCATGGGGCTACTGCGAGACAGCAGTCATGTGTCCAATAGTGAAGCCCACGCGGTCCCCGCCGGGCGCCCAGCGGCCCCAGCCATGCTGCTTCTGGCAGAAGGGAGCGACGAGCCCTGCTAGCAGCTGTATCAGCGCCGTGAATAGCCTACAGTAGTGACGGCACTGACGGGGTGGAAGAGGCCTGTAGGCGCTCAAAACTGTGCGCTGAAGGCCCTGGAAGACCCAGCAAACCACTGCTCCTGTCCACTGAACAGCCCGGCACAAGCCCGCCCCCCCCCCCATTGTCGTCCACTCGAGCAACCTGGCGGCGTGGCGGCCATCCCACACTCTCTGCACCAGTGACCCTCGCCAGAGAAACTACTGTAATCGCTCAGCGCGGTAGTGTTGCAATCTCCCTGGAGGCGACTTTCCCCACCTGCCAAACTTTGACATCGAGCTCTGGAGGTGTGGAGGTGTTTACATAAAGGCTGGTTGGCTAGCCCAGCTTTTCACCGTTTTTTTCAGAGTCCTCGGTTTTCCAGATCCACCAGGTCCATCCCTGAGCAGGCCAATATCAGCTCTGATATTTCTCCAGCCCTTCTCCGTTTGCTCGGTGCACGTCTCTCTGGCTGGCCCCGCTGGCGAGATCGCCAGTAAGCGAGGACCTAAATCGAGGTCCAGAAGATCCCCTCCCCTATCTTGGTTCTGACTTTCGTGATCGTTGATGCAATGGTGGTGATCTTTGGTGACATGGACGAGGGCCTTCCTGTATTGCACGACTTATCGAAGACGGCCAAGAAAGACGATAGAGCCGAGTTGCTCAATCAGGGTGCTGTGGATCAACGCCATCTCGAAGACAATGGAGAATCGCCCCGCCATCTAGATCCTCTCCTCAAACTCAGTTCACGCCCCATCGGATAATTACTTGAAGAAGTGAGGAGCACATTGGCACATTCACGTCGACAGCTCGACAATCTAAGACAGCAAAAACCTGGTGTAGTCAGGTACAGCAAGTGTACGATGGATTCATAAATCGGTCGTGTGAAAGCAATTGCGACTCAGTTCGGGACTTTGCGCAAATGTTTGCTGCCCCTCATTGCTCATTGTCCCGACACGCCCCTCGTTTCATTTCAGATGGAACCCTTCCCCGTGGATACGCCGATATTTTCTCCTCTTCCCTCTTCGAGTCGCATTCACGGCCCTTTGCCACTCGCCTACCTCAAGCCCATTTGAGTGATCTTCTCCAGCCGGATCTCTTAACGAGCTGCATGTCAATATTCATGCAAATCCTGATGTAAATGGCCACCCGCAGCGGCTGAAGATTTTATTGGACGATTCCCTCAACGTGCTTCAAATCAGCGCATACCGACAGATTCCTCGCATGAGACAGGCCCAGCTGGCGGCCCGGCGTGCAAAACCCTCAATATCGAGGCCAGGAAGCCAATGAATATGTGTGACGTTCTTGCCGACTCCCATGCGTGTTGGCCCTAGCCCGTACTTTTCGCGGGTCAAAGCTCGCGATGCTGTGAACTTCTGAAAGCTGTCTGCTGTCCCTCTTCTTATCGACCTCGGGACGATAAGAACTACCTTACTTAGCGGGGTCGTCAGCTTGACTGGGCCTGGTAATCGCATCCGAGGCGGCGGCGGCGGCGTGCGTGCATCTTCCTTGTCGCATTGCAATGTAGTTCAAACGTCTGCGCGTCGGGAGAAGCTGTAAAGAATTCAACCGTGCATGGTGTTTTGAAAGATCGAGGCTCTTTGGACGAGATCTTGCGAATGAAAGAAGCAATGAACCCCTCCTTTTCTTTCTCCGATTGTTGCGTGCGCCACGAGGGCTTAAGCGAAAGAGGCGTGTAACGTGACCTGATTCTCGCAGAATTTGCAACGACAATGCGAAGCAGCCTGCCAGCGAATTAATGTCGTCGCTGGTGAAAGGCGTCGCACATGACATTCCTCGTCAGAGGACAGAAGCACCGCCGTGGAGTTATTTTTGAGAGACGAGCAATGGCTGGCTCAGATGCTTCATTCTCAGCATCAAAGTCCGTTGAAGACGCAGTCTCTGGTGGCTCGCAGAACCGGCAACCTTACCTTGCCGAACCCTCTTCGCGACTTGGCGAAGAGGTTGTGGATTCCGTCTTTAAATCCCAAAGATTTTCTACAATGTCAGCAAAAGCGGCTCGTGCGAGCATGGTTCCCGACCTCTTCACATCTCCCCCGCATATTCGAGACCTACTCAACACTCAGTCATCACAGATTCAAGAAGAAACTATTCAAGAATGTCTCCCTTTCCTTTCCGGGATAGAACCAGGAGCTTCATACAATGACTACGGAGTTCCACATTTGGAGCGAAAACGTCACATTCAGTTTCTTCACAAGAGCTTAAAAAAGCTACCTGCTCCATATGTTGCGGCTGATGCAAGCAGGCCATGGATGTTCTACTGGGCACTAGCCGGCCTCTCCGCGCTGGGGGAAGATATATCGCAATACCGGGAACCGCTCATCTCTACTGTTCGGCCCATTCAAAATGTCACCGGTGGATTTGGGGGAGGCAATGGTCAGATGTCACATCTTGCACCAACTTATGGCATTGTGCTGGCCTTGTCCATCGTTGGAGGGAAAGAGGCTCTAGATGTCATCGACCGAAGAGCAATGTGGAAATGGCTTGGTGCCTTGAAACAGCCTGATGGGGGCTTCCAGGTAGCTGTCGGAGGAGAAGAAGACATACGGTAAGGACTCAGCCTACTCAGTGCCTCTACTGAGAATACTTACTAGACTGTAGAGGTGCATATTGTGCTGCTGTAATCATCACCCTCCTCGATTTGCCCCTGGAACTTCCACGTGACTCCCCGGCCTGGACAAATGAAGGTGCAACACTGTTGACTGGTCTAGCCGAATGGATTAGGAGATGTAGGTCGCTATTTTTGATGACTTTGAATATTCGTCCTAATTTTCATAGGCCAAACTTTCGAAGGTGGCTTTTCTGGCCTACCAGATGCGGAGGCTCATGGGGCGTATGCTTTCTGCGGTTTGGCATGCTTATGCATACTAGGGGATCCACATGTAATGATTCCAAAGTAAGTCTCCATCGAACTTGGATAGAAACCAAATCCCTAACGTCTTCAAAGATATATCGACGTACCTCGCCTGATCTCTTGGCTCTCGGCTCGACAATACGCGCCAGAAGGCGGTTTCTCTGGTCGGACAAACAAGCTAGTAGATGGCTGCTATAGTCACTGGGTGGGAGGTTGTTGGCCTCTCCTAGAAGCTTGTCTTGAGGGCCCCTCTCGTCCTAGTGTGGGGAAAGGTCAACTACAGGGTATAAACCTCTACAGCAGGGAAGGTTTGATAAGATACATTCTTTGCTGCTGTCAGGATCGGACAAAGCGAGGAGGTCTGCGGGATAAGCCCAGCCAGTGCGTACAGCTTCTCTTCTTTGGTCCAGAAACTAACAGAGAACCAGCTCATCTGACTCTTACCATACATGCTATGTTCTCGCTGGGCTCAGCTCTGCACAGCACAAATGGTACCTCAACACCACAGAAACGAGGATCGAGATAAGTGGTAATCTTGCATCCCCCTATCAATGGACCTGCTTGCCCTTTGTTGGAGATGGGCAGATATACGATGAGGAAGACCGAGTAGGGACACTGCACCCAGTATTTGTGATACCCGAAGGGGCCGCTGAAGAGACACGAGCGTACTTCGCATCGAAGGGTGGATTCTAGAATTGACGAAGGGGACGTGAACACATTTTCACACGGTCAACACAGCATGATGCATGGTTTGGCGTTGCAGGTCGGAATTGCGGGGAGCTGGGGCCTGTACATATTAGGGATTTGAGTGGAGGCACGGTTGCATAGAGAGTCTATGCATTTGACGGCATGACTTACATGAGGGCCGGACCGAAGCATGTGCCACTGGGGATGACCCGAGCTCCTTTTGGAGCCAAAGGAACTATTATTTGGGCGCATTGAAAGAGTTTTAGATATTGTGACTGTGACTGAAAAGCCTGGGTAGGCATCACCACCTCCATATGCAACCAGGTGGCACAGTACCTGTCAGGGTAACAGTGCAGCTTCGTTGCGGATGCTTCTCATTTGGTGACTGCAAATCTCCCTCTACAAAAGTAAAGATGGTCGTGTCGAGGAGGGGCTGCCTAGATCACAAGAATAAAGTCAGTGCAAAGGTTGGGTCGGAAAACTCGGTTGCATCGAAACGTGACTAAAATAGACCTGATTCGACGGCGAGTCGCTTCCATTCAAGAAGTAATGACAAGATGGAGCAACCGCACATGTTCCCTCTGGCGTTACCTACCTTATCCGCGGGGAAACGGCAGGTCAAGTGTACGCAATGGTTCGTGGCTCGCAGCTCGCAGCTCATGGTTCGCATTTTAAGCATGGGAGGAGGAGCAGGGACAAGGAAAGCACAGCGGCCGTGCAAAGGCCTCGTCTCCCAGTCCATCTGCGAACCAAACCAACCATCTTCGGCAATTCCTGACCTCACATCGTCACTGCAGTGTAAAGCACCGCTCAGCGCAACTCGGTGTCCTCAAGGCAGGCCTCGAGCTATGCAGCAATCTCAAGAAGTCACTTGGTTGTTCTGAGACATCTTCATAACTGGAGGACCGAGTAAGTGCTGGAATCTTCGTGCTCTTCTGGGGTACGAGCTACAGCGTGTCGCTGGCGCTCCGGCCCACAGTAGTTGCTGCATGCACCTTCGCTACTGCTGCAGAGCATCTACATCTTGGCGAATGGGGGACCCTGGCGGGATGCCAGCGATCCGGAGATGCCCAAAGAACGGCCATTCTGAGATGCCTCCTCTCCTCTGGGCTCTGGCGATAGGACAATGCAGCTCAAGCAAGAAAGTTGCGTTGCTGCGATCGATGCCGACTGGGCCCGAACGGCTTGTTCGGCTATCGTGTCCGGGGTTGTCGGGAGGAGTGCAAGCAAGCAAGCAAGCAAGCAAAGCAGCATTCAGGTACGCACAAGGGGCGCTGGCGGCTGGAGGCGTCCGAAGTCTCGGCGTCCTCGACTTCTCCAGATGGATGTATTTGCTTTTTCCCAACGACCCTCGACGACATCGCGGGGTCATACCAGGCCCGCGGTTCTC
>Ga0302325_10016817_pt1 | contig 15483 bp, 10 predicted proteins | sample Palsa_T0_2_FD_201948 | JGI IMG/M metagenome (GOLD analysis project Ga0302325, IMG submission 201948) | Peat permafrost microbial communities from Stordalen Mire near Abisko, Sweden - Palsa_T0_2 | ecosystem: Environmental > Terrestrial > Soil > Palsa > Peat permafrost | place: Sweden: Abisko...
CAGTCGTCGCCGTAGGGGTTGCCGAAGGCCATCGAGATGTAGACAACCGTGTCGAGCCCGGCTTCGTCGGCTTTCTTCTCGATCTTTTCCAGTTCCTCGATCGCCTCTTCCAGAGTCTGCCTTTGATTGTTCTGCAGAAATGTCGGCGAGATCGAATACGGAAAACCCAGTGTACGTACGGCTCCGGTCGCAATCGCCCGCTCGGCGCCTTTTTCGTTGACCACGATGCCGATAATCTCCACGTCGTCGGGCGGGGCGAGTTCTTTCAGAACCTCTTCGGAGTCGGCCATCTGCGGAACCGCGTTCGGCGAGACAAAGCTGACCGCGTCGATATGCTTGAAACCAGCGGAGATCAGGGCCTGGAGATAGTTGGTCTTCAGATCGGCAGGGATCTGCCCTTTGAGGCCTTGCCAGGCATCGCGCGGGCATTCGATGATTTTGACTGTCTCAGGCATATTCACCACGGAGACACGGAGGCACGGAGAAAAGCAAATCTTTCACAAAACCTTTCTTACAATCCCACCTCTTACCAGTGTTGCGACATTGAAGTTGATGATTATGCCGACGCGCTTGCCAGTCAATTTGAGATAGGTGAGCAGTTGTGCTTCGTGGACTGGAAGGGTGTGTTCAACACACTTCAGTTCCAGAACAACCGCCTCCTCAACAACCAAATCGATTCGATAACCACAGTCAAGCTTGACACCTTTATACTCGACCGGCAGCGGGACCTGGCGCTGAAAAGCAAGCCCGCGTAGGTTGAGCTCGCGGCACAGACACTCCTCGTAGGCGGATTCGAGGAGGCCCGGGCCAAGCGCACGATGTACCTCAATCGCGGCTCCAATGATCTTCTCCGTGAGCTCCTCATGAAGAAGTTTGCTCCGTGTCTCCGTGTCTCCGTGGTGAATCACGTTTGCAGCACTCCCACTTTAAACTCGGGTACATCCGGGTTCAGCGACGCCGCTTCCATCGCCTGTGTTATGGCCTGGCGCGTTTCCATGGGGTCGATGATTTTGTCGATCCACAAGCGCGCGGCGCCGTAGCGCGGGTCAGTCTGCTCGTCGTAGGTTTTCTTGGTCGAATCAAAAAGTTCCTTTCTTTCTTCGTCGCTCAACTTCTTTCCGCTGCGCTCCAGTTGTTTTACTTTGATTTCCACTAGCGTGCCGGCGGCGGCATCCCCGCTCATGACCGCGTATTTCGCGGTCGGCCACGCGAAGACGAAGCGCGGATCGAAAGCCTTGCCGCACATGGCATAGTGTCCGGCGCCGAATGAACCGCCGACGATCACGGTAATCTTGGGCACCACGGAGTTCGACACCGCATTCACCATTTTCGCTCCCGCCTTGATGATGCCGCTCCACTCGGCGTCACGACCGACCATGAATCCGTTGACATCGTGAAAAAAGACGAGCGGGATCAGGTTCTGATTGCAGTCCATGATGAAGCGGGCGGCTTTTTCGGCGGACTCGGTGTAGATGACGCCGCCGAATTCGACGCGCTTGTGGCCTTCATGGTCGGTCTGCTGCGCGTGCAGTTTCTGGTTGGCGACGATGCCGACGGCGAAGCCCCCGATGCGTGCGTAACCGCAGATCAGCGTCTTGCCGTACTCGGGCTTATATTCGTCGAAGCGGCTTCCATCCACGACGCGCGCCAGAATTTCTTTCATGTCGTAGGGACGCGCGGGCGAGGCATCGTAGGCGCCATAAATTTCTTCCGCCGGCAGCGCTGGATCTACGGGCTGTTTGCGATCCCACAGGGACTGACGGCGATAGCCCCATTTTTCTATCAGGGAGCGGATGCGGTTGATGCAGGCCTCGTCGTTCGGTTCGCGGAAGTCGACGGTACCGCTGATGGCGGAGTGCATCGCGGCTCCGCCTAATTCTTCGGCAGAGATTTTCTGTCCGATGGCCGCCTGCACGAGCGCGGGTCCGGCGAGGAACAGGCCGCTTCCGTCGGTCATGAGCACGTGGTCGCACATCACGGGAAGATATCCGCCTCCGGCAACGCACATGCCCATGATCGCGGCAATTTGCGGGATACCCATGGCCGACATCACGGCGTTATTACGGAAGACGCGGCCAAAATCGTCGGTGTCAGGGAAGACGTCTTCCTGCAGCGGCAGAAAAACTCCGGCGGAATCGACCAGATAGATAGTCGGGATGCGATTTTCGATGGCTATATTTTGCGCGCGAATGACTTTCTTCGCGGTCATGGGGAAGAAAGCGCCAGCCTTGACCGTGGCATCGTTCACGATGAGCATGACCATGCGGGTCTGGATACGAGCCAGCCCGGTGATGACGCCGGCGGCCGGAGCCCCGCCCCATTCTTCGTACATTTTGTGCGCGGCGTAGAGGCCGAGTTCGAAGAACGTTCCCGGATCGGCGAGCAGGTTAATGCGCTCGCGTGCGGTGAGGCGCGATTTGGCGTGCTGGCTCGCGATGGCTTTGGCGCCTCCGCCTTCGCGGATTTTTTCTTCTTCGTTGCGAACCTGGGCGACAAGGTCGGCGAGCGAGCGCATGTTCGATTCGAAGCGGAGAGAGCTGGGGTCAACTTTGGTCGCAAGAATGTTGTTGATCGTGATCGCGGTGGATTCGGTACGTTCGCGCATGAGGGTTGAATCAGAACCAGTTGGAGACTATTTACTATACCAGCGGGCGCGACTCGAGGGCGCTGCCGGCGGCGAACGCTACAATCGAACGCTACAATCCAACGTTACAATCCCAGCACGCTAGAATCAAGAAATGTTGCGGAAGCTCGCATCTCGGCCCGACTGGCAGATCGCTATCCTGGCGACCGCCGCATTGCGCGTGTTCTATACCGCGATAGCAGCGGCATTTTTGCTGTTTTTGCATCCTGATCCGACGCGGATTCAGAGCAACGCGCTCACCGAGAATTTGCCGGCGCCGCATGGTCTGCACTATGCCTTGATTGGAATCTGGGAGCGCTTCGATACGCTCTGGTTCTTGCGCATCAGCGAGCACGGTTACGACCGGCCGATGGCAGTGATTTTTTATCCTTTATATCCGGCGTCGATCCGGCTGGTGAGCTATGCGGTGCCGGCAATGGTGGCGGCGCTTCTGGTCTCGACCGTGGCGGCATTCTTTTTTTTCTGGGGCCTCCTGCGTCTGGCGGCTGGATTATCAGAGAGCGGACGACTGCGCGTGCTGCTGCTGGTTTGCGTGTGGCCGACCAGTTTCGTGCTGTTCGCGGGCTATGCGGAATCGCTGACTATCGCGCTGGTCCTGTGGGCGGTAATCTTCGGGCGTGAGGCGCGCTGGGAAGCGGCGACAGCCTGCGGGCTTCTGGCGGGCTTGGCGCGGCCTTCGGGCGTGCTGGTTTTCATCCCGCTGGCAGTGCTAGCGCTGCGCAGCCGGCAGGCCCGGTCGCTGGTGGTGGCGCTCACGCCACTCGGATTGCTAAGCTATTGGCGCTGGCTGCGATGGACTGGGCGACTCTCTGTGGTCGAAGCTTACCGGCTTCATCAAGGCATGACGATGGTCCCGCCGTGGAAGGGTCTGGCCGAGGCGGTGCGGTTGATCGTGACCGACCACGATGGTCTGCTGGCGATCAAGCTGGGACTGGTGATTATGGTTGCCATCATCTGCCTGCGTAGCGACGTGCGGACTCGTCTTCGGATCGAGGACAGAGTGTTCGCGCTGGCGGTAATTTTGCAGATGCTGATGTACACCGGGCGTCCGCTGCTGGGGGCAATGCGATATGCGCTCCTGCTGTATCCGGCATTTCTGGCGATGGGATCCTACGCTGAGCGTTGGAACGGCAAGCAGCTCGCCTTCTATCTCAGCGCTCTCGGTTTCCTGAATCTGGTGTGGATGTGGGCGTTTCTGAACTGGTCGCTGGTGCTGTAGTTTGTGTGGCGCGGACACTCTTGTCCGCGAAAGCCGACAGTGAAAATAACGTTGAGCGTCAGCCAGCAAACAACTCTTCATCTCCGCGCCCGCACTAGACCGCAGGCACACCGTGCGGTTTGACGTGTTCGCGGATAAACTTCACGATGCCATCCATGGGAGTGCCAGGCTGGAAGATGCCAGCGACTCCGATTTTCTTCAGGCCTTCGACATCCTGATCGGGAATAATGCCGCCGACCAGCACAAGTACGTCGTCCATTTTGTTTTGCTTCAACAGGTCCATCACTCGCGGAACGATCGCGTTATGCGCACCGGAAAGAATCGAAAGTCCTATCACCTGCACATCTTCCTGCAGAGAGGCGCTGACGATCATCTCCGGCGTCTGGCGCAGGCCGGTATAGATGACCTCCATGCCGGCATCGCGGAGAGCGCGAGCGATGACCTTCGCGCCGCGGTCGTGGCCGTCGAGGCCGGGCTTCGCTACCAGGACGCGGATTTTCTGCTCAGTCATCACCGAGATCATTTAACCACAGAGGACGCAGAGGAACCCAGCGGAAACCGCGCTTCAGGGCTACAGTTCGCTGGGACGGCCGTCTCTCCAGCATTACAGTTTGATCCCCAGCTGCCAGAACAAGAACGAGTACATATCGGTGCTCTCCTCAATCTGCTTAGTGACCGGCTTGCCTTGGCCGTGTCCGGCTTTGGTCTCGATGCGCAGCAGAATCGGCTTGTCGTTGCTGTCGCCATTCTTCGCTTCGGCTTGCATGAGCGCGGCCATTTTCTTGGCGTGCATGGGATCGACGCGCGTATCGGTGTCGCCCGTCATAAAGAGGACAGCGGGATACTCCTGCCCCGGCTTCACATGATGGTAGGGCGAGTAGGCATAGAGCCAGTCGAACTGCCCGGCATCGTCGGCGGAACCGTATTCCGGGATCCAGAGTTTCGCGATCTGGAAATTCTGATAGCGCAGCATGTCGAGCAGCGGGACGGCGCACACCGCGGCGCGAAACAGGTCGGGACGTTGTGTGATCATGGCGCCCATCAACAGGCCGCCATTTGAGCCTCCGGAGACGGCGAGGTGATCCTTGTCGGTATATTTCTGTGCGATCAGATACTCGCTGGCTGCGATGAAGTCGTCGAAGACGTTCTGTTTTTTGTCGAGCATGCCGGCGCGATGCCAGTCTTCGCCGAACTCGGAACCGCCGCGCAGGTTCGCGACCGTGTAGATGCCGCCGTGCTCCATCCAGAGATACATGCTGCGGCTGAAGGTCGGCGTCAGCGAGACGTTGAAACCGCCGTAGCCGGTCAGTAGTGTCGGGTTCTTGCCGTTCTTCTCGATTCCCCTTTTGTGGACGACAAACATTGGGATCTTCGTGCCGTCCTTCGACACGTACCAGACCTGCTGAACATCATACGCAGACGGATCGATGGAAGGCGCGTCAACCTTGGCCCAGAGCGCGCTCTTCATGCTGCTCAAATCGACACGGTAGACCGAGGGTGGCACGGTGAAGGACTGGAATCCAAAGAAGATTTCCTCGCGGTCATAGCGTCCCGTGACGCTGAAAACATCTCCAATGGCGGGCAGCGGAATGTCAGCGATCTTCCTGCCGTCGAGCGCGAACAGCTTCAGCTCAGAAGTCGCGTTGCGTTGGTATTGCGCCAGGAGCCTGCCGCCGGTGACGCTCGCGTTCTGCAATACGGCGTCCGACTGCGGGATTATCTCTTTCCAGTTCTCGCGCCTGGGATAGGCAGCATCGGCGACAAAGACACGGTACTGCGATGCTTCTTCGTTAGTGGTGATGTAGAGTTTGCCTTCAAAGAAGTCGGCGCCGTAAAGAAAATCCTTGCCGTCCGTGATCTCAACCGGCGGATTCTTAGAAGTGCGATCCGAAGTGAGATCCTGCAGGAACATTTCGGTCTTCGTCCAGCCGTGCTCCTCGTTGATCAGCAGCCAGCGGCCGTCTTCCGACAGGCTGACATTCGGCCACCACTCAGGGTCGCGGCCCTCGCCGAAAATCAGTGGGTCGTGCGCTGGATCGCCGCCCAGCGCGTGATAGAAAACGCGCCGGTAGTACACTTCCTGACCCTCGGGAACATCTCCTTTCTTCGGATAGCGGGTATAAAAGAATCCAGAATTGTCGGGCTTCCAGGCGAGGCTGGCGGCTCGAGTCCGTTCAATCGAATCGGGCAGGAGTGTACCGCTGGCGGTCTCGAGCACACGAAGAGTGCTGATCTCGGAACCGCCCGGCGAGGTCCCGTACGCGACATACCTGCCGTCATCCGACGCGTACCACCAATCCAGCGCAATCGTTCCGTCGGCGGCGAGCTTGTTGACGTCGAGGAGGACGCGGTCTGGTTCGTTCAGCGCGCCGTTCTGGCCCTCGCGCACATAAAGAACAGGCTGGTTCTGATTGCCCTCGCGGCGGGTATGGAAATAGTAACTGCCACCCACCTGCGGAGCTCCGACGGTGCCGATCGCAAGCAATTGCGAGAGACGGGCATGGATCTTGTCGCGTCCGGGAAGCGGGTCAAGGATGGACCGTGTGTAGGCGAGCTCCTGCTCGACGTAGAGCCTTGTATCGGGATCGTCCGGGTTTTCCAGATAGCGGTAAGGATCGACGATTTTGTGTCCCTGGACGCTATCCTCCACCGGAACAACTTTCGCTTTCGGAGGGCGGGCGGGAGCGGAGGAATCCGCAGCTGGAGAATGCTTAGTAGCGACCATGGCCACCGCGCCGATGCAGAGAATCAGGAAAACAATCAGCAAAACGCGAACCTCCCAGCATGAACACCCCACTTGGTGGCGAACGAAACGCTGAAAAACAGGTTAGCAGAACAGCAAGGCGATGAAGGGCGGCCGCGATTTGAAAGATGACGCTGGGGCTACTGGCGGGTAGGTTCCAATCAACCGCCGCCTCTGATATGATTTTGTATGAATGCAAGCGCGCAAACAAGCGCGCTCCCACTCCTCAGTAGCTCAATGGCAGAGCATCCGGCTGTTAACCGGAGGGTTGTAGGTTCGAGTCCTACCTGAGGAGCCATTTCTTTCAGCGGCTTACTGCACCAAGACATTTTCAGCAGCAGGATGCCCGCTCGGCGTTCTTGAACCGAACGCAACGAAGAATGGGTGGGCGTCCGGGACAATCCCAGCGCCCACCGCCGACTCTCTTTTTAACGGCCATCGCTAACGGCCAACCACCATCGCCGTCTGCACTGGAGCCGTTCCCTTCCTGGCCACTTCCGCTTCCAGTTTTCCCTGGAGCACATCCCATCCCACTTCCAGTCCTGGCGTCCAAATCGTTGCCAGGAAATATTCGCTGCCGTAGCGGTGAAAAATAAAGTGGGCTTTCTCCGGCGTTACCTTCCCCTGCTTTGGTATCGCCAGAAAACTCGCCGCTACGTGTCCATCATTGCTCTGGATGCGTAATCTGCCGTTGGCCACCTGCTGAATCGTGTATTCCCCAGCCTGCATGTGATCGTTTTCTACCACGAAGTTAAAAGGAACCGTGACCTTCATCGGCCCGGAATACTGTGCCAACGCCGGTACCACTGCACCCAGTACCAGCATCATCGCCACCATCAACACTGCTTTATTCTTCTTCATGACTCCTCCTTGTTTTTTAGTTCCCCTGAAGTTTGCTCGCCACCGACTTCCTCAGTGGTTGTCGCTCATATGCATTGAACGAAAGGTCAGGCGGAAGGGAAATACTCCCGTGGTGAGATGTGGCCGACTTCCAGGTGATCGCGCAATCTGCTGAAAGAAAAGCGCTTAAATCATCAGGTGACTTGTGCCGGAACTCTCGGGAGGATTACCCGCGGGCACTCGGGGCGTCGAATCAGAGGGGTGATCCGAATCGGGGACGTCTACGGACCGCTCGTAAACATTTTGAAGCAGACTGGTTGCCCCAGACGGGAGTGGTAAACTTTGTTTTCAGACAGTTCAGAATTTCAACCGGCTGACCGTCGAGTGCCCATGGACGATACCAGACCGAACGGCCATCCTTTAAGCTTCTCGAACTTCGAACTCGACCTGCGCGCCCGCGAGCTCCGCAAGCACGGTGCCAGGATCAAGCTGCAGGACCAGCCCTTTCAGATTCTGGCGCTCCTTCTCGAGAAGCCCGGGGAAATCGTCACCCGCGAAGAACTTTGCGACCGCCTTTGGCCTGGCGACACATTTGTCGACTTCGATCACAGCCTGAACAGCGCGGTCAAGAAGCTACGTCAGGCTTTGAACGACGATCCCGATGTTCCCCGCTTCATCGAAACCCTGCCGCGCCGCGGATATCGGTTCATCGCGCCGCTCCGCCATGGCTCCGCCCCCGCGCTTGCCTCCGCCGAACTCTCGGAATCGGCCAGCGGCAGCTCAGAGGAAGAGCAGGCGCAGCATCCAGCCCAGCCCTCGATCGCGCCCGCCCGCCCCATCGCTCGCCCTCGCCACTGGAAACTTTGGGCTGCCGGCACTGTTGGCTTTGTGCTGGCGCTGGCGCTTGTGGCTTGGTTTCGGCCGTGGCGTACGTCCCACGTTGCCGCTTCCGAGCCGATCCGGCTGGTGCCCCTCACGTCCTTCTCTAACGATTTTTCGAAAGGATCCTTTTCGCCGGATGGCAACCAGATCGCCTTCGAATGGGACGGCGATCAGCCGAATCACGAGACCGATATCTATATCAAGCAGATCGGCATCGACAAGCCTCTTCAGATCACCAGCGTTCCGGGCTACAACTTTTTTCCCACCTGGTCACCCGACGGGCGTTACATAGCCTTCTTGCACGGCGGTCATAATGAACACCCTGGCATTTTTCTCGTCCCTGCCCTGGGCGGGCCGCCCCGCAGAGTTCACGAGTTCACTCAGGATCCGAAGTGCAAGCCCGGGCTCAGCTGGTCCCCCGACGGCAAGTTCCTGATCTTCTCCGACCAACTTGGAGATGAGCCCGGCAGCGTAAAGCAACTTGCCCTCGAAGACTTAAGCGTGCGCCAGCTTTCCAATCCACCTGTTCCTTCCGCCGGCGATTGGAGCGCGCAGTTTTCTCCCGACGGCAAGAGCATTGCCTTTATTCGCGATACGAAGGATGTCGATGATATCTACGTGATGCCCGCATCTGGCGGCACACCACGCCGTCTCACATTTGACAACCGTCTCATGGTCGGACTCGCCTGGACTCCTGACAGCAAGGAAGTTATTTTTTCGTCCAACCGCGGGGCCAGTTGGGGGCTGTGGCGCATCTCCGCCGTCGGAGGTGCGCCGGAGCGGCTTTCCGTAGGATCCGATGGCGCTTACATGCCCGACGTGAGCCTCAAGCGGAACCGTCTCCTCTACGCCAGCGGATTCTGGAATGAAAACATTTGGCGCATCCCCATCGGCCTTGGCCATCATCTGGGCAAACCCGAGCGCCTTATCTTCTCCATGGGGCTGGAGGAGGGTCCCCAATATTCGCCCGACGGCAAGCGCATCGTCTTCCAATCCGGTCGCTCCGGCAACTTCGAAATCTGGCGCGCCGACGCCGACGGCGCCAACCTCATGCAATTGACTTCGTTCGGCGGCCCGCTCACGGGTACGGCGCGCTGGTCGCCGGATGGACGACAGATTTCCTTCGACAGCCGCCCCGGCCCTCATGCCAACATTCACATCATCAGCGCCGACGGCGGTCCCGCGCGGCGTCTCTCCAACGACACCTCGGATGACGCGGTCCCCAGCTGGTCGCGCGACGGCAAATCGATCTATTTTGCCTCTGACCGCACCGGTTCGTGGCAGGTCTGGAAACGAACGCTGGATGGCAGACCGCCGGTGCAGGTTACAAGTAACGGAGGATTCGCTGCGTTCGAATCACTCGATGGCAAATCCATCTACTACACCAAGTTCGACAACAAGGGCATCTGGCAGGTGCCAGTCGACGGCGGACCGGAGACCCAAATCGTCGACGATCCGCCCGGTGACTACTGGGGATATTTCGCCGTCGGTCCCGACGGATTGTACTTCATCGCAGACACGGGAACGCCCCCGAAACACAAGCCCGGCTTCAAGTTCTTCGACTCTGCCACTCGCAAGATCACGGTCATGGGGGACATGGAGAAAGGCCCCTATGAAGGCGCTCCCGGCCTATCCGTCTCACCCGACGGAAAGTATCTTATCTATGTGCAGGTCGATGAGGTGCGCAACAACCTGATGATGGCCGAAAACTTCCACTGAGGCTGAGAATCTCTGTGGATTATGCGGAGGTCTTATACGGCCGAATGCTGAGAAAAGGCGGGAGACAGGAGTGATCCCCCCAGTTTCCTTGACTGTCACTCGCTCCGCCGGATACCATCAACCGGCTGACATGAATCAGGACCCCCTTATCGGCCAGTCTCTCCTGCATTACAAGATTGTCCGCAAACTGGGCTCGGGTGGCATGGGTGTGGTGTACGAAGGGCAGGACTCCCAGCTCGGCCGGCGCGTGGCCCTGAAATTTCTTCCTCCGGAAACGGCGCAGGACAGCCAGTTGCTTGAGCGCTTCCAGCGAGAGGCGCGCGCCGCCTCGTCGCTCAATCATCCGAACATCTGCACCATCCACGCGATTGAGCAGCACGAACGGCGGCACTTCATCGTGATGGAGCTGCTCGAAGGGGAGACCCTGGCGCAAAAAATGACCCGGCAGCCCATGGAAATGGACGTGCTGCTGCCCCTCGGCATCCAGATCGCCGACGCCCTCGAATCGGCGCACTCCAAGGGGATCGTGCATCGGGACATTAAGCCGGCGAATCTCTTTCTTACCGAACGCGGACAGTTGAAGATTCTGGACTTCGGGCTGGCAAAAACGATGATGAGCGTCGGGATCGCGCCGGGAGCGTCGGTTGAACCGGAAGAGACCCGGGCCCTCAACAACGAACTAACCTCACCGGGATCGGCGGTGGGTACGATTTCTTACATGTCGCCGGAGCAGGCCCGCGGGCAGCACGTGGACGCCCGGTCCGACCTGTTTTCCACCGGAACGGTGCTCTACCAAATGGCGACGGGAACGCTGCCGTTTCAGGGAGACACCTCGGCTGTGATCTTCGATGCCATCCTGAACCGAGAACCCAGGTCGGCTGCGGAGTTGAATCCCGTGCTGCCGACTGATCTTGTGCGGATCCTGGAAAAGGTCCTTGAGAAGGACCGGAATTTACGGTGTCAGACAGCCACCGAGCTGAAAACCGACCTCAACCGCCTTAAGCGCGATCTCGAATCCAAAGCACGGCGCGCGCGGGGGAAGACGGATTCAGATTCCGGCGTGCAGAAGCCGACGAAAAAATCCGTAGCGGTTCTCTTTTTTGAAAACCTGAGCGGTGCCAAGGAAGACGAGTACCTGCGCGACGGGATCACCGAGGACGTCATCACCGAACTCTCCAAGATTCGGGGACTGAACATCTTTTCGCGACCGACAGTTCTTGCCTTCCGTGACAAGCAGGTGACGCCGGCGCAGGTGGGCCAGCAGCTGGGTGCGGCCTATGTGCTCACCGGCACGTTGCGGCGGGCCGGCGCACGGTTGCGCATCAGCGCGCAGCTGGTGGATACGCAAACGGATTTTCCGCTGTGGTCGGAGCGCTTCGACCGCGAGATGAAAGACGTCTTCGAAGTTCAGGACGAAATGGCCCGCCGAATCGCCGAGGCCCTGCGCGTGACGCTTTCTCCGGAAGAACTGGAAGCGCTGGCGATCAAGCCTACGGAAAATCTGCAGGCTTACGATCTCTACCTGCGCGGCAAACGATATGCGCGGCGCCAGACCCGGCAGGACCTGGAATTCGCCCTGCAGATGTTCGAAAACGCAGTCGCCATTGACTCCAGCTTCGCCCTTGCCTATGCGGCCAGCGCCAATGCCTGCGCGATGTTTTTCTGCAACTACAGCCGCGATCAGGTGTGGGTGGAACGCGCGCGGGAGGCCTCCGGCAAAGCGGTTGCCCTGCGCTGGGAATTGCCCGAAGTGCAGGTCAGCCAGGCTTGGGTGCTCTACGCGGCCGAACTGCATGATGAAGCGGTGCGCATGGCCAAGAAGGCTATTGAACGCAAGCGCGACTGCGAGGGCGCCCACTACCTGCTGTGCCGCGCCCTGTTCGCCGCGGGCCGCTACCAGGAAGTAATTGATCTTGCGGACACTGCCATCGACGCGAGCGGCGAGGATTACAACGTTTTTGTGCCCATCCTGAACTGTCTTAAAGCCATGGGCAAAGAAGAAGCCCTTGCCAACGTGCGCCAGCGCAAGATAGCGACGCTCGAAAACCATCTGAAACAAGTGCCCGAAGACGCGCGGGCGCGAATCCTGCTGGGCAGCGACTACGCTTATCTGGGACGGTCGGACGACGCCCTGCGCGAACTCAACCTGGCGGTTACCTTGCGCGCCAACGAAGCCTCGATTCTTTACAATGCAGCTTGTCTCTACTGCAAACTGAAAAGAAAGCCGGAAGCCCTGGATGCCCTGCGTAAATCCTGGGAGGCGGGGTTCAAGGACTCCGCATGGGCTCGACGTGATCCCGACCTCGTTCCTCTTCACGACGAACCGGAGTTTGACCGTCTGTACCCGGCAAAACCTGAGTCGCCTGCCGCCTCCAGTTCGCACTGAGTCCTTATCCTGGGTTCCGCGCTCGCATGGCAGCTACGGATTTCACGACCATGGCCTCCAACACTTCCTGGTCCACATCAGCCAGCTTTTTGACGTAGAGGCAGCCCTTGCCGGTCGCGTGCTTGCCAAGCTTTGCCAGGAGCGCCTTGGAGTCGCTGGACCCGATCATGTTGTACAGAACAGCAGCGGTCTTACGCGGCGAAAAACCGATAAGCGGCATGTCGCCCTCACGCCCGCTATCGTACCGGTAGTGGTAGCTACCGAAGCCTATGATGGATGGCCCCCACATCTTCGGCTTTTCGCCGGCCGCGTCTTGCATCAACTTGACGAGCGTCTTCGCGTCTGCGCGCCTGGTCGGGTCCGTGATGGCATCAATAAATGCCGCCACACTTAATTCGGTGGGTTTGGTTTTATTGTCCGCCATCCCTACTGCCTTTCGTTTTTCCAAGAGGCTAACCTAGTCTTGGATAACGGGCAACCGGGAAGTAATCCCAAGGTAAGGTTAGCCAACAAGCCGGTCTAGGACGATCCGGGTTATAAACGACCAAGTCCCTAAGTTCCTTGGCCGAACAACCCTCCAGGCCGCGCGGCGGGCGGCTGACGCCGCTCCATCGAATTCGATGGCGCAAACTGCCCTGGCTAAGACTTTGTTCTTCCGCAGGGAATTTCGGGCGTTCCGAGCCGCGGCCGAGCAGGCCATCCTGCTCAACCCCATGGATGGGGCCAAGCTCGGCCATATGGGCAGTTTTCTGGCCTACTCCGGCGACTGGGAACGCGGCTGCGCCCTGGTGGAGAGGGCCATGCAGTTGAATCCGCGCTACCCGGGAGCTTACTGGTTTCCTCTCGCCTACAACGCGTACCGCAAAGGCGATTACAGCGAGGCGGTGAGCGTTGGGCTCAAAATCAATCTGCCGGGTTTTTTCCCCACCCACGAGATCCTGGCTGCCGCATACGGCCAGCTTGGGGAGTGGGACGCGGCGAGCCAATCCCTGAGTGAGATGCTGAAGTTAGTGCCCAACTTCGGAAAGATCGCGCGCGTCCTGAAGTCGCAGTGGTTCGCTCCCGAAATGGTGGAGCACGTGCTCGAGGGCCTGCGCAAGGCCGGCCTGGAGATTGCCGACTGAAGAAGATAGTCGAGCTGTGTTCGTGCACGGCGATTTAGAGCACATGACATTCAATGTTCCACGCCCGGCTCAACCCACGCCGTACATTTCCGTGCTGCGGGGCTATAATTACGCGCGGCGCGGCACGGCCCCAGCCTCTGGCACCATCTTGCCACTAACGAAGTTGTTGCGCCGCGGATACCGGACCCATGGGCGACGCCGACAACGGCACACATTTTCGCCATTACCGGGCCGAGTGTGAGATGAAGCGGGAGAGGCACAATATTAAAAGCCGCAGACCTTCGCTTTTCATATTGGCAGCTCTACTTTGCGTCAGTTCGCTATCTGGCTTCGCTTCGCAGGCTGCGCTGCGGAACCCTCCGCCGAATGCCGCTCCGGCCGGTGAGGCCACCGCCGCCATTCAAGACGATAAACTCCGCCTCTCGAACAACGCCATTGGAGCAGAATGGCGTTTCCAAGCGAATGGCCTGGTAGCGAATGCTCTTACCGATCGTTTGACCAATCGGACGATCCCCCTGGCGTCGAACACGTTCGTCGTCACCTTGCAGGACGGCACCGTCCTGCAGTCATCGGAGATGCGTGTAATTGCTCAGCCCCGCCTGCAGAAACTGACACCCGATCCAGACGCATCGCAGCTCGCTGCGAGGTTTGGTGGCTGGCAGATTGAAGTGGGTCTGAGTGACCCTGGCAACCAATTGCGTGTCATTTGGCGGGCCATCCTGCGCGACGGTTCCACTTATGTGCGCCAGGAAGTGCAGCTAAGTGCCACCGGAAAAGATGTCCTTATCAGCAACGTGCGGCTCGTTGACCTGACCATTCCGGGCGCTCGCGTGTACGGCGCGGTCAAGGGATCTCCGATCGTGTCGGGAAATCTCTTCTTCGGATTTGAGCATCCGCTCTCTGAAAGCAGAGCTTCAGGCGATCGCGCAATCGCGCAAATCTGGCGCGAGTTACCTCTTAAAAGCGGACAAACAGTGACCTATTCCTCCGTAGTTGGAGTCACCGCTCCCGGGCAGCTGCGCCGCGGGTTCCTGGCCTACCTGGAACGTGAGCGTGCCCATCCTTATAGAACTTTCCTCCACTACAACTCCTGGTATGACATCGGCTATTTTTCCAAATACAACGAAGCAGACACGCTGGGGGCGATTCACGCGTTTGGGGACAAGCTGGTGGAAAAACGCGGCGTAAAGATGGACTCTTTTCTGTTTGACGACGGATGGGATGACGGAAGAAATCTTTGGCATTTTCATTCCGGCTTTCCCAATGGGTTCACTCCGCTGAAGGAAGCAGCTTCCAAATTTGGCGCCGCGCCAGGCATCTGGCTTTCTCCCTGGGGCGGATACGGAGACCCGCGAGCGGAGCGGTTAAAGTACGGCAAGGCACAAGGGTTCGAAGCGAATGAAGGCGGCTTTGCGCTTTCCGCGCCGAAGTATTACGCGCTGTTCCGTGAAACCACGTTGGACTTCATACAAAAGTTTGGCGTCAATCAGTTCAAGATCGATGGAACCGGAAACGCCGACACTGCCTTTCCCGGCGCTGCGTTTGACAGCGACTTCCAGGCCGCGATCAGCTTGATCCATGAATGGCGAATCGTAAAGCCCGATATCTACATCAATCTGACAACGGGCACGTATCCCTCTCCATTCTGGCTTCAGTACGCCGATTCCATCTGGCGCGGCGGTGAAGATCACAGTTTTCTAGGCGTCGGCTCCTGGCGGCAGCGTTGGATCACCTATCGCGACGCCGACACCTATTCGGGCGTGGTGATGCGGGGTCCGCTGTTTCCGCTCAATTCTCTGATGTTGCACGGCCTGATCTACGCGCGATATGCTGAGCACCTGGATTCAGATCCCAACAGCGATTTCGCCGATGAAGTCCACGATTATTTCGGCACCGGCACGCAGTTGCAGGAGATGTATATCACTC
>Ga0302325_10016818_pt1 | contig 15482 bp, 15 predicted proteins | sample Palsa_T0_2_FD_201948 | JGI IMG/M metagenome (GOLD analysis project Ga0302325, IMG submission 201948) | Peat permafrost microbial communities from Stordalen Mire near Abisko, Sweden - Palsa_T0_2 | ecosystem: Environmental > Terrestrial > Soil > Palsa > Peat permafrost | place: Sweden: Abisko...
AGGGAGCGGACGCCGTCATCCACCTGGCCGGGATCCCGGGCGAGGCGCCCTGGCCGCGCATCCTCGAGGTGAACATCAACGGCAGCTACGTGGTGTTCGAGGCGGCCCGCCGGGCCGGGACGCCGCGGGTGATCTTCGCCTCCTCCAATCACGCGGTGGGCTTCACACCGCGGTCGGCGTTCCCCGTGCCCGACTACGCGTTTCCCGCGCCCGACAGCTACTACGGCGTCTCCAAGGCCAGCACCGAGGCGCTGGCCGCGATGTACCACTACCGGTACGGCCTGGACGCGATCTGCGTGCGGATCCTGTCGTGCTTTCCTGAGCCGCGGAACGTGCGCATGCTGTCCACCTGGCTGTCGCCCGACGACGCGGGCCGGCTCTTCGAGGCGTGCCTGACCGCGGACAGGCCCGGGTTCCGCGTCATCTTCGGGGTGTCCGCCAACACCCGGGGCGGCTGGGTCTCGCTGGCCGAGGCCAGGGCCCTCGGCTACCAGCCCAGGGACGACGCGGAGGCCTACGCCGCCCAGATCCTCGCCGAGCACGGCGAGGCGGCCCGGCCGGACCCGGACACCGACCCGGTGCTGCGCTACCTGGGCGGCGAGTTCGCCCTCCCCGACGCGCAAGTGCCCCAGGCGTAGCCTGCCCCGGGCACAGCCTGGGGCCCGGCCTTAGCCGGTCCGGTCCGGTCCGATCATGCGGCGCCGGGCTCAGTGCTGGCGTTCTTCGTCGTGGTGAATGCGGTCCAGGCAGATCGCGACGCAGATGATGAGAGCGTCGTTCTCGCCCGGGGCGACGTCGACGCCGTAGGTGTCGCGGACCCGGAACCACGACCGGGAGATCTGAGCGACAACCCGCCCGCCGTCGCGGATCTCGAAGTCCTTGTCGATGATGTTCCCGACCGCCTCGAGCCGGCCGCCGCCCGGAATGTCGATGAACGAGCGGTGGTGCAGCGGTGAGATCACCGCCTTGTGCACGGTGGCCACTACCGCCCCGTCGTGCTCGATCTCCATCGCGTCGGTGAACGTGAGGAACCTCTTGTGGATGGTCGCGAGCTTGTCCCCCGAGGCGTCCTTGAGCTCGAAGGTCTCGCGGAGCCTGAGCGCCTTGCCGTCCACCAGGAAGACCTTGTGGCCCTGCTCGTCGGTGACCCAGAAGTCGTCGGTGATGGAGAAGATCCGCTCCCGCACGAGATAGCGCATAGCGCTGAGGCTATCCGGGTTTCTCCCCGGCCGTGCGCCTCCCGTGTCCCCGAATCCGGGGATCGCACTTTGCATACAGTCGCCGATAACCTCTTAACTGCGCAGTTGTAGCGCAGGCACGGCGAGACCACACAGGGGGTGACGATGACGGTGATGATGCGTCCGCTGCCGCGGCCGGTGCCGTTGCGCCAGTCGGTCTACGATGCGCTCATCGACCTGATCGTCGGCGGCGACCTGCCGCCCGGCCAGCACATGGTGGAGACCGATCTGGCCCGTCAGCTCGGGGTCAGCAGGCAGCCGATCCGCGAGGCGCTGCACCGGATGGAGGCCGAGGGATGGGTGGACCTGCGGCCTAGCCAGGGTGCCTTCGTCCATGTGCCGACCGATGCCGAGGTGGACGATCTGCTCGACGTGCGCGCGCTGCTCGAGGCCGAGACGGCCAGGCTGGCCGCCCGTGCGCCGAGCCCGGCCCAGGTGGCCAGGCTGAGGGAGATCAACCGCGAGGGGCAGGTCGCGGTGGGCGCGGACGACTTCGGCGAGGCCGTGGCGGTGGACAGACTCTTTCACGCCGAGGTCGCGGCCATCGGGGGTAACGCGGTCCTGGCCGAACTGGCCGATATCGTCGGCCGCCGGGTGCAGTGGTACTACCGGCTGGTGGCCCCGGAGCGCGTGCCCGACTCGTGGACCGAGCACGACGAGGTGATCGACGCGATCGAGGGGCACGACGCCGACCGCGCCGAGTCGCTCGCCCGCAAGCACACCGAGCGGACCCGGGCCGCTTATCACCGGCCTCGGGAAGCCTGACGCCGGCCGGACGCGGGCCGGGGTCATTTCCGTTCCCCGGTCGGGCCGCCCAGCGTTCGGTCACTTAGTGCAATAATCCGCTCACCCTCGGCAAATGTATGGCGACGCGACTTGCCGTAAAGCGCGGAATGCATGATGTGGAGCGCGGCCGGGCAGTAGCGTGTGTCTTCAATCGTGACCTTCTGCGCCGCAAATCGTCTGAGTAGGTAGCAGAGTGTCTCGTTTGTCGCAATGATGCTAGTGATCATTGACCTGCTGTACGACAGACAGGGGAGTGACCCGGTATATGAGGAGTGGTTCGCCGGCTCCAGATGGCCGCGGATGGCCATCTGCGCAGCGTCCGTACCCGGACGAGGCCACGAGCGGTCCAGTCCAGCATGGACCTGGGCCGCGAAGCGACCCGCGCGAAGGCCCCGGCGGACGGCGCGAATTGCCGTTCGGTCCCGAGATTTCCTGGCCTCAAGGTTTCCGTCAGCTTGACCCCGCGTCCCGGGACGTGCTCGAGTCCGCGTACAGCACCGGATCCGTCTATCAGCAGCCGGCCATCGACGACTACGGCTACGGCGATCCCGGCTATGCGGATCCCTCCTATGAGGGCCCCAAGACCCGGGACCCAGATCCCGCGTTCCGGGCCGGAACCGGATCCAGGACGCCCGCCGGCCCGGCGGCTTCCGGATGGTCCGGATACCGTCCGCCCGAGACCGCGGTGCCCGGCTACCAGGTTCCCGGCTTCCGTTCGCAGCCGCAGGACTTCACCGCGGCGTCAGCCCGGCCGCAGGACAGCTACCCGGTGACCGGCGCCCAGGAGGCCCTGCCCGACACCGGCCCGCAGCCGCTCGCCCGCGGCTGGGCGGCTGAGGATTCCGGCGCCCCGGCCGCAACCGGCGGCCCGGCCGCAACCGGCGGCCCGGCCTACCCGGAGCAGTGGTACGGCCATCCGCGCCTGGACGACCGCGTTCTCGGTGACGATGTCCGGGGCGACCGGGTCCTGGACGGATCACGTCCGGCCGACCCGCGTCCGTCTGACCGGCGTTCCGGCGACCCGCGCCTTGCGGGCATGCGTTACGACGAGTTGCGCTACGACGAGCCGTCCGAGGACGAGCCGTCCGCTGACCGGCGCGGCTTCGGCGAGTCTTTCGACGATGAGTCATGGTTGGAGGATCTGCGTCGCAGCGCTCCCGCCTATCCCCAGACGCCCGGTGACCAGCCCTTCCCGGCTGGTCCCGCGGCCCGGGCCGAGGCCGGGGCTCCCGGGCCCGGTCCGCGGCCCGGCAACCCGCAGGCACCCGCGGCTGACTGGTTTACCGGCCACGGGCCTGGTCGCGGCGACCGGGGCGACCGTGGCGGCCCGGCCCCCCAGGTAAGCGCCGGTCGCGCGACCAGCGCGAGCCCGCGACCCGGCGGGCAGCCGGAGTCCGGGAGCGGATTCCCGATGGGCACCCAGGCCCGGGCAGGCGCCGCGCGCCAGCCAGGCTCCGCCTTCCCGCAGGCTCTGACCGGCCAGGAAAACGGCTTCCTGGGCGCGCCGACCTCGCAGGTGGGCGTGCTGACCCCGCCCGCTGGCAGCCGGGTAGTCGCCCGGCCGGAAAGCGGTCCGCAGCTGGCCAGCCCGTTCCTGGCCCCGCCGAGCGAGGGTCGTGCGGGCGCGCCCGGCCGGCCGGGCGCTCCGGTACGCCCCGGGCATGGTCTCGACGGCCCGGCGATCACGTCTTCCTGGCCTGCCGCGCCGCAAGTTGACGAGATTGAGTCGTTTGCCGAGTTCTGGCGGGACGATCAGGACGACGATTACGCGGGCCTGTTCGGGGACCGGGTGGTCGATCCGGATGGGGCCAAGTCGGCCGCCAAGCGCCGCATCGGCCGCCGTCGCAGTGGCAGTAATGACCACCGGCTCTGGCTGGCTCTGGGCGGGGTGGTGGTCGTAGCCGCGGCCGCGATCACCGGGATCATCAAGTTCGAGTTTCCCTCGCACGGCGGTCCCGCCCACATCATGGGGACCCCGGCCGCGATCGGGACCTACGCCCGCACGGTGGACCTGGAACGTCAGACGAACGTGGCCCAGCTGCGCGACGAGGTCATCAAGATGAGCGCGGGCCACGCCAGCCGCGTGGTGTCGGCCGTGTACGAGTCAGGAAATTCGGCCGCGGGGAACGACGAGCAGATCATCATGTTCATCGGCGGTCATCTGGCGAACGCCGCCCCGGCCACATCGGTCGCCAGCTTCACGCAGAAGTTCCCTGGCGCCGAGGTGGTCACCGCGGGTTCACTGGGCGGTAAGGCCGCGTGCGTCGAAGAGGGCAGCAGCTCGGACAGCGTGTCCATGTGCGCGTGGTTCGATAACGACAGCTTCGGTGAGATCGTCTCGCCCACGATGAATTCCACGGCCCTGGCGAAGGAAATGCTCACCGTCAGGCCGGCGGTCGAGACCGTGGACAAGAAGTAGGAGTAGCCGCTCTAGCTGCCTCGCTTCTTGAACCCGAACCGCTTGGTCAAGGACAGCCGGGTCACCGTGAGCATGATCGCGAGCGCGAGCGCGATGAGCCCGGCCACCTGGGCGGTGAGCACCGGGGCGAGCGCGGAGGAATCAGCGGCCGTCGCGGCGCTGCGCCGGGTTCCGTGAGCCTGAGCCCGGGTAGAGCTCGTCGCGGCCGTGCCGGAAGAAGGGACGATGGCCGGGAACAGGCCGACCGCGTTGCCGGCGCCGATGAGCGAACTCGACACGCCGTTGAGCGCCGGGATGGGGCCGAGCGGCAGCGGGGCCTGGGGTGAAGCGCTGGCCGACGGCTTAGCCGCGGCGGGTGCCGCGGCGGTGACCGCGACGGTCTCGTCGGCCGCGGGCGGCGTCCACGTCGCCGAGGTGACGACGCTGGCCGTGGCGGTCAGCGTCACCGAACTGACCGAGCTGGCGCCGGACGCGACCGGGATCTGGGCCTGCAGGCTGACGGGCTGCTTATCGGACACCGAACTGACCGCGCAGCTCGCGGTCTTGTCTCCCTTGGCGCAGCCGCTGGCAAACGTCGGCTTCTGGCTGGCCGGCTTGGCCGAGAGGGTCACGGACACAGCAGAAGCCGGCCCGTTCTTGGTGGAGACCTCCACCACGAACGCGGCGTCCTGCCCGCGCTTGATGCTGGCTGGCCCGCGCTGGACGCTCACGCACAGTTCTGGCGCGGATGCCGCCGCGCTCGCGCTGGTGCTCGCGCTCGCACTCGGGCTCGTCGCGAGGTCCGCGTCGAGTGACGCGGACGCCGTGGCCTGGGCCGACGATGAAGTCACGGACGACGACGGAGCGGCGGACGACGGAGCGGCGGACGACGGAGCGGCCGACGACGGAGCGGCCGACGACGGAGCGGCGGACCCCGATGGCGAAGGTGATCCCGAGACCGAGGACGACCCCGACGGCGACGGGTCGGCCGTGCCGGTCGCGCTCGGATCGACGGTGGATGAGGCACTCGGATCGCCGCTCGGATCGGCCGACGAGCCTGAGATCGACGCCGACGGGGAAGGCGACGGGGACGGGGAAGGGGACGGGGACGGCGATGGAGAGGGGGTCGGCGAGGGTGAGGGTGACGGCGTGCTCGAAGACGGCAGTAGCTGGCACGTGGTGTCCGTGTTGGCGGAAGCCGTCGTGGTGCCTGTGCTGGCGGAGGCCGCCGGGCTGGCCGAAGCCGTCGTGGTGGCGAGCCTGACCGAGCCCGCCTCGGCGATGCCTGACCAAGCCGCCAGCATGCTCACAATCAGGAAGCCGCCAGCCAGCAAGCTGAGCGTCGTTGCTCGTACGTGCGCCAAACGCATATTAGATTGCCCTGTCTGGACTGCTCGTCACGGTTACGGTGCGTTCTTCATGTGTTCGGAGTCAACTAGGCGGCGGATTGGTACTGAATACTCATATCCGGTTGCCGGTTCAGTTATGCATGCCCGGGAGGCCGGTTCCGTTCTGTAGATATCGCACTTTCGATGGAGCCGGGCCACCCTGGCGGGTACGGCGGCCCGGCCATCTGATGGGACGCTTCCCGCCGCCGATCGGTTCCGCAGGCGGCAACATTTGCCCGCAAAAAGGAGCCACCGCTCGAGTCCACCGACACCCCCCGATGTGCTCCCGACCCCGACGTGAGCAGGAGCCTGACATTCAGGTCCCCAGGGTACCTTCTCTACCTGCCGGACCTCACCGAACGCGTCGTCTCCGTCACCGATGGTATGCAGTGCGCGGCTCCTCAGCCGAAGCCGTCGCGACAGAATCGCCTGGCCCCGGCCCGTCGCCTTTGCTAGCTTCGGTCAACATGGCCGAGAACGGGGACGGGGTCAGGGTCGGGGTCGGGGTCGCGGCGGACCGTCTCGGCGCGCGGTTCGTCAAGCTCTGGGCCGCGAGCACGACGTCGGCCCTCGGCAGCGGGCTGGCCCTCATCGCGGCGCCGCTGTACGTCGCCTCGCGGACATCCAGCCCGCTGATCGTATCCGGGGCCACCGGCGTGGCCTGGCTGCCGTGGCTGCTGTTCGCTCTGCCCGGCGGCGTCCTGGTCGACCGGGTGGACCGGCGGCGCCTGATGGTCGTTATCGACTGGACCCGGGTCGCCGCGATGGCCGTCCTGGCCGCCGCGATCGCCACCGGGCACGGCGGCATCGCCCTGCTGTACGCGGTGTTGTTCGTCATCAACACGGGCGAGATCGTGTTCCGCTCGGCGAGCCAGGCGATGATCCCCGCGGTCGTACCGCGGGGCCGGCTCGAGCGCGCGAACGGCTGGCTGACCGGCGGCACCACGCTCACCCAGGGCATGCTGGCCGGGCCGCTGGCAGGCTTCCTGTTCGCGGTGGCGGCGTGGATCCCGTTCTTCGTGAACGCGGGCACGTATCTGGCCAGCGCCATCCTGATCGGCTTGGTCGCGGGGACCTACCGGTCGTCGCCGCGCCCAGCGGCGGCCACCCCCAGCCGAAGCGAGGCGCGCGAGGCGCGCGACGCGGCCGCGGTCCGCGGGTTGCGGTCGGTCCGGGCGGACATCGCCGAGGGGTTCCGCTGGCTGATGGGCCAGCGCCTGCTCCGCACGATGTCGATCTTGATCGGGCTGCTGAACGTGACGCTCACCGCGGCCACCGCGGTGCTGGTGCTGCTGGCCAGGGAGCGGCTCGGGCTCGGCTCGGTCGGCTACGGCCTGCTGTTTACCTGCATCGCGGGCGGCGGCATCGGTGGGGCGGTCATCGGCGACCGGCTCATCGGGTGGGTCACCGCGACCTGGACGATCCGGATCGGCCTGCTGATCGAGGCCGGGACACATCTGGCCCTGGCGACCTCGCGCGACCCGTACCTGGTCGGGTTCATCTTGTTCGCCTTCGGCGTGCACAGCTCGCTGTGGACCATCGTCGGGAGTTCGCTGCGCCAGCGGCTGACACCGCCGGAGATGCTCGGCCGGGTCGGCAGCACGGGCCTGTTCATCGCCGCCGGCGGGAACTGCGTGGGTGCCGTGCTCGGCGGCGTGATCGCGTCGAACTTCGGCCTGACCGCGCCGTACTGGATCGGCTTCGTGGTCGCGGTCCTCGTCTCGGCGGCCACCTGGCGCGTCTTCGACCGGGCCACGGTCGCTCAGGCTTACGCGCAGCCCGCCCCCGCGGCTGGCTGACGGCCAGCGGCGCGTGCCGCGGGACGGCACTATAAGTTGACGGTCTGGCCGTGGTCGCGCCGGTCAGGAGACCGGAAGGCGTATCGTCCGGCCGGGATCCGGCAGCGGGAAGGAGCAAGACCGTGCGAGTTGGTTTTATCGGCGTGGGCCGGATGGGGTTGCCGATGTGCGCGAACTTGGTCCGGGCCGGTTACGACGTCATGGCCGGAGACGTGCGCGAAGAACTCCAGGCCGCCGTCATCGCTTGTGGTGCCCGCTGGGGCGGCCCGGGACCCGCGGTCGCGGCCGCGGCGGATGTCCTGATCACCATGCTGCCCGGCGGCCCGGAACTGCGCCATCTGATGCTGGCGCCAGCTGGCGTGCTTTCGGCCTTGCCGGGCACAGCCACCTGGATCGATATGACCAGCACCTCCCCCGCCATCGGACGGGTGCTGGCCAGCGCCGCCCGGGCCCGGGGAATCGCGATGCTGGAGGCGCCGGCCGGCGGCGGGGTCCAGGCCGCCGCCGCCGGCCGCCTTCGCCTTTTCGTCGGCGGAGACGCCGAACTGCTCGAGCGTCATCGTCCTGTGCTTGAAGCGCTCGCCGACCCCGGGCCGGATCATCCGGATGGGCAGCCTCGGTGCCGGGTACACCACCAAGCACCTGGTCAACCTGCTGTGGTTCGGGCAGGCCATCGCCACGGCTGAAGCGCTTCTCCTGGCCCGCCGTGAGGCCATCGACCTGGGGCTCATGCAGCGGGCCCTAGCCGAAAGCGCCGCGAGCAGCAGCTTCATCCGCGACGACCTCGGTGCCCTCTTCGACGGTGACTACCTCACGTCGTTCGGGCTCGATCGGTGCTGCGAGGAACTCAGTGCCATCACCGCCCTGGCCCGGCGCGACGGCGTGCCGTTCGAGCTGTCCGAGCAGGTGGAACGGATCTACCAGCGTGCCCTGGCCCGCTACGGCCCGGCCGACGGCGAGCTCCTGCCCGTGGCGATGCTCGAGGAGCAAGCCGGAATCCAGCTGCGCCATCGGAGCTGACCACCAGGGTCAGCCGTCGCTGGGCCCCCTGATCCCCCCGTCCTGACTCCGGGCGGAAAAGAACCCGGCCGCCGATCTCACGATCTGGCCGGCCGGAGCGTCTACCTGGTACAAGCAGATGGTGAGGAGATGACCATGGTGACGATGAAGCAGGCGCCGGTATCCACCGCGACCCCGGCGCACACGACGATCGCGTCCCGGCTGGGTGATCTGACGGTCGTAGCCCGGGATGGAGCCGTTACCGGGCTGTACTTCCCGCATCATTGGTACCTGCCGGACCGGGCCGCTTTCGGGGCGCGGAACGACGCCGGGTTCGGCGATGTCCGGGAACAGCTCGGCGACTACCTGGCCGGCCATCGCCGCCGCTTCGACGTGCCGGTCCGCGCCCGCGGCGACGAGTTCCAGGAGCGGGTATGGGATCTGGTCAGGCAGATCCCCTACGGCGAAACCGTCAGCTACGGCGAACTGGCCAGGCAGCTGGGCGATGGCACCACCGCCCAGCAGGTCGGCGCGGCCGTGGGCCGCAACCCGGTGTGCATCCTTATCCCCTGCCACCGGGTGGTCGGCGCCGGCGGCAAGCTCACCGGCTTCGCGGGCGGCCTGAAGCGCAAGCGGCTTCTTCTCGATCTGGAACGGGACGTGGCTCGACGCTCGAGCCGGCTTTTCTGAGATGGGATCTCACGTTTCGCGCTGCTCCAGCGTCTGCCCGACGTGACAGGCAAGCAGCCATTCGAGCAGCTGGTATCCCAGCACGGCCCGGCTGTCCTTCGGGTCTGCCGGGCCGTGCTCGGACCCGTCGACGCCGACGACGCCTGGTCCGAGACGTTCCTGTCCGCCCTGCAGGCCTACCCGCAGCTGCCGGCCGACGCCAACGTCGAGGCGTGGCTGGTGACGATCGCGCACCGTAAGGCGATCGACATTATCCGCCGGACCAGGCGGGCCGCCGTGCCGGTCGCCGACGTACCCGCCGCGGCCGCCGCCGCAGCCGCCGTCGCGTCCGCCGGAGCCACCCCGGAAACCCCCGACAGCCCCGACGGCCGGGACCTGGACCTGCCCAGGTCGCTGGCCCGGCTGCCGGAACGACAGCGGTTCGCCGTCAGCTATCACTATCTCGCCGGGCTGCCCTACGCCGAGGTGGCCACCATCATCGGCGGCACCGCCGACGCCGCGCGCCGAGCCGCGGCCGACGGTATCGCCAACCTCCGCAAAGCCCAGGGAACGGTTCGATGACCATGACCACCCAAGACCCAGATCAGCACCTCACCGACCTGCTCAGCCCGCCACCGGCCGATGACGTCATGGCCGCCCTGCACGCCAGGCTGACCGCCAAGGCGGAGGCAGCCGGCCTGCTCGACATCGCCTACCGCACCCTCGACACCCCGGTCGGAACGCTGCTGCTGGCCGCGACACAAGCCGGGCTGGTCCGCGTGGCCTACGAACGCGAAGGCATCGACACCGCGCTCGAACGCCTGGCCAGCAAGGTCAGCCCCCGGATCCTCAACGCCCCGCGGCGCCTCGACGGCGCCGCCCGCCAGCTCGAGGAGTACTTTGCCGGGCGTCGTCAGCGCTTCGACCTGCCCCTCGACCTGGCCCTCGCCTCGGGGTTCCGCCGCTCCGTGCTGTCCTACCTGCCGGCCATCGGCTACGGCCACACCGCCAGCTACCAGTCGATCGCGACCGCGATGAACAATCCCAGGGCGGTCCGGGCCGTCGGCACGGCGTGCGCCACCAACCCGCTCCCGCTCGTCATCCCCTGCCACCGGGTCATCCGAACCGACGGACAGCTCGGCGCCTACCTCGGCGGACCCGAGATCAAGCATCTGCTGCTGGACCTGGAGGCCTCCGCATGACCACCCCGGCCCGCACCGAAGCTCCCGCCGCCCGCACCGAAGCTCCCGCGGCCTACCAGCGGCGAGTGGACGGCGCCGACTGGCCGGCGATCACCGCCGAACTCGACGAGCTCGGCTGCGCCCTCACGCCCCGGCTTCTCACCGCGGCCGACGCGACTGCGCTGGTCCGGCTCTACGACCGCGATGACGCGTTCCGCTCCACCGTCACGATGGGCCGGCACCGCTTCGGCGAGGGCGAGTACCGCTACCTGGCCAGTCCGCTCCCCTCGGTCGTCGATGAGCTCCGCCACGCCCTTTATCCGCACCTGCTGCCGATCGCCCGCGACTGGCACGCGAAGCTCGGGCGGCCCTCGCCGTGGCCCGATGATCTCGACGAGTGGCTTCAGCTGTGCCACGAGGCGGGCCAGACCCAGCCGACCCCGCTGATCCTGAAGTACGGCCCTGGCGACTGGAACGCGCTGCACCGGGACCTCTACGGTGACCTCGTCTTCCCCCTCCAGGTGGTCATCAACCTGACCGAACCCGGCACCGACCACACGGGAGGTGAGTTCCTGCTCGTCGAGCAGCGTCCCCGCGCTCAGTCGCGGGGTACGGCTATCGCGCTTCCCCAGGGGAGCGGACTGGTGTTCACGACCCGAGACCGCCCGATCCGTTCCCAGCGAGGTTTCACGGCGGCACCGGTGCGACACGGCGTCTCCGTGGTCCGGTCAGGTGCGCGCTACACCCTCGGGATCCTCTTCCACGACGCCCCGTGATGACAGAGGCTGCTGACCGGCACCGTTGGCAGCCGCCCAGCCAGGTGAAGGCGGCGAGCTCCGCGACGGGGCCGACGGAGTGGCAACCGGCCGGGGCGCGGTAGGCCGGGGCGCGGTAGGCCGGGGCGCGGTAGGCCGGGGCGCGGCCGGCCGGGGCGCGGTCACCGGGCCGGGCGCGTGGTCGGCGATGTAGTCTTCGGGCCGGGTCTCGTCGTACCCGTCCTGCAGCCCGATCCGGCGGAAGACGACGGTGAGCACGGCCGAGATGGCCAGGTTGAGGATGAGGGCCGTCATGGCGATGTAGGTGGTGTGCCCGAACACCGGGGCGGTGGAGGCGCCGAAGTGCGCCTGGCCGCCACCGTGCGCCCGGTACGCCTCGACGGTGCCGTAGGCCATGCCCGCGGCCCAGCCGAGGATCAGCGCGCCGCGGTGGAACCACCGCGTGTACAGGCCGATCACGATGGCCGGGAAGGTCTGCAGGATCCAGATCCCGCCGAGCAGCTGCAAGTTGATCGAGAACGTCTTGTTCAGCTCGACCGCGAAGCCCAGCGCGCCGACCTTCATCAGCAGCGAGGCCAGTCGCGCCACCCGGGTTTCCTCGGCGGGGCTGGCATAGGGCCGGAAGAGCTCCTTGTAGATGGTGCGGGTGAACAGGTTCGCCCCGGCGATCGACATGATGGCCGCGGGGACGAGCGCGCCGATGACGATCGCGGAGTCGGCGATGCCCGCGAACCAGCTGGGCAAGACGTGCGCGAACAGCAGCGGCACGGACAGCTGGTCGTTGCCGCCGCTCGCCTTGACGCCGGCGTTCACCGCCGGGACCGCCCGCGCCATGTAGCCGAACAGCGCGATCAGTCCAAGCACGAGCGTGTAGGCAGGCAGCATGGCCGCGTTGCGCCTGATCACGTCGCGCCGTTTGGCCGCGAATACCCCGGTGGTCGCGTGCGGGTACACGAACAGGGCCAGGGCGGAGCCGAGTGCCAGGGTGGCGTAGGCCCATTCTCCGGCCGGCAGCACGACGATGCTGCCGTACGGCTTGCCGGTGGCCGGGTTGGCTGTTTTCAGGTGCGTCGAGGCGGCGCCGAAGATGTGCCCCCAGCCGCCGAGCCGGCCCGGGATGTAGAGGATCGCGACGATGACCGTCAGGTAGATGAGGATGTCTTTGACGAATGCGATCAGGGCCGGCGCGCGCAGGCCGGCCAGGTAGGTGTAAGCGGCCACGATGCCGAACGCGATGATCAGCGGCAGGTCCTTGACAAAGGCGTTGCCCGAGGTGCTGCCGATCCCCATCACAGTCAGCACCGACTCGATGCCGACGAGCTGCAGCGCGATGTAGGGCATGGTGGCCAGGATCCCGGTCGCCGCCACGGCCAGCCCGAGGCCCTGCGAGCCGTGCCTGCCCCGGACGAACTCACCCGGCGTGACGTAGCCGCGCGCGCGGGCGACCGACCAGAGCCGCGGCGCGAAGATGAACACAATCGGGAAGACCATGATCGTGTACGCCAGCGCATAGAACCCCGCAGCGCCGGTGGCATAGACCAGCGCGGGCACGGCGATGAAGGTATAGGCGGTGTAGATGTCGCCGCCGAGCAGGAACCAGCTGACGAATGTCCCGAACCCGCGCCCGGCCAGACCCCACTCGTTCAGCTGCATCAGGTCCTCGGCCGGGCGCCATCTGGCCGAGGCGAAGCCGATCAGGGTGACGATCAGGAACGAGATCAGGACGATGACGAGCGTGACCGCGTTGATGTGGTTCATGTCCGCTTGGTCCTCAGCAGCAGGTAGCAGATCCATAGCAGGACGGCGGTCATCGGGACCCAGATGAGCTGATACCAGTAAAAGAACGGGAAGGGGCCGAGCGCCGGCATGGAGCGCGCGTAGATGGGGACCCACAGCGTGCCGATGATCGCGGCAGCGAGCAGAACCACGACAACACCCCAGGTGACCGGGCTCTTTCCGGCCGGAGCGGGCTCAGCCATCGCGTACCCTCTCAGCATGTGAAGCGCGCCCTCAGAACGTGGTGCGCGCGAAGGCCCGGTACGGTCCAGGCCACCGCCCGCAAAGGATTGCGCTCTCGGATGTCGGTTCACATGGTGCCGCATCACAAGCCAGGCGATATGGCTTTTCTGCGCATTGGCGGCAAATGCCGGAATCCCCGGTGCAGTAGGCCCTGACGGGTCCCCGGAAGCGGCCACGAACGCGCCGTCATCGCTCCAGCCTGGCCCGCCCGACGCGCCAGGTCGCCCCTCCAGATGCAGGTACCACCACCGCAGGAGTACGGTAAGCTCTCCTACGCTGCCGCACGAACCGGTCCCGGCCTGACGCCTCGATCGGCTACTAAGACAGCGAATTCAGCTCGGACAAGTAAAGATAGGCCCCGTTAGCTCAGTCGGCAGAGCGTCTCCATGGTAAGAATCCAGCTCGAAACGCTGTGCTGACCTGTCGAGATACGGGATGGCGTCGAGCGCTGTGCACCCAATAAGATGCTGTAAGGCTCCCTGGCTTCGGTTGCCTGAAATGTGGCGCAGCTCACATTCTTGATCTAATCTCGCTGCCCTAAATGGCGCCGCGCATGTCCGAGCGCGCAGCTTTACGGGGTGCGTCCGGGACTCTTCAGTCGGCATCATGTTCGAGTGATGCCGACGGGCGGCCAAAAAAACCGAGATTAGCCCGCAGCCGTGCGACGGCGGGGTGGTCTGGGCCGCGGGCGGTCTCGGTGATGGCGAGGGCTCGTTCGGCTAGCGGCCGGGCCTCGGCGAGCCGGGCATGGACCTTCAGGTAGGTGGCGGCGCGATCCAGCAGCCAGGACGCCTCTGCCCTGCCCGTTTCCGGTGCCTCGTCCGGAAAGTTATCGAAGTGAGCGGTCGCGGCCAGGACGTGCGGCAGGAGCACGGCCCACCGGGGCCAGTCCTGCGGGGCGCCCGCAATCTGCTCCGGGGCATCGGCATGCAGCAGGCTCAACACCACCCCTAGCCTCCCGGTACCTTGCGGCTGCGATGGCGGACCGGGCATCAGCCCACCACGCATGTGAGGATGATCAAGACCAGGCCATAGGCCGCGACGCCGAGGTGAAGACCGGTCCAGAGCCAGTGCAGCCGGAGGCGGGACAGCCTCGGCTACTCCTGGTAATGCTCGCCGCGGAACCTATCTAGGATCACGCCATTATCCGGAAGACCACCGGACTACACGAGCACCTGGGTCAGGCCGCGGGCCTGGCTGAGATGGTAGTTAGCCCGCTTGTGGTATTTCGCGGCGGCCAGGGCGCCGTACAGGCCGATCAGGACCACCATGATCGATAGCGGCAGCGTCTGGGTCCTGTAATGCTGTTGGATGCCAAGCCCGCTGATGGCGGCGGCGATCGCGAGCACGTAGTTTGTCAGGATGGCGCGCTGGCTTTCTGACTGCCGCAGCTGCGAGCGATGCTCGCTCCAGTAGGCCAGTACCGCATTCTCAGGTTCCGGCATCGATGTTTCCTTCCGGCCCTGCACTGTGCTGGCCCGCAACCGAGCCTTCATCAGCAGCCAGATCCTGCTCGGTATCACCATGCTGCCGGGGAGCCTCGAGTTTAGCCCGGAGGGTGACAGTTTTGGGGTGGTCCGGGCCGTAGGCGGTCTCGGTGATGGCCAGAGCACGTTCGGCCAGCGGCCGGGCCTGGGCGGGCTGCCCGAGGTCTTGCAGGATGCCGGCGAGGTTGCCTAGGCGGATGGCGACGTCGGGGTGGTCTGGGCCGTAGGCGGTCTCGGTGATGGCCAGGGCTCGCTCGGTCAGCGGCTGGGCCTCGGCCAGCTGCCCCAAGCCACGAAGGATAAGGGCGAGGTTGTCTAGGCAGATGGCGACGATAGGGTGGTCCGGGCCGTAGGCAGCCTGGGTGATGACCAGGGCTCGTTCGGCCAGCGGCCGGGCCTCGGCTAGCTTCCCCTGGCGTCTGAGAAATTGGGCGAGGTTGTTCAGGCGGTTGGCGACGATGGGGTGGTCCGGGCCGTAGGCGGCCTCGTCGATGGCCAGGGCTCGCTCGGTCAGCGGCTGGCCCTCGGCCAGCTGCCCCAGGTCAGCGAGTATGGTGGCGAGGTTGCCTAGGCGGATGGCGACGGTGGGGTGGTCTGGGCCGTGGGCGGCCTCGTCGATGGCCAGGGCGCGTTCGGCCAGCGGCCTGGCCTGGGCGGGCTGCCCCAGGTCTTGCAGGATGTCGGCGAGGTTGCTTAGGTCGCTGGCTATCTCGGGGTGGTCCGGGCCGTGGGCGGCCTCGTC
>Ga0302325_10016819_pt1 | contig 15482 bp, 15 predicted proteins | sample Palsa_T0_2_FD_201948 | JGI IMG/M metagenome (GOLD analysis project Ga0302325, IMG submission 201948) | Peat permafrost microbial communities from Stordalen Mire near Abisko, Sweden - Palsa_T0_2 | ecosystem: Environmental > Terrestrial > Soil > Palsa > Peat permafrost | place: Sweden: Abisko...
CCTAAAACTCGTATAATTGCTACTTCTCTAGCCTTTTTGTTAGTATAATTAAGGATGCCACTTTTGTCACGTGTACACTAGTCTTAATTAGGATTAGACAGCCGAAGGGAGGTCAATAACACTACAGTGCTATTGACTTACCTTCTTAATAATCACCTACTTACCTGCGCAATTAGCATTCTACGAATATGTGATAGTGCTATGTGTTCCGAGTAGAATAATATTAAGGTTGCACCTTGCTATTATAAGCATATACATCCCGAGGATTTACTGATTAACCACCCCCCCAATATGGCATATTGCCCAATATATTATAATATGCTAGACCCTATATTGTTATTGGCCAATATAAGGAGACCTTATATCGTCTCAGTACAATATCAGATTTCTTATATTGTACTGATATATCGCAAGCAATGCAATATATTGCCATATTGTTGTCAACACTGGCTACTATTGATGAAATACAGCTCCCGAACCTCCCGTACGCTAATATCATTGGCTAATGGGACCTCCCGTACACTAATGAACCCTCCATTCGTTAATGGGAGATATATTAATCAATGGGAGACTCCCATTAATGAATGGCTCGTATTGGCGTATGGGAGGGACCAGATCCCAGCAGGGAGAACGCGAGGGGGGCGAGTGCGGTGGATGTTGCGGCTGCTTGTGGGAAGAAGGAGATTTGGTGGCTTTTTGCTAGGGATGAATGAGGAGTTCTGGAGAGCGAGGGTGTTCGCAGCGTTGGTTTCTTGATTTGGGGTAGGCTTGCTTTAGCTTCTGGGTAGGGATTCTAGGGGAAATCTTACGAATTGTGACAATATACGGAGTAGGCAACATGATACTAGCAATCAAAATATATTACTTTTGTTCTACTATACAAAATTCCCACCCCCTAATGTTTCTATGCTAATCTAAACTTTGCGTACAATATCATATAACGGCTAAGAAATAAATCTCTTCCACTTCCCCTTCAACGCTGTAACCGAGAGGTCAGCAGATGACTTCCTGTTTTCCTTCCTCTGGTCCTGCTGGGAGCTGAAACTCGAATCAGAGGCCGAGGTGAAGATTGCTTCGGCATAGGGAGATTCGGGTCCTTGAGAGGGAATGGAAGGTTGGGAGTTGAGGTAGGAGTCGGGGTTGAAGGGGTATGAAACTCTCCTATCCCCCAATCCAGTAGTTGGGGGGTCTTGAGTTGGAACTTGTGATGGTGGTGATGGCTGAATGGGAGGCCGACGAAGGGTGGTGGGAAGAGCAGGCGCTGGTTTTCTCGGGATGGACTTCCGTTTTACGGTGGAGGGTAGTGGGGGTTGGGATTGGTACGGTATTGTGGGTGCAGAATGTGTTTGTGTTGATACAGGGCGTTGAGGAAGCGTTTGAGGTTGTGTAGTGAAGGACGGCTGCAGTGGCGTTGGCCGAGTAAGAGACGATGAGTTTGATGGGATGCTGGATTGATCCGGATATAATGACGGGGTTGGTGCGTTTGTGAGTGGACTTGGCTGGCTTGAAACCGAGGGCGAGGTTTGAGGTGGAGGGGCTTGGGACACGGATTCAGCTGCTGAGGATTCGAAGGATAGGGGGCGGGAGAGATATGCCTGTGAAGTTGATCGGGTGTTGGGGGCTGGGGCGATGGTGGAGCCCTCGTTGGCAAGTGGGATGGGGGTCGAGTCTGGCACGACTTCTAAGCCTGGATCTGGGCCATCTGGCTGCGGCGGAGGGATTTTTGGAGTTGGGGCAGGTTCTTCTACCGTTGTGGGAGTTGGTGGGGGTGGTTGGAGAGCGGCAAGAGCTTTGGTGAGTATTTCTTTGATTCCGTAATAGATCTCGATTGCCTCCGCCTCGTCTGCATCCGCGTTACCATATCTATTACTCTCATCGTCTGAATCGTTCTCCTTATCAGAATCGCTAGCAGAATCTTCTGGCCCCTTCCGGTAATCATCGCCAGTCCGGTTTGCCTGAGCATATTCTTCAAGAGACATCTCTGTCTCGAGTGCTTCCATGACTGAGGCGTATGTCTCATTCTTAGCCATCACATCCGCACCACTTTCCAAAAGCAATTTCACAGCTTCAGGTTGACGGCAATGAACAGCTGTGAACAAGGCTGTTGTAATCATCTGCTGGGATGGTTTCTTCTCCTGGTCTAGAAGTAGCTGGATCAATTTCACATTGCCATTTGATGCAGCTGCGCCAAGCGCACTTCCATAGAAACCGCCTTCAACAATGGGGTCAGCACCATGTTCCAGGAACAACTTGACCTCTTCAACTGTTTCCCTGTAACACGCTACTTGCAGCGCTGTGTCGTATTTACCTCCTCGAAGGTTGACATCTGCTCCCTTGTCAAGCAGATGTGTCACGATTTCCGTGGAAGCTCTGAGAGAAGCAAGACATAGTACACTGCCGGTGGTCTCGTTCATAGCATTGATATCCGCGCCGTGTTCGAGCAGGAGATCAACGAGCACCGAATCACTGATACGGACTGCTGCGTGTAATGTACTCCCGTATCTGCCTCCAAGGTCATTGGCTGTTGCACCATGGTCCAAGAGGAGTCGAACGAGCTCTTCGTCTCCAGTGCCTACTGCTGCTTGTAGAGTTGTCCAATATCTTCCGCCTTTAATGTTGACATTTGCATTATGCTCCAGGAGGAGCTTAACTTCTTCGGTATTTCCATAAGATGCTGCGACTTGGAGCGCTGTATGCATGTCTCCGCCTTCTTGGTCGACATCGATCCCGTGCTCTAGCAGGAATTTCATGCAATCGAGACTGGCGATAAGTGTTGCACGGTAAAGTGCTCCCCCCCACTTGCCAATCCTTTGAATATCTGACCCTTTCTCAAGGAGATATTCTACGCTACCAGCGTCAGCACACGCAGCGGCTATGATAAAGGCTGTATCGCCATCCTCGTCAAAAGCGTGGATGTCAGAACCGTGCTCAACCAGAAGCTCAATGTAGGACCTTGGAAGTTCCGCCGCCGCATTGGTAAGTGGTGTACTTTTTTGGCTGTCTCTGACGTTGACGTCTGCATTGTACTTAAGCAAGGTCTCAACAATTGTCCCGTATCCAAACTTAGTAGCTACGAGAATCGGGAAGTATTGGGGTCCGCCAAAAGCATTGACATCCGCTCCTTTTGAAAGCAAAAACTCGACGACGTCCTCCGCGTCCGAATAGCAAGCTGCTTGCAGAGCATTTCCATATTTTCCACATTTTTCAACGTTGATTAAGGCCCCATGTTCGACGAGAAGCTTCACGTTGTCGAGAGATCCTTGGAAAGCTGCGGCTTGAAGTGCTGTGCCAAAGGTATCGTCTCCCGAGACTCTGTTTGGATTAGCGTTTTTGCCGAGTAACATCTTGACGATTTCTTCGGTGCCGTCAAAGGCTGCTGCTTGCAATGCGTTTCCATACCTGCTCAAGAGTTAGCATTGTCCGAAAGGGGATCGGAAATTGATGGAGACAGAACATACTCTTTGCCTTCGGCATTAGGATCTGCACCCATTTCCAACAGGACATCCACTGTCTCTACATGTTGGAAGTCAATAGCCTCGTATAGTGCACCATTGAGGTCCTCAAATGAAATTCCAGAATTCGTGAGAACATTCAAAACATCCGTAGAACCATTCCGAGCAGCGATCCTAAATGGTTCAGTCCTTTGCAAAACTGGACATCTCTCAATGAGCACTCTCACACATTCAACGTTGTCCGTCTCCACGGCAGAAGTCAACGCTTGGTCATGAGACTCTGGTCGTTTGTCGTACTTGAGAATCAATCTGACGATTTCGGGGTAACCTTCTCGGGCAGCTATTGACAAAGGGTATTCATCGTCTTCGTCTCCAACATCGTACCGGCCGCCGTTCTCGAGAAGATATTTGACAACTTCGAGATTACCGTAAAATGCTGCAACGCCTACTGCATTACCATGCTCATACTCAATTTCGGGGTTCAGATCTGCTCCTTTTGATACTAGAAGCTGGATGATGTCCAGGTAGCCGCCAACGGCAGCAGCATTCAGGGCAGTGCGTTGATTTCCTCCTATCGTATTCGGATCTGCTCCTCGGTCTAGAAGGAGCTGAACGATAGGTAGATACTCCTCGTCGGCGGCAATGTAGAGCGCCGTACCATCATCATCGCTCAGCACATCGATGGTAGCGCCTTTGTCAAGAAGATACTCCACAATCTCAATGTAACCAGAAGAGACAGCACCATGAAGAGGTGTGATTCCCTCCGTGTTATCATCCTCTTTCTGGCCTCCATTGATATCAGCCCCTTCATCACAAATCTTCTGTACCATGTTCATGTGGCCTCGCATGCATGCCCAGTACAGAGGTTGGTGCCCATTGCTATCTGCGGTTCCCAGCTCGGCGACATGTGCATCGTTACGCAACAGGAGATCTGCAAGCGGAACGTATCCAAAGTATGCAGCGATATGTAAAGCGGTGAAATTGACATTGAATGCTTGCTCGCCGTTCAAATTCGAGTAATATCTTGACCACTTTGCTCTCTCTTCTGACCCCAACACCCAAAATACTTCTTCGAGCCCAAAGCTTTCGACAATGTCAGGAGTCGCTTCAAGTGCGTGCTCGATCCATTCCGTGTAGGGGTATTCAAGGAGCATTAAATCTGGTTTCGCGCTTCCATCACTGGTAGGAACGGGCTCCAAAACTATGTGTTCATCTTTTACGGACTCATTCTCTTTCACGACTTCGTTGTTCTCGTTTTCGTCCCCGTCGTCAGTGTCCTCACGGTCCGACTTATTTCCGTCCTTCTCCGAGTCTCCATCCTCATCCTTGATTCCCGTGTCGTGTTTCGCTCCGTTGATGGCAGGAGCTTTCTGCACAGCTGTGAGAACATATTCGAAACAACGCAAGGCAATGATCCCGTGTTGGATTTGCTCAGATGGCATTGATAACCAGTCATTTGCCTTTGACTTCAGATAATCTCGGACAGAATTGTAACTGAGCTTAACCCTTGACTTCCCGTCGTCGTTGAAGATTTGGGTGAAAGCGCCACAGTGACGGACGTGGCTGCAGATCGCTTCTTCGTTACTTCGATCTTCTTCCGAAAGACCAGCTATAACAGCTAGCTCATACAATGTTGGTGGCGTATGTACAAGCAGCAGGGAACGCAAAATCTCCTTGCTGCATTCAACGTTTGTGGCGGGTCCACTGAGAACCTATAGAGAGGCCAGGTCAGTGGATCCAAGTTAACAATGAAGCAATCGAGAGCGAACTTTTAACAAAAGAATTTGTTACTCACCCTTCGAGACAACTGGTCATACATTGACGCAAGATCAGACGGCAGGCTCTCCAAATGCGGCCGGATAGCATTGTAGTTGACACCATCGTATTCAAGCTCCAAGCAAACCAGATTGACCCAATCCAGATTTGACTTCCTTTCTGCTCTGAAACTAATATAGCTCTTGGCGAAATACTCCAGGGATCGACTGTAGCCTCTTTTCTTAGATATCTTGCCCACTTCCTCAGAGACCAGCTTTTGAAGCGCTTCGTTTTGGTTGGCCGAATTACTACCGTCGTCAAGATTGATACAAACCGCGTCTTTTAACGCATCTTGGATATCTTGTCGTCGAACACCCAGAAAAAGCCACTTGATCACGGGAGTAGTGCCATCTTCATCTCCTATATCTGGCGGTTGCCATGATGTAATGAGACTGAGGAACTCTTTGCGCGACTCAGAATCAATTTGATCGAGGTTGCTGATCAAAAAATAAACCGTCCCAAGTGAGGGATCCGCCAAGGCAGCTTTCAGACATTTCCACAAGTCTGCTATAGTGTGGAATTCAAAGGACTTGGTGGGCTGTGGTCCTGCTTTCTGTGTGGTGTTGTTCGCTCTGTTTTTGTTTGTGAAGAAATGGCGAGCCAGAAATCGTTTCGCCTTCAGGAGTTGCCAAATGAGCGCCTTCAGGATATTAATTGCTTTGCTTCTGTCCCTGTCTTGTTCATTGCAAAAGAAGAACGAGAAAGCCGGCGAGTCATCCCTGGCGCGATCCAAGCTCGCCAAGTTGTTCAGATCATCAACCGTCGCAATGGCTATCTTGGTCTTCCCCATTCCAGGACTTCCGGATATGAATAAAATTTGATGCTTTTGACTTTCCTTCCAGGAAATATACTCGGGATGGCCTTGAATCCAAGATGGACTATTCCCTTGAACCGATCTGATCGTATCTAGATCTCTCTTCACGTTGACAACCTCCAAACCTTCCATTATTCTATCCACCCTGCTATCATTCAAATAATTTTGTCGAGTAGCTTGATAACATCAGTCGACAAATATGGACTTGAACATCAAGCTAATACTCACAATCTTGTCTTGTCTTCTTGAGCTTGAATGCTTTCTTTACCATTTCTTTGAGAGTCCTTGCAAGATCTTTATATTGCACATCTTTAGGACCGTTAAATTTGTTCATCTGGGTATGTGTACGGGCCCACGGAAAATTTGGGTAGCCTTCGAAAGTAGATGACTTTTTGCTGGCAATGACGACCTACTAAAACATCAGTGAAAACAAGATTTCCTGGGTCTTGAACGATTACCCCGGGTTTGAAAATCTTGCCGATGTCCCATTCTGGCTTGGTCATCGTATTTTCGGTCTCATAGTAACACACCAAGTCAATCAGAGCTTTCCTCGAATCACCAAGGAAATCATTTGCAAGACCATCCAGTTCGAATGAGCCTGATTTCGAGGATCGGATTAAATCGGTGTACTTAGCAAGGCCCATTATGTCGCCGGCCATGCCGACAAGGTGGGCAAATTGCCGATCTTCAGAACCTCTGAACGGCGTGCCAAGGAACACACATGATGTGATGCAACCGAATAGCCCGGGATAATCTTCTGGTCGTCGTTTGGCTTCTGAGACAGCCTATTTGAGTGAGCAAAAATCGTAATTGGGCTTTGAAAACATACCTTCGCGACAACAAGACCACCTAAGCTGTGGCCGAGGAAGATGATAGGTCGCTTGCTGTTTTTCTGCCATATCTATCAGCTGAAAAAGCATCTCCAAGCTTACACAAAACTTACACCTTGTCTGTCTAGATGTATGTAATGAAGTAAATCATCGGTGATTGACGAAATGTAGGCCTCTTGAACAGCATCCGGGCCGTACCACTGAGACCGGTAGCCATACACACTCATTCGCGCTTTGGGAATGACCTTCTGGAGCATGTTCTCATCTTTCAGCCAATGTATATTTTTGGTCATCCATGTCCGGGTCATATCTGATCCCAGGCCGGACACAGCAATGATGCTATCAAATAGTCAGATTGAGCTTGGTTGACCCCCCATCTCCTCCCCTATCTGTCTCCGGGCCTGGACGTGAACTCCATTGCCCTGCAATACTTACTCGACACATGATCCAGGATTCTTAGCAAACGAAGGTGGTGTATAGAGCTGATTGAGTCCCTGAGTGACCTTCTTTGACGATTGTCAGTCAAGTCTTGGGAGCAGGTTGATGGAGAACGCACGTGCCTATCGAGCTTCGAGTGTTTCTTGGAAGCCATGATCCCCCTCAACAGCCGGAAACAACAGAAAAAGAAACAACAACCCCAAATATATGAACAACGAATATCACATGAAGAGGAGAAAAAGAAGCAAAGGATGATGCTGAGTGAAAGACGTTTGACGACGTCGTCGTGCCTGAATATGCATGGTGCTGCATGCGGCTGACGTTTTGAAGGATTAGGACGCGCTTACCCGTAACGGTCCGCAATTTAGGAGCCACTTAGCCCTGACGAATAACCTTACACCCTGGAGAAGCCACTTCTAGGGTGGTGTGTTCTGCCACAATTAGCGCTTACTCTTTTCCGCTCCGGGCGAGGCGAAGAGCCGTAGCCTTATTCCGCGTGGAACGAAAATCGCATTTTAGCCGATTCGCAAATAACTTTACAGCTACGCGTCTAAATTTGAAGCATAGTAGCTTAAATTATTCGTATTATAGTCCCTTCCAATTTCATAAGAGGGTTTATAATCTACTTGCTAATTAGTAGTATAGTCGATAGGTTTTGAAATCGCGATTTTAGTGTTCTCGCACTTTTTAGCTCCTCGCTTAAACCTCGGTTTTAACGATTGTTATTCACACGGCTGTACCCCCTAAAGCATCTCGCTTACTGTAGCCCAACCACTCCAACGTTCAGTGCCCCTTGAAAGGCAAGGGCGTCCTTGAACTCGCCAACTTCCGAAGGTTTGCTGAATGAGGGGTGTAATTTTACCAGTGACAGGAGACACAAGTGTGAGGAGAAACTTTGAGGGCTTCTGATCTTTTGTGGAAAAGGTAAGATTACATATCAGGGGTTGTGCCGAGAATTCTGATGCGACATACGCGAGAATGAGATCATATATTCTTCGAATTCAATGGGCAATTCTAGGAAGCGTTCTGCATTCGCGTGTGCTTCTGGATTCACGTGTGCTCTAGGTTATTGTAAGCTCCTGATTTGCCGCACCTGCCTTCGAGATCTCGACAATCTAAGTCGAAGGATACACTTATGGTGTCCTCAGACCTCGATGGGGAGGGGACTGCCTTCCCTACTGTTCACGCTGTTGCCTTTTCTTCCATAAGTGCAAAGCTGTATTCCTTTTGGGTTTAAGAAACCGTACAGTAGACAGATATCTCGGAAATATGTGGGAAGTGCCACTCTTTTGTGGTCCCCCAACTGCTCGCCATTTTATGTTCATATTCTATCACCAAGTTCAAAGTTCAGTGCAGAGTGGGTTGACAGTTTTGAACGTGAGACTTCCAGCTCATCTCCCCCCACTATACTTGTTTTCACGTTAGAGTACCATCTTACAAATATTGAGATTTCGAGTACATTCAAATTCAAATAGACAGCCTCTCAAAACAAAGCTGTGTCAAGTCTTACGCTAAAGCTCGGTTCACTGTCTACCGATATTTCCAAATGACATTGGGTCCAAGGTATCGTCGTGTGGCTATAATCGGATCAGGACTCTCAGGTCTGATAAGAATGTATACTGAACCCTTGCCTTAAAAAGATATACTAACTTACAGGCTAAATAAACAGTCGGCTGTCCACACCTTATCCCGAGAAACCAATTTCGGCAACATCCGAATTTTCGAGAGAAGAGATCGCCTGGGTGGAACATGATAAATCTCAGCTCCCCACCATACTCAAGTATTGCTAACTTAATAGGCTGTACGATCCCATCCCTGACCCCTTCCCACACCACAACACCAAATCCCCCACAGAGCGAAAGATTCCCCAGAATCTTCCCAGTTTTGCACCCGTAATAGAAGAAGACACGACTCGCCGAACAGGCATCTATGAAGGGCTATATATCGGGACGGGCGTTATGGCTTTCACGCATACCCCTGTTCCGAAAATCAATTCTGCAGGCTCGGTGGAGAAATATGGAAAGCATAATCCGATACGGCCGTACAAGGTTATTACTAAGTATCTCAAGGATTTATTTATCCCGTATCTAAGTTCGGTTACGTTTTAACACCACGGTGAAGAGACTAGAGAAGATCTGTAGTGAGTGGGTGATTACGCTTAGGCAGAATGGAGGAAAATATGATTATTGGTGGACAGAAACGTTTAGTAAGTGCCTGCTCTCCCTTAAAGCCCCAAACAATGTGCAAAATCCTACGAGGAGTCGCAGCAAATCTAAGCTTTGTGTACCACTCTATTTTCTCTATGTCCAACAAATGAGCATACTTAATATTAACCTTATCTAGTACAGATGCTGTCATAGTTGCTACTAGTCATTACGGTGTAGGCTCTATCCCTTCCATCCCTGGCCTAGGGGAATTCCACGCAAAAATATTCTGAACGACTGGAACATTCCAAGGCTTTTCACAATATAAATGACTAAGTCAACAAACCCATTGTAGTTGTAGGAGGCAATATTTCTGCCGACGATCTGGTAATGGACCTACACAACATTGTGAAAGGACCGCTCCACATCTCTTAGCGTGGAAGTAATCTAGCTTTAGAGAACGTGTGGGTGTGTCTATTTCACACCACATATCGTCATCGGACGAAAGAGAAAGCACTAACTTAGAATTATTGCAGAAACTACCAAACCTCCAAGTCTACCAACAAACTACTAAATTCTCTATCGAGAACAACAGCACAATCTACTTCTCAGACGGAACTACGATATTTAACATCGACAAAATCGCCTTCGCTACAGGCTACCATCTCTCATATCCATTTATCAAGCCTAATTTCGTCACGCTAAATAACAGACTAGCAGGCTTGTACCAACACATCTTACAGATTTCCAATCCTTTACTAGCCGTCATCGGCCAAGTCTGTGCAGCTCTCAACTTTAGATTTTATAAATACCAAGCTGTAGCCGTAGTACACGTCTTTGCTAGACGGGTAGCTCTTTTTTTGTTAAGGAGTAAGAGGAATGAAAATAGCAAAGGTTGGTTAAGAAGGGAGAAAAGTTGTTTCACGAAATTGCTCCAGATTTCAAGGAGTATTTTAATACGTTGAGAAATTTGGCGGGAAGACTAGTGGGGAATAGTAGAGGGTATGGACTTCCTCTATTCGAGGATGAATGGACCATTGAGAGATTTTCCGTTTTGGCGTTGAAAGATGAACTTGTGAAACGGCTGCAACCGCTGCAATAGCTGAAAGCTAAGCTATGAGGATTTTTGGCTTGAGATTTCTAGCAACTTAAGGTGATTTCAGTGGCTGAACACCTGACCTGCTTGGAACACATCGACGTCTTGCTGCTTCCACTTGGTTTGCAGCTTTACATAGCTTGGATCTATGACTCGACTTCGAGAACTTAGACTTGTTGCCCATTCCATCATCACGTCTCTTCCAGTCTCAAAGCCCCACCACATCTCTTCCTGACCCACGGTATCCACTAAATGGCCCTATCAGAGAAAGTCTTCCGTCGCCTTGACTGGATGCCGTTGAACTCCTGGTCGCCATAGATCACGCATGGTGCAAGTTCGATGTCTCTATGCCATCGATTCCAACTCATCTAACCATTTATAGGATCAATCTTCCGACTCGATTCTTCTTCAACTAGACCATCCACATCATAAAAAATATTTCCCCTAAGCCCCATCTCTCTATCTTTCTCCAGATCCCGAAATATCAAGAAGCTATGCATATAGTAGTTGGGTTCCGGATCTCCGGACATTGAATTCTTTAATTTCCGCCGACCAAACGATTTTACCTCGTTATTTGGAAGCTCCACAATTCCCGGAATCATGCCTTGCCACGGGAGAAACAAAATCTCATTATTGGGAAGCTCTATCGCTCCCTCAAAGGAGATTTCGGCTTCATAACTTCGCAACCCTAGATCGATTTGGTTGCGAATTAGCTGGGCGGTAATTTTCGACCCACGCACACGCGTTTTGGAGGAGAAAAAATTGGTGTATTGTGCGGCATTTGTCATCCAGTCGCCAGGCCTAACGTGGCGCCGTAGAAGAGTTTGCATCGCTTGGTAAGAGTGTGGTATGATTATGCCCAGTCGAGCGCGTGTGGCGAAAATGTTGAAAACTACGATGAATCTCTCGCGCTCTGAGTATCCCACCCCTGGATTGTATTCATCGTCAGCTTTTTGGGTGAACTCCAAGGCGACGGTAATGCTGTCACCGCCAAGCACGCGATCAATCAGTAACATTTCTTCGGGTTTCGTTGTCCAAGCAATTCCCTCCATATTCGACCTTGATATGTATCGGTCCGTTACATCGAATCCTCTTAACTCGAGTACGTTTGAAGCTAAGGAAAATTTGTATTGGTAAAAACCCCGAAATGAAAGTTCGAAATCATCTTCTTGCTTGACTTGAATAGTTTTCCTGATGTTCGGATCCTGCTCTACGCGAGCCAGAGTGAAAAGATCCAAACCAGCCGTTGGTACCAATTCGCCAGAGGCAATCCTTCTGAATTGACTGCCTTTTATGCATCGCAACAGGATAGCGATCATCGAAGTATTGTTGTTGAACCTACATTGAATAGGAGCCAAATACGTGTCGTCGGCATCGAGTGGCGACAACTGCTGATGCCAAGCGGCCAAGAGGGGAACTTCCATACGCAATCCTTTGTTCGTCATCGAGTAGGGAGGCTTTTCATAAGGAAGGTTCTCGACCCGTACAATGTCTCCAGACGATTGGAAGGCGGTGGGTGACCGGGCGAGTAGACCGCCGCTAATATTGTTTTCATCCTTCCAGGCAAATATCGACTCGTCGTCGGATGTTCTCAAAATCTCAAGCTGAAGTCGAATGAAAGCTTTCTCTCCTTCTCCGTACAATGGTGGCATATTGACCCCAAAAAGCCCCATCAAGCTATATGCCCTATCCTCGATCCGCGTGGTTTCTCTTTTGGATGCCCAAGAAAATTTTTGGGCCACGCTAGCCATCTCCCAACCTGTCTCATTTTTGATACCAGTAACTTTTGAAACCATATGCCACATATTATCCCTAGTGCCCAGACGCTTCCAATCTTGAGTGAAGAATACAAGCTTCTTTGGGGCCAGGAGCTCCTGCAATGTCCAGCCTCTACTGAACCATTTGCTGTTTTCAAACTGCGTGTTCCCATCATAGCGGAGGGATCTCAAATCTGACAAATAGGCATAGCAGACGCCGGAGTCTCGATACCAGTTGAACATTGAATTGATCGCTTCGGAGAGCTCGGCACTGCTCGTCTTGTCAATGCAACACGAATCGACCCATATATATTGATAGCCGTCTGTAACAGCTTGCTGGCTGCACCCTTTGATCTTGAACCACCCTTCAGACTGCACTCTTGGTTGAGTCTGGATGTAATTCCGGAAGTTTTTGGAATTCTGGATGTCCTGGAACGTGATCTCCTCACCACCCCACCTGTGTGAGAGAATGGCATACTTGGGAATGTCGCTGCCGGTAAATTCCTCTACTTTAAAAGTGGTGGTGTTAAGTAAACGCATTGTCAAAGCTTTGTCTTTTAATCCTCGTCATGTGATAACCATTGTCTACATTTGTCCTCGGAGTTTGGGGTGAAGATATTGGAAGCTAGGCGACCTTATGATATGCCCACTATGGAAGCGAGAAAAATCTGTGCTGAAATTGTGTATCGGGTGGAGGAAGGATATAGGACATCGTGCTGATGTTGTATTTCAAGACTCGAGGTCGAGGCTGAGGAGAAATATGAGCGTCGAAGCGGCGGGCAAAAGTTAATGGGCTGGAAATTGGTACCGTAAGCAAAGCAAAAGCCTATGTAGGCTTCAGATACAGCTTGCATATGGGTTCCCAAACCTTTGGACGCAGCCCGGCAGTCTCGTGGTGGCACCCGCTATCTTGATTGCACATCGGGTAGGCTGTCAGTTGAGTGATCGTGTCAGCTGCGATGGCCAAAGCGGGTGTATCGTGCGGCTGAAGAAATGGGTGTGGCGAGCAATACTGCACATTATCCAAGAATCATTTTAAGTGTAGGTTGGGAATAGAATGAAGGTCAAAATTCACATTTGGGAAACCCATCTACGGTACACCATTACACATAACGCCAAAATACATATCGCCACGAATCTTGTGACATACTACCAATACGTTCCGCGGTTGTCTAATTACCCAGCAAATGGCTTTGCTACATAACGTTCCTACTAGTCCCCGTATATCTCCCATCAGAGCTTCTGTGGCTGCCTCCATCCGTCTTCCCATGGGTGATATTATCGTCTCTCCGTGCCAGCCTCAAACGCCTCAGCACATGATGTGACGAGCTATAAAGCATTGCGCCAACCATGTATATAGACAAAAATGACTTCAGTGGTATAAAAAATCCATCCTTGCGTCCATGTATAGCAGTCCCAAGCAGAGCAAGTGCAAAACCTGATGCGATGATGTGTGATTGGTAGCGGTCATTTTTGTGGAGGCTGAGGAAGGAGGAAACGCCCAGAGCGTAGAAGACACAGGCTGTCAAGAAGATGCCAGATGAAGGATTCGTGATTGCAGGAGTGAGAGAGTTGATGCCGTTGAAATGCGTGAACTGGGTCGTGTTAGTGATTGAGTATTGGGAAGATGCAAGGAAACGGAAGAGGGCTTACCTGCAACTTCCTGGCCGTGGAGGGGTTGTAATTATGTATGAGGAAGGTACTGAAGATCGCAATGAGAACGCTTGTGGCGCTGAAGAGTTCATAGTAGAGTGTTTGTAGGGACGAATCTGGTGATGGGAGTGAATCTTGTGGGGAAGGCAGAGGTTCATTCGAGGTTGAGGATACCCCCATGATTGATTGCCAGATCGTGCTGGCTTTACATGTCCAAGGGAGGGCGTAAAAACACCATTGGACTGGCCTTGGTGTCGGATTACAAGTAGTTGAGATCTTGAATGATGGATGTGACGAGGTGAAGTCAGAAGTTAGATGCGGCTCGACATGAAACACTACTGTAGCGTGGCAAGCTGCGGTACAGTAGGCCTTATCGCGTCTTTTTCAAGCTTCAGTCCCGCCCACAATATCCCCAACCCCTCTAACATTTCTGTCTTGTCCTGGCCTTACATTTCTGCATGTTGTAGTTCGGTTTCTTTGTGTTTCTCTGCCCCTAGGACGAGCGCCCGTTCCTCAGCTACGGCCCCCTGGAACGCTGGAACGTGGAACGCAGTGTCACTTCGGCGGTAAAGATACAAAACTCGATGAGCAATCCCTTTTTTATCTACATCTAATAGGCCCGGTGGAATGTGTAGAATCTATCACGTTCCATACATCTGGTACCTGGAACGCGTTGTTAAATGCGGACACCAGATGGAAGGCCTACTATGCTGGCACAGGGAAGTTTGTTGTGGACACTACAAACGAGCGATAGAGCGAAGCGAGGGTGTCAGCAAGTAACAAGCGAGGAACGTCGGTGGAACGCAGTGGAGCGACGCGAGTATATACTCGCAGGCAACGCATTGCCGTGGATGGTGAACATGGTGAGACAGCCTTCTATCTTGTTACTCACGACGCACTCGGCACATGCAAAGGCAACACGTGAACACATTCCTTATGGCCATTGGGTTACTGATTCTGACCTCTGATCCTTCTCATTCTTTAGTAAGGGGTCTCCTTGAACCGACAGAGTTCCATGAATAATTTTTAATTTGCGAGTTAGCAAGCAGGAAACCGTTCTTCAACTCAGCTGGCTGCGGCCAGCCTCGGAACCATCTCCATCCACCTTCAGCCTGATTCAACAAAGAGAGCTCAAACATCAATTGGGGACAATGTCGCGGAGCCAGTCCGGATGCTCTGGCAGCGTGTTGTCGTCGGTACCATTAAAGTCCCCAGTCACAAAGTCAACACTATCCGAGCTCGATGTCAACAAGATCGTTAATAATCCCAAGTTAAGACATGATGACATTAACTTCGACCCAGACTTGCACTTTAGGCCAAACTTGGATGGAGAAAAGGGGAGGCGGAAAACTCAGAGAGCGAATTGGATGCGGGCACAGCTCAAGTTCTATATCATAAGCCTGGAACAGTTTGAAAGAGAACTGGGCGATTCCGAATGGTGCCTGCCTGCGACATTGAAGGTAATCCGGGGAATTTTGAGTTC